>OJJN01000250.1_pt1 | contig 14007 bp, 10 predicted proteins | sample 1596321 | NCBI WGS metagenome assembly OJJN01 (sample SAMEA4350123, study PRJEB24818) | metagenome | biome: human; feature: gut; material: faeces | place: Denmark | collected 2013-09 | reverse complement strand
TTATGTCAAAGAATTATTTGTATTTTTTTTTTTCAAGCAGAAGACGGCATACGAGATTTCTGCCTGTCTCGTGGGCTCGGAGATGTGTATAAGAGACAGTCCAGGTGTCGGTGGATGTTCTCCACGACCACGATGGCGTCGTCGACGATGAAGCCGACGGCGATGATCAGCGCCACCAGGGTCAGGTTGTTGAGGGTGAAGCCGAGCACGTACATCGCCGCGAAGCTGGCGCTCAGGGACACCGCCAGCACCGTGGCGACGATCAGGGTCGCCGACAGCTGGCGGAGGAACAGGCCCATCACCAGCACCACCAGGCCAATGGTCAGCAGCAGGGTCAGTTCGACCTCGTGCAGCGACGAGCGGATGGTCCGGGTGCGATCGTTGAGCACGTCTACCTCGATGGTCGCCGGGAGCATCTCGCGCAGGCGCGGCAATGCGGCCTGGATCGCGTCGGCGGTATCGACGATGTTCGCCCCAGGCTGGCGGAGGATCACCAGTGCCACCCCGGGCACACCGTTCGGCCAGGCCTGCACGTAGTCGTCCTCGGGCGCCGAGACGATCCGCGCCACGTCCTTGAGGAACACCGGCGCGCCCTGGCGGTAGGCGACCACCAGGTCGTCATAGTCGCTGGCGTTGAACAACTGGTCGTTGGCCGCGAGGGTCGACACCCGCCCCTCGCCGTAGAGCGCGCCCTTGGCCAGGTTGACGCTGGCCGACTGCAACGACTGGCGCAGGTCGGCCAGGGTCAGCTGGTAGGCGGCGAGCTTTTCCGGCTGGGCCTGGATGCGGATCGCCGGGCGCTGCTGGCCGACCACGAAGATCTGCCCCACGCCGTTCACCTGGCTGAGCTGGCGGGCGAGGATGGTCTCGGCGTAATCGCTGAGTTCGATCAGCGGCATCATCTCCGAGTTGACCCGCAGGATCATGATCGGGCTGTCCGCCGGGTTGACCTTGCGCCAGGTCGGCAGGTTCGGCATGTCCACCGGCAGCCGCCCGGCCGCGGCGTTGATCGCCGCCTGGACCTCCTGGGCGGCGACGTCGATGCTCTTGTCGAGGCTGAACTGCAGGGTCAGGGTGGTGGTGCCCAGGGCGCTGCTGGAAGTCATCTCGGTGATCCCGGGAATCGCGCTGAACTGCACTTCCAAGGGGGTGGCCACCGACGAGGCCATGGTTTCCGGGCTACCGCCGGGCAGCAAGGCGTTGATCTGGATGGTCGGGAAGTCCGCCTCCGGCAACGGCGCCACACCGAGCCGGAGGAACGCCAGCAGCCCCAGCAGCAGCGAGGCCAGGGTCAGCAGCGCGGTGGCGATCGGGTGCCGTACGCACCAGCCGGAAATCCCGGCGCGCGGCGTCACGGCTGCCGCTCCGCCGCCTGAGCCAGGCTCGGGCGCGGCTCCTGGATATCGACCAGGGCGCCGGGCATCAGCCGCGAGTGGCCGTCCACCACCACCTGGTCACCGCTGGCCAGGCCTTCCACCACACTGAGGCCGTCGATGTCCTGGAGCACCCGCACTGGCACCGCCTCGACCCGGTCGGCGGCGACCCGGTAGACGAAATTACCCTCCAGGCCGCGGCGCACCGCCTTGCTCGACAGCACCAACTGGTCGCGCCGGACCCCGGTGTGCAGGCTCACCGCGACGAACTGCCCGGGCCAGAGCCGGGCCTGGCGGTTATCGAAGGAGGCGCGCACGCGGATGGTACCGGTGGAACTGTCGATCTGGTTGTCGATGGTCAGCAACCGGCCCTCGCCCAGCGCGCTCCCGCCGTCGCGGCTGTAGGCGCGCACCGCCGCCTCGCCGCCGAGCAGCGCCTGCAACTGGGGCAACTGTTCCTGTTGCAGGGAGAAGACTACGGAGATCGGTGCGATCTGGGTCACGCTGAACAGGCCGAGACTGTCGCCGACCCGCACCAGGTTGCCGACATCGACGTTGCGGATACCGACCTTGCCGGATACCGGCGAGGTGATCCGGGTGTAGGACAGGCGCACCCGCTCGGCGTTGATGGTGGCATCGTTGGCCTTCAGGGTCGCGCGCAACTGGTCGACCGTCGCCTGCTGCTGGTCCAGCAGTTGGCGTGACACCGCACGCTCGGCATACAGGCTGCGGTAGCGTTGCAGGTCCTGCTCGGCGGATTTCAGCTGGGCCTGGTTGCTCGCCCTGGAGGCCTGCGCCTGCTCCAGCGCGGCGACGACGGCGCGGTCATCGATGGTCGCCAGCAACTCGCCCGCCTCGACCATCTGCCCTTCGCTCACCAGCAGGCGGGTCAACTGGCCGTCGATCTGGGTGCGGATCACCACGTTGTGCAACGAAGTCACCGTGCCGATGCCGCTGACCTGTTGCTCGACGTCGCGCCGCTCCACCCGCGCCACGTTCACCGGGACCCTGGCCGGCGCGGGCGCCGCCTTCGCCCCGGCGTCGCCGCCGAGCCATGCCCAACCACCGAAGGCGACCAGGCCCGCCGCCAGCACGCCCACCAGGACCCGTCCCCCACCACTGCGCAACGCCTGCATCTGTCCACCTTTCCCAGTGGCCGGCCTCGCGCGGCCGACTTCGTTCTTCTTTATAAGCAGCGCAGCGGGACCCCACCCTGACCCCTGAATGACAATCCTGTCAGTTTCGCCGGACACCCCGCGCTGGCAGGCCGCCCGGCGCTCTCGTAGACTTCGCTGAGTCCTTCCGGAGCCCGCTCGATGTCCCCAACCCCCGGCGCCCGCCGGCCCTGCCCCAGGGCCTACGCCCCCTGGCTGCTGTCGCTGGCGGCGACATTGCTGCTGGCAGTCGGCGCGGCGCTGGCGCAGTGGGACCTGGAGTCGATACTGAGCCGTGCCGAGCAGCGCTACGGCGAGCTGGGCGCGGCGAAATCACGCCTGGGCGACTGGGGCCGCCTGCTCGAACAGGGCGGCACGCTCGACGAAGCGGCCAAGCTGCGCGCGGTCAACGACTTCTTCAACCGGTCGCTGCGTTTCACCGACGACATCGAGATCTGGCAACAGGAAGACTATTGGGCGACTCCGGTCGAGGCGCTGGTCAAGGGCGCCGCCGACTGCGAGGACTACGCCATCGCCAAGTACGTGACCCTGCGTCGCCTCGGCGTCGCCAGCGACAAGCTGCGCATCACCTACGTCAAGGCCCTGCGCCTGAACCAGGCGCACATGGTGCTGACCTGGTACGCCAGCCCGGGCGCCGACCCACTGGTGCTGGACAACCTGATCGGCGAGATCCGCCCCGCTTCGCAACGTGACGACCTGTTGCCGGTGTACGCCTTCAATGCCGAGGGCCTCTGGCTGCCCGGCGCCGACGGCGGACGCCGGACCGGCGACAGCAAGAAGCTGTCGCGCTGGCAGGACCTGCTGACCAAGATGCGCGCCGAAGGCCTCGACCTCGACGCACCCAAGGAGGATTGAATGTCACTGCTCAAGCAATTGTTCCTCGCCATCTGCCTGTTCCTCGTCGTCGCCTTCAGCGGCAGCTTCGTCAGCAGCGTGGAGAACTCCCGCGAGCAGTTGCGCGGCCAGTTGCGCTCCCACGCCCAGGACGCCGCCACCGCCCTCGGCCTGTCCCTGACGCCACACGTGGACGACCCGGCGATGGTGCAACTGATGGTCAGCTCGATCTTCGACAGCGGCTACTTCGCCAGCATCCGGGTGATCGACATCAAGAGCGGCAAGCCGCTGGTCGAGCGCGTGCAGGCGCATGCCGAGCGTACGGTGCCCGGCTGGTTCGAACGCCTGGTGGATCTCCAGCCCCAGGGTGGCGACGCGCTGATCATGCGCGGCTGGGAACAGGCGGCGCGGGTCGAGGTGGTCAGCCATCCGCAATTCGCCCTGGCGCGCCTGTGGGACAGCGCCCTGGGCAGCCTCTACTGGTTGCTGGCCTGCGGCGCGGCGAGCCTGCTGCTTGGCGGCTGGCTGCTGCGCCGCCAACTGCGCCCGCTCGACCAGATGGTGCGCCAGGCCCATGCCATCAGCCGGCGGGAATTCCTCAGCCTGCCCAGGCTGCCGCGCACGCCGGAGCTGCGCCGCGTGGTGCAGGCGATGAACCAGATGGTGGAGAAACTTCGCACGCTGTTCGCCGAGGAGGCCGCGCGTAGCGACAAGCTACGCGCCCAGGCCTACCAGGACAGTCTCACCGGCCTGCCCAACCGGCGCCTGTTCGACGCCCGCCTCAACGAACAGCTGGGTGCCGGCGAGCACGAGCATGCCGGGCAGCTCCTGCTGCTGCGCCTGAACGACCTGAACGGGCTCAACCAGCGTCTCGGCGGGCAACGCACGGATGAATTGATCCAGGCGGTCGCCCGCTTGCTGGTCGACTCCTGCGGCCAGCAAGGGCGCACCGACTGGCTGCTGGCCCGCAGCCGCGGCGGCGAGTTCGCCGTGCTGGCTCCCGGTTGCTCCCGCGAGCAGGCCGAACGCCTGGCCGAGGAACTCTGCGAAGGCCTGGAGAACCTTGCTCGCACCGGTGCCAGCGATCTCACGCCGGTCGCCTATCTCGGTATCAGCGCGTTCGCCGAAGGCGACTCGCCCGCGGATCTCATGGCCCGTGCCGACCAGGCCCTGGCCCAGGCCGAAAGCCAGCCCGCCCAGCCCTGGGCGAGCCAGGACGGCACCGCGCTCGCGGCGCTCAACGATAGCCAGGACTGGCACGACTGGATCGACCAGGCCCTGACGGAGCGCCGCCTGCTGCTCTATTTCCAGCCGGTGGTGGACTGCCTGGACACCCAGCGCGTCCTCCACCACAAGGTCCTCGCGCGTCTGCTCGACCCGCAGGCCATGGCCATCGCCGCCGGGCGCTTCCTGCCCTGGATAGAACGTTTCGGCTGGGCCGCGCGCCTGGACCTGGCGATGCTCGAACAGAGCCTGGAGCACCTGCGGCGCCATCCACGGCCGCTGGCGCTGAGCCTGTCGGCCGCCAGTGTCCGCAATGCGCAGACGTTTGCCCCGCTACTGGCCCTGCTCAAGGCGCATCCGCAGGAGGCGCGCCAGCTGACCCTGGAACTGGACGAGCGGCACCTGCCAGCCGCGGCCGAACTGGAACGCCTCAGCCAGGTCCTGCGCGAACTGGGCTGCGGTCTCGGCCTGCAGCATTTCGGCGGCCGCTTCAGCCTGATCGGCAACCTTACCCATCTGGGGCTGGCCTACCTCAAGCTGGACGGCTGCTACCTGCACGCCGTCGACCGGGAAGGCGACAAGCGGTTGTTCATCGAAGCGGTCTATCGCACCACCCACAGCATCGATCTACCGTTGATCGCGGAACAGGTGGAAACCCTCGGTGAACTCGAAGTACTGCGGGAAATGGGTTTGCGTGGCGCCATGGGACGCCTGTTCGGCAGCCCGGCGCCCTGGTCCGGGGATGCCTGATAGCGAGTCCGGAGCGGGTCGGACTCGCTTTACAGCGGATTCGGCATCGACGCCAGGCGCTCCCTCTCCGACAGAGAACGCGCCGGCGCGAGCCGACAGGTCCCCGTCATGAAACCGCCAGTCGCTGTTCCACCAGCACTCCCCCGTAAAGCGCGATCTGGGTCTTGGCATTGAGTTCGATGCGCAAGGCCACCGCGCGCTCGATGCCGATCTTCAGGTGCGGACCGAAGCGCGATACGTCCAGGCCGGCACGGATCATCATCTTCTCCACGCCTACGGTGGTTACCGTCACCAGCGTCTGGATGTCGTTCTGCAGGCTGTAGCGGGCCAGCGCGCGCATCGCCTCCAGCGTACAGTCGGAAAAGCCCAGCGAGCCTTTCTGTCCAGAGTTGATGGCGAAACGGCTGAGTTCCCAGATGTGCGGCGAGCAAGGCGCTTCCTTGCCGTGCAGAAGCTCCGGGAAGGTGTTCTTCAGCATGTAGGGGCCAGTGGTATCGAGAATTCGCCAGCAACCGAAAACCTGGGCTTCAGGAGTATCTTCCTGGATCAACATGTAATAAGGACTGAGTGCGTCATAACCATCGATTTCCATCTCGTCGATGAGACTAACGTCCCAGCCTTTGCGCTCCTTGAACACTTGAGCACGCAACTTGTGCATCTCGCCCAGCAGTTTTTTATCGAACTCTTCGCGCCGACCAATTTGTACGATCATCTTCACTTCCTCCAAATAGGAAGCTGAAGAATTTATGCAAATTTCATAATTTTATAACTAGCAAATGAGATAGATTTCGGTGAACCCGGACCCTTGCTAGGCTCGAAGAAACGTCCGAAAAGATCAGAGCAATGGCTTCACACGAGAGAACACAGCCCCAAAACATGGCCTTCCGGGCAAAGGCCACCCGCACCGCCCGACGGGAAAGCCAGGAAACTTTCTGGAGCCGCTTCGGGATAAGCCAATCCTGCGGCAGTCGTTTCGAGAATGGCGAGAACCTGCCCTTCCCTATATATCTGCTTTTGCATTTCTATATAGAAGGGCAAATTACCGATCGCCAGCTCGCCGACCTGAGAGGCAAGATCAGAGAGTAATAAGACCCAAATTAACGGCCATAATGGCCGCTACGCGGCGGGAGGTCACACCGAACTTCCGCCGAATATTTCCCATATGGAAGTTCACATTGGCTTCCGAGCAGTTGCAGATAACCGATATCTCCCAACTGGTCTTGCCGATGGCGCACCACTGCAACACTTCCTTCTCCCGGCTGGTCAGAACCACCGGTTTGCTGACCGGATGTTCGAAGGCCAGTCCGGCACCGCTCTGCAGTGCGTAGTCCTTGAGCATCCACAGGGTCGGCAGGACCGACTCCATGAAACGGTTGGCCTCGGCCCGGTTTTCCGCTTCCACGCTGAGGCTCAGCGCGCCGAGTTCGCCGCGAGCACCATGCAGCGGCATGGTCAGCCCATACACCAGGCCGGCGGCCGAGGCTTCCTCGAAGAACTCGTGCTGCTTTCGCGTCTGGTAGATGGACGGTTCCCAGAAAATCGGCAGTACGCTCTGGGTACAGTGACTGACCGTCGGGTCGACCCGCGCGTAGCCAGCCCGGTCGTAATGCTCGCGCCAGGCGGCCGGGTAGTTGCCGACGATGAAGGCGTTCTCGTAGTCCTGGCTGTCCTTAGGCAACAGGCCGAACAGGATCTTCGAGAATCCAAGGTCGCTCGCCATCTTCTGCAGGATGGCGCTCCACTCCAATTTTCCACTTGAGCGTTCCAGCTCAAGAAAACCGTCAACCAAGGCCATAGCGCTACGTTCTTCTTAAACTATTAACCAATCAGCCAAATATGGATTCGGCACCCGATATCCGGCACGTTGTACGGCAGTCCGAGAATCCCGGCTTCCTGCCGAGGCGCATGCGCCCGTGCCCGACGACCCCTGAAGATGTCCAGTCAGCCCACTCTATAGAGTTGGCGTTGTGCCGGAAAGGCACATTTCAGTCCCACTTAACAATAGACCGCAGCGTTTGATGCACCTAGTACGATACCCGTCCTAGAGGGTAAGCAAACGTTTAAATGTGATCTAGATCACATTTTATGCGAACTGAATACCCAGTCACACCTGGTCCCCGGGTTCACTGTCGGCCCATCGCCACGCGTGCGACCGCTCTCGGCCGGGCGATCCGAGGCACAGACGTCTGTGCGCGGCGCACGGGCAAAGGCACAGCGCCACGGCCAAGGGGGCGACCTCGCGGCGTCAGGCCTGCCGGGCACGGACCCGGCGACATAGCCACTTTTCCAGTTCGGCGACGCAGAACAGGCCGAGCCCGGCCAGCAGCACCCGCGCCCACTCGCCCGGGGCCAGGCCGACCGAGCCGAACAGCGCCTGCAACGGCGGCGCGTAGGTATAGAGCAGTTGCAGCACCACGCAGGCAGCGATCGCCAGCAAGACCTGGCGGTTGCCGAACAGGCCCTCGCGGCTGAGCACCGAATCGTAGATATGCCGGCTGTTGAGCAGGTAGAACATCTCGCACACCACCACGCTGTTCACCGCCATGGTCCGCGCGCTCTCCAGCCCGGTGCCATGCTCCAGCTCCCAGAGGAACAGGCCCAGGGCGCCCGCCATCATCAGCAGCGAGACCAGCAGCACCCGCCAGACGAAGAACAGCGACAACAGGGGCTCCGCCGGCGGACGCGGCGGACGCTGCATCAGGCCGCGCTCGGCCGGATCGAAGGCCAGCGCCAGGCCCAGGGTGCTGGAGGTGACCATGTTGATCCAGAGGATCTGCGCCGGCGTCATCGGCAGGGTCAACTGGAACAGGATCGCGGCGATCACGATCAGCGCCTCGCCACCGTTGGTCGGCAGCATGAAGAGGATGAATTTCTTCAGGTTGTCGTAGACCGCCCTTCCCTCGCGCACGGCATTGGCGATGGTGGCGAAATTGTCGTCGGCGAGGACCACCTCGGCCGCCTCCTTGGCCGCCTCGGTGCCCTTGTTGCCCATCGCTACGCCGACGTCGGCGCGCTTCAGCGCCGGCGCATCGTTGACCCCGTCGCCGGTCATCGCCACCACCTCGCCGCTGGCCTGCAGGGCCTGCACCAGGCGCAGCTTGTGCTCAGGGCTGGCGCGGGCGAACACATCGACGCCCGGCAGCACTTCGCGCAGGCGCTGGTCGTCGAGCAACTCGATCTCCGCGCCGGTCAGCGCCGGCCGGTCGATGCCGATCCCGAGCATGGCGCCGATCGCCCGCGCGGTGTCGACGTGGTCGCCGGTGATCATCTTCACCGCGATACCCGCCGCCTGACATTCGGCGACCGCGGCCACGGCTTCCTCGCGCGGAGGGTCGATGATGCCCACCAGGGCCAGCAGGGTGAAGCCATGTTCCACGTCGGCGAAATCCAGCGTGCGCTGCTCCGCCGGCATCGCCCGTCGGGCGATGGCCAGCAGGCGCAGGCCGCGAGCGGCGGTGTCGGTGGCCAGGCGCCGCCAGTAGTCCGGGTCCAGCGGCCGCACCGAGTCGCCCACCCGTTCAGCCTCGCACATGTCGAGGATGCGCTCCGGCGCGCCCTTCAGGTAGACCATCGCCTGGCCTGCGTGGTCGTGGTGCAGGGTGGCCATGAAGCGATGCTCGGACTCGAACGGAATCGCATCGCTGCGTGGCCGTTCCGCCGCCAGCGCCTGCGGATCGAGGCCCAGCTTGAGGCCGAGGCTGAGCAGCGCGCCTTCGGTGGGGTCGCCCTCCAGTTGCCATGCCTCGCCCTCCTGGTGCAGGCGCGCCTCGTTGCACAACAGCGCCGCGCGACCGATCTCCTGCAGATCGTCGCGTCCGGCGGGATCGAGGCCTTCGCCGTTGTGGCTGAAACCACCCAGCGGGGCGTAACCGGCGCCGCTGACCTCGATTACCTGGTCGGCGGTGACGATACGCTGCACGGTCATCTCGTTGCGGGTCAGGGTGCCGGTCTTGTCCGAGCAGATCACCGTCACCGAACCCAGCGTCTCCACCGCCGGCAGGCGGCTGACGATGGCGTTGCGCCGGGCCATGCGCTGTACGCCGAGGGCGAGGATCACCGTCATGATCGCCGGCAGTCCCTCGGGAATCGCCGAGGCGGTCAGCGCCACCACCAGCATGAACATGTCCACCATCGGCTGGCCCTGCCAGAGGGTGCCGAGGACGAAAGTGGCGCCGGCCAGCAGCAGGATCGCCAGGGCCAGCCAGCGACTGAAGCTGGCGATCTGTCGCAGCAGCGGAGTGGCCAGGGTGCGGACTTCGCGCAACAGCGTACCGATCCGGCCCAGTTCGGTATCCCCGGCGGTGGCGACCACCACTCCGCGCGCCTGGCCGCTGGTCACCAGGGTGCCGGAATAGGCCATGCAACGGCGGTCGCCGAGCAGCGCGTCGATGGCCACCGCGACGCAGCCCTTCTCCACCGGCACCGACTCACCGGTCAGGGCCGACTCGTCGACATGGAAGTTCTTCGTTTCGAACAGCCGCAGGTCGGCCGGCACCCGGTCGCCGGAGGCCAGCAGCACCACGTCGCCCGGTACCAGGCGTTCGGCGTCCAGCGCCTGGCGCTGGCCGTCGCGCAGGACCAGGGCATGCAGCGAAAGCATGTCGCGGATGGCGTCCAGCGCGTTGGCCGCCTTGCCCTCCTGGACGAAACCGATCAGCGCGTTGACCACCACCGCCAGGAGGATTACCGCACTGTCCACCCAGAAGCCGAGCAGCGCGGTGACCAGCGAAGCGAACAGCATCATGTACAGCAGGACGTTGTGGAACTGCCGCAGCAAGCGCAGCAGCGGCCCCTGGCGTTTCGGCGCGGGCAATCGGTTGTAGCCGTGCGCCGCCAGGCGGCGGGCGGCTTCGTCCGCATCCAGGCCGGCGGCGGAGCTGTGCAATCGTTCCAGCACCCGTTGCGGCGGGCTGGCATGGGCGTCGCGGGAAGACAGGGGTGGGATGCCGTTCATGGGATTCCTGCGCCTCGTTCTGATGAACAGAACTATCGGGCAGCCCTGCGCCGCAACGTTTGACCTGTCTCAAACGGATGCTTGCAGTTGAAAGCATCTGGCCGGGGAAAACTTTTCCGGATGTTGCGCGGCACCTCGCTCCACAGGGCGAGGTGCCGCGCCCTCCTAGAGGCTCATGTGCAGCAGCGGGAACGGCCGCCCCGCCGAGTCGGTCGCGGAGCGGCCAGTCTGGCGGAACCCATAGTGTCGATAGAAACCGCAGGCCTGCGGGTTCTGCTCGTTGACATCGACGCTCAGGCGCGGCCAGGTCGCCCGCGCATGATCGAGCAGGCGTCGGCCGATACCCCGGCCGCGCAGCCCGGGTTCAACGAAGAGCATCTCGACATGCGCCTGGTTCAGGCCAATGAAGCCCTGGGCCACGCCGTCGTCGTCGACCAGCACCCAGACCTCGACGGCCGGCAGGTACAGGTCGCGGACCTGTGGGTAAAGCTCGACGATGTCCGCTTCACTGAGAAAATCGTGGGTCGCACGGACGGAACGTTCCCACAGGTCGACCAATGCAGTGTTGTCGGCGTCGACGCGCTTGCGAATGTGCATGCTGGATTCCTTTATCCGAAAGATTCCAGGTAGAACGAAAGGCAGCCGCGACCGCCAGGCCGGGCGCCACGCTGAGGTTCGTCGCCTGGATGCCCGTGGCGCGAATCAACGCATGGACGGTGCACAGCGGCAGCGACGAGGGAGGAAGGGAGCGCCATCCTAGAAGAAAACGACCGGTCGGAACAGCCGCGCTTCCCATGCTTTTCCCGAAACGACGAATGAACGACACTGCGCCCGACTCTTTTTCCCGGTATCGCCCATGCCCAACTCCCCGCTTCCTTCCGGCCGCAGGCTGCCCGCTTGCGCCTTCGCCGACATCGGCGAGCCCTACGCCGTGTTCCAGGCTCCCGGCGGCGCGCTCCTTGCGGTGGCCAGCGCCTTTCATGGGCAACACCCGGGCCGACAGCTCGACGTCTACGAACAGAGCCTGCGCCTGTACCGCGGCGGCGACCTCGAATGCATCGCCGTCCTGCCGGACCTGGGCTTTCCGCTCAACGCCATCGCCTGGCACCCGAGCCGGCCCGTACTGGTGATCGGCGGCGGACGCTACGACGGCGGCGCCTTCTTCGAAGGTGGTCTGCTGGCCTGGGACTACGCGAGCGGCAAGACCCAATCGCTGCTCGCCGACAACCGCGAAGTGCTCGCCTGCGACTTCGAGGACGACGGCCGGCGCCTGACCTTCACCGTCGCCCCCAGCGACGACCTGGAGGACCGACCGTTGTTCCGCCAGCGCCATTCGCTAGCCTTTCCGGTCGACGCCCCACTGGTGCTGGACGACCTGCCCGGCACCCGCCTGCCCTTCGACTGGGCCCTCTACCCTGCCTCGACACAACGCGAAGCAGCGCTGCCGATCCTGGAAAACCTAGCCCTGGGCAAAGATCGGCGGTTCCTGCATCGTCCACCGGTGTGGGACCTGTGCTTTCTCGACGGCCAACGCCTGGCCATCGCCCGCGCCAGCCCCCGGCTCGAGCTCTGGAATCTGGCCGACGACAGCCTGCGCAGCTTCGAACTGGCCGAACGGGGCCAGTGCCTGCAGGTCTTCCATAACGCCACGGAGGACAGCCTGCTGGTCAATCTGCAACTCGGGTATGCCGCCCAGCGACTGTTCAAGGTGCCGCTGACACCGGGACAACCGCTGCTCCTGAGCGACTGCCGCCATCTGCTGGCGCAATCCGCCCAAGGCGGTTTTCTCGCCCGCCAGATCGCCCTCGAGGGCAAAGACCTGGAAGACCTCGTGCTCGACCCGGCCGGCCGGATCATCCACAGGCGCCGTCTCGGACACTACGACCTGTTCAACCACCATCTGCGCATCGACCGTGGCGAAGCCTTCTTCTACCTGGCCGGCAATCCGCCGGAGCAGCACCAGGACAAGGGCCTGTTCCGCCTCGACCCGCAGACCTTCAAGACCCGCGAAGTGCTACGCCTGGAGCGCCACCCGGAGCACTTCAACAACCTGCACGGCTGCCTGCTGGGCAATCGCCTGCTGCTCAACGCCAAGGTCTACAACTCGCCGCATCACGCCTACGGTACCCAGCGCCTGACCTGCTACGACCTGGAGAGCCGCGGCACGCTCTGGGGCGCGACCCTGTCCGCCCAGGTCAGCGCCTTCGCGCCGTTGCCCGGCGGACAATGGATCACACTGGCGCTGGTCGATGGTCAGGTCGAGGTACGCGACCTCGCCAGCGGCGAATGTCGCTGGCGCTACCGCACGGCAGACGCCATACCGCTGTGCCTGGCAGTCAGCGACAAACTCCTCGCCATCGGTTTCAGCCACGGCGGAGTCAGCCTCCTGCAGGTCGCGGCGGATGGCCAGCTCATCGGTCCTCCAGGCGCCAACCCGCGGCAGTAGCCCGCAGTTCGCCATCCAGCGCCAGTCGCCGGAGAAACACCGGGTCGTGGGACACCACCAGCAAGGCCCCACGGTACTGCCCGAGCATGCTTTCCAGGGCCTGCCGCGCAGCCAGGTCGAGGTGGTTGTCCGGTTCGTCGAGCAGTAGCAGCTGCGCCGGCCGGTCGGCGTAGAGCACCAGGGCCAGGGCCGCCTTCAGGCGTTCGCCGCCGCTCAGCGTCGCGCACGGCTGGGCGAGCCGTTCAGCCGGCAAGCCGAGTTGCGCCAGGCGCGTGCGCAGCCAGCTTTCGCCGCGACTGCGATTGACCTCCAGCAACTGCTCCAGCACGCCTCGCCCGTGGTCCAGCACGCTCAGCCGCTGGTCGAGATAGGCGGCGCCCACCGTCACCGCGCAGGTTCCCGCCAGCGGCGCCCGTTGCCCGGCCAGAAGCCGCAGCAGGGTCGACTTGCCGCTGCCGTTCGGGCCGACCAGCGCCAGCCGTCGCGGACCGCTCAGGAGCAGGTCGATTTCGCGCAACGGCCCGCGCAAATGCGGCAGGACCGCGCCCTTCAACTCGACGATCCGGCGCTGTGCCGCCAGTTCGGCATCGGGCGAATCGAGCAGCAGCGGCGACACCTCCTCGACCTCCCGGGCAGCCTCGCGCACCTCGCGGTCGAGACGCTCGCGCTCCGCCTGGTGGGCGTTGCGCAGCTTGCCGGCGCTGACCTCGCTACGTTCCCTGAACCCACCGAGCAGGATCTTCGCCTGGTTCGCCGTCTTGCCTTCGCGCCGGCCGCTGGCCTGGCGCCGCTCCTGGCGCTGCTGCTGTTCGCGCATGGCCAGGGTCTGCCGCTTGCGCTCCAGACGACGCTGGTCCAGGCGACGTTCGGCGGCCTCGCGCGCCTCCTCCCGGCTCTGCGCGTAGAAGGAATAGCCGCCGCCATAGCTGCGCAGGCCGAGGGTCGACAGCTCGACGATCCGCTGCATACCCTCCAGCAGTTCGCGGTCATGGCTGACCAGCAGCAGGCCGCCGTCCCATGCCGCCAGGCGCGCCCGCAGCAAAGCGCGTGCCGGCCCGTCGAGAGGGTTGCTCGGTTCGTCGAGGATGAGAAAGTCGGCGGCGTCGAGGAATGCGCCGAGCAGCGCCACGCGCATGCATTCGCCGCCGCTCAGGCGTTCGCTCGGGGTGTCCGCGCGGAGATGGCCGAGCCCCTCGGCGGCCAGGGCGTCGGCCAGGCGTTGGCCTGTCTCTTATACACATCTCCGAGCCC
>OJJN01000247.1_pt1 | contig 14072 bp, 13 predicted proteins | sample 1596321 | NCBI WGS metagenome assembly OJJN01 (sample SAMEA4350123, study PRJEB24818) | metagenome | biome: human; feature: gut; material: faeces | place: Denmark | collected 2013-09 | reverse complement strand
GTGTCGTTTGTCTACGGTGTTATACTCTACGTTGATCTAGCTACCAGTAACACATCTTCCCACGTCCCTCACCGCTATTCACAGTTGTGCTCTTCTACCGGCCCGGGGGGGGGGGGGGAGTTTATTTTTTTTTTTTTTTTCAATGACTCGGCACCCACCGAGATCTACACCTCTCTATTCGTCGGCAGCGTCAGATGTGTATAAGAGACAGTAACTGTGGAAAGCCAATAAAATTTTCCCCGGTTTTGCAAGCAAAAAATCACAAAATAACGGATTTTTTCTGCCGGGGGTTGAAGCTGGTTTTTTATCCAGTATCATAGTGACCCTATTCGCGCAGGGGGGCCAATGAGCAAACTATTTAAACTGCATTCTGACTTTAAACCGGCCGGTGATCAGCCGCAGGCCATTGCAAAACTGGTTGAGGGCCTGGAAGACGGGCTGGCGCATCAGACGCTGCTTGGGGTAACGGGCTCGGGGAAAACCTTCACCATTGCCAATGTTATCGCCACGCTGAACCGCCCGACCATGATCATGGCGCCCAACAAAACCCTTGCCGCGCAGCTTTACAGTGAGATTAAAGATTTCTTCCCGGAAAACGCGGTGGAATATTTTGTCTCTTACTACGACTATTATCAGCCGGAAGCCTATGTCCCGAGCTCTGACACCTTTATCGAAAAAGATGCCTCAGTAAACGAACATATTGAGCAGATGCGGCTTTCTGCCACCAAAGCCCTGCTGGAGCGGCGGGATGTGGTGGTGGTGGCGTCCGTTTCCGCTATCTATGGGCTGGGTGATCCGGACAGCTACCTGAAGATGATGCTGCACCTCACCGAGGGGATGATCATTGATCAGCGCTCGATCCTGCACCGGCTTTCCGATCTCCAGTACACCCGTAATGACCAGGCCTTTCAGCGCGGTACATTCCGTGTGCGCGGTGAAGTGGTGGATATTTTCCCTGCGGAATCTGATGATTACGCACTGCGCGTGGAACTGTTTGATGATGAGGTCGAGCGCCTGTCGCTGTTTGATCCGCTGACCGGCCATATCCATTATCAGGTGCCGCGCTTTACCGTTTACCCGAAAACCCACTATGTAACGCCGCGTGAGCGCATCATTGAGGCGATGGAAGGGATTAAAACGGAGCTGGCGGAGCGGCGCAAATTCCTGATCGACAACAACAAACTGGTGGAAGAGCAGCGCCTCGCCCAGCGCACTCAGTTTGATCTGGAAATGATGAATGAACTGGGTTACTGCTCGGGTATCGAAAACTACTCACGCTACCTCTCCGGACGCAAATCCGGTGAATCCCCGCCGACCCTGTTTGATTACCTGCCGGCGGACGGTCTGCTGGTGATTGATGAATCCCACGTCACCATTCCGCAAATCGGCGGGATGTACAAAGGGGACCGTTCGCGCAAAGAAACCCTGGTGGAGTACGGCTTCCGTCTGCCGTCCGCACTGGATAACCGTCCGCTGCGTTTTGAGGAGTTTGAATCCCTCGCGCCGCAGAGCATTTATGTGTCCGCCACGCCGGGCAAATATGAAACGGAGAAATCCGGCTCTGATGTGGTTGAACAGGTGGTCCGGCCGACCGGGCTGCTCGATCCGGAAGTGGAAGTGCGTCCGGTGACCACTCAGGTGGATGATCTGCTGTCTGAAATCCGCATCCGCGCACAGAAAAATGAGCGTGTGCTGGTCACCACGCTGACCAAACGGATGGCGGAAGATCTCACCGAATATCTGGAAGAGCACGGCGAGCGGGTGCGTTATCTGCACTCGGATATCGATACGGTGGAACGTGTGGAAATTATCCGCGATCTGCGTCTCGGGGAGTTTGATGTGCTGGTGGGTATCAACCTGCTGCGTGAGGGGCTGGATATGCCGGAAGTGTCGCTGGTGGCGATTCTGGATGCGGATAAAGAAGGCTTCCTGCGTTCCGAACGTTCACTGATCCAGACCATTGGTCGTGCCGCCCGTAACCTGCACGGCAAAGCGATTCTCTACGGCGATAAAATCACTGACTCAATGGCGAGGGCTATTGAGGAAACCGAACGCCGCAGAGAGAAGCAGATGGCGTTTAACGAAGCAAACGGTATTGTGCCGAAAGGGCTGAATAAAAAGATTGGCGATATCCTTAAAATCGGCCAGCCGTCAGCCGGGGCGAAAAATAAAGGCAAAGGAAAAGCAGCCGCGAAAAGCAGCGATTATCAGCGTATGTCGCCGAAAGAGCTGGAAGTTAAAATTCAGGAGCTGGAAGCACAGATGTACCGCCACGCTCAGGATCTGGAATTTGAACAGGCGGCAGCGGTACGGGATGAATTACAGGGGCTGCGTGAGCAGTTTATTGCCAACTCCTGACGGGATCAGGGCAGCAGGGCGATGGTTTTATCCAGCGCACTCAGCAGCAGGCGGCGGTCATGGCGGTACGGTACATCCTGTGCCTCCAGGACCTCTCTGACAATCAGGCGGTCGCCGAGGTCGCCGGTATTGATATGCGGTGCGCACACCACTGCATCTATCCGTTTGCGGCCGATGCGGCTCTCAATCACGGCGATTTTTTCACTCAGGCTGAGGGATGCCGCGGCCGGGCTCAGTTCTTTGCCGAGATTCTCAATATAGATCATCGGCGCCTGATTAAAATTAATGGCTTTGGTGAAATCGGGCAGCAGCATCAGCGGCATCAGGCTGGTAAAGAAACTGCCCGGCCCGATAATAATCAGTTCTGCGCGGCAGATGGCATCCAGCGCCTCTTTGGTGGTTTTCACCGGCGGGGAAAGCTGTAACTCCTGCGGCGGGCAGGTCAGCTGATCGACATTCACTTCGCCGTACACTTCATGGCCTTCGCTGTCGATAGCCATCAGATCGACCGGCGTTTCTGACATCGGTATCAATTTAGCTTTGACTTTCAGCATATTGCGGATCAGATTGATCGCATCCAGCGGACGCACACTCATATGATCCAGCGCTTTGAGCATCAGATTACCGAGGTTGTGTCCCGCCAGTTCACCGTTACCGCTGAAACGGTATTCAAACATGGTGGAAGCAATCGACGGCTCCGTGATCATCTGATTGAGACAGTTGCGCATATCGCCCCAGGCAATGCCGCCCTCCGCCCGGCGGATCCGGCCGGTGGAGCCGCCGTTATCCGTGGTGGTGACCACGCCGGTCAGCCGCGATCCCAGACCGTTCAGGCAGGACATCACCCGTCCCAGCCCGTGGCCTCCGCCTAAAGCAACAACATGTTCCAGCGACGTGAGTGTGCGGTTTCCCATAGTGTTTATGCATTCCCTGAGTTTTCATATTTATTTGCGCGGTAATCTATCATAAAAACCAATTTTTCGCGTCACGATACTGAGATTTATCAAACTCCGGTCAATCATAAAGATAAATTATCTTTTTGCTGCGTACTTTTACGTGTGATTCAGAAGTGGCAGCGGCAGGGAAGTCATGGTATGAGTGAATGCGGTGACTGAAAGCATCACAAATAAACATCAATAACAAAAATCAATAAATGACAGGAAGAACATCATGAATGACCTGACGTGCACCATTCCGGTGCTGGAAACTGACCGTCTGATCCTGAGTGCCCACCGCAGAGAAGATCATGCGGCGGTTGCTGATATGTGGTCAGATACGGCGGTAACGCATCATGTTATGGCGGGACAAATCTCCACACCGCGTGACAGCTGGATGCGGATGCTGGCCTATCTCGGGTTATGGCCGCTGCTGGGCTATGGTTACTGGGCGGTCAGGGAGAAAAGCACGGGAGAGTATATCGGCGATATCGGTTTTGCGGATTTTTACCGTGAAATGGAAAAAGACATCAGCCACTATCCGGAAGCTGGTTGGGTGTTTACAAAGCGGGCACACGGTAAGGGCTATGCCGGTGAAGCATTGGGAGCCATACTGAACTGGCTGAAAGAGGTGCGCGGTATTAATGAATGCGTGTGTATTATTGCCCCTGAGAATAAACCCTCCATACGGCTGGCAGAGCGTCACGGATTCCGTCCGCAGGAGACACTGAGAATGAATCATAAATCCGTTATTTTCTATCACCTTACACTGGACTGACCGGGCCTGCTATACCTGTGTCAGATCAAGAAACCGGTAAATAATTTTCCTGTCAAACCGCCGTATTTCCGGCGGTTTGCTGTTTATTATTTATTCAGTGACCTATAATGGATTTGCTAATTAATTGAAAAACTGTGTGAAATTTTCGTTATCCGGCGTATCCGTTCCTTTTCCCGGAGGGCCGGTAACTCGTTGTATAATAAGATATATAGCGTATTTGTCATGGTAATTCCCGCAGGGCGACGCTAGAATCAATTCACTTAGCGTGGTTATTAACAGCATTAATGACAACGATTAACTCCTAGCCTTCACACCTACGTTTCAGGTCAGAACCGGAAATAGGGTGAGCTGGCCGTGACACTCACGAGTGCCACCAGGGTGCAGGATAGAAATGTCCGCATCTCCCGTATTTGGAAAGGTGTTATGACTGAACAACTGACAGATCCCTTTGCGCGCAAATTTTACTATCTGCGCCTCTCCGTGACAGACGTTTGCAATTTTCGTTGCAACTATTGTCTGCCTGATGGTTATAAACCAAACGGACACAAATCCTTTCTTTCTCTCGGCGAAATCCGCCGGGTGACCCGCGCGTTTGCTCAACTGGGCACGGAAAAAATCCGTCTGACCGGCGGTGAGCCGACCATGCGCCGCGATTTTACCGATATCGTTGCCGCTATCCGCGAAAATGAGAATATCCGCACCATTGCCGTGACCACCAACGGTTACCGCATGGCACGGGATATCCGCGACTGGCGTGCCGCCGGGCTGAGCGCCGTGAATGTCAGTGTGGATAGTCTCGACCCGCGCCAGTTTCATGCTATCACCGGGCAGGATAAATTCATGCAGGTGATGAGTGGTATCGATGCCGCGTTTGACGCCGGTTTTGAGAAGGTGAAAGTGAATGTGGTGCTGATGAAGAATGTCAATGACATCCATCTGCCTGCATTTCTGAACTGGATCAAAGACCGCCCGATCCAGCTGCGTTTTATCGAACTGATGGAAACCGGTGACGGCAGCGATGTGTTCCGCCGTTTTCATATCTCCGGCAATGTTATCCGCGCCCGTCTGTTACAGGCAGGCTGGCAGCAGGTGGCGCGAGCCCGCAGTGACGGCCCGGCACAGGTGTTCAGTCATCCGGATTATCAGGGCGAAATCGGCCTGATCATGCCGTATGAAAAAGACTTCTGCCAGAGCTGTAATCGTCTGCGGGTGTCCGCGGTCGGTAATCTGCATCTGTGCCTGTTCGGCGAGCAGGGGATCACACTGCGTGATCTGCTGGCGGAAGACGGACACGATGCGGAGCTGAAAGCACGGCTTCAGCGCGCATTGCAGCACAAACGCGAAACCCATTTCCTCCATCATGGGGACAGCGGTATTACCCCGAATTTATCCGTTATCGGCGGCTGATCCGCCGGTCATATCAGGAGTTTACATGTCTCAACTCACCCATATTAATGCGGCGGGCGAAGCCAACATGGTGGATGTGTCCGGAAAGCAGGAAACTGTCCGCGAAGCGCGCGCCGAAGCCTTTATCACCATGGATGCCAAAACCTTACAGATGATTATTGACGGCAACCATCACAAGGGGGATGTCTTTGCGACAGCCCGTATCGCCGGTATCCAGGCCGCTAAACGAACCTGGGATCTGATCCCGCTGTGTCATCCGCTGATGCTGAGCAAAGTGGAGGTTCAGCTGAGTGCGGAGCCGGACACATCCCGTGTGCGTATTGAATCCTGCTGCCGTCTGACCGGTAAAACCGGGGTGGAAATGGAAGCCCTGACAGCGGCTTCTGTGGCGGCACTGACGATTTATGACATGTGCAAAGCGGTGCAGAAGGATATGGTTATCGGCCCGGTGCGTTTACTGGAAAAAAGCGGCGGGAAATCAGGACATTTTAAGGCGGACGCATGATTAAGGTACTGTTTTTCGGGAGGGTGGGCGAGTGGGTAAATACCGATGAGCTTTCTCTGCCGTGTGATTACGCCACAGCGGAAGATTTGCGGGCCGCGCTGTGTGAGCGCGGTGAACGCTGGGCACTGGCGCTGGAATCCGGCAAACTGCTGTGTGCGGTGAATCAGTCTTTTGTGCCGTTGTCGCACCCGCTGACAGACGGTGACGAAGTCGCGTTCTTCCCGCCGGTCACCGGAGGCTGAGCCATGAATAATACCCGGATTGCTGTTCAGACGGACAATTTCAGTGTCGGTGAGGAATATCAGTGGCTGGCCGGTTGCGCGGATGACGGCGCAGTGGTCACATTCACCGGTAAAGTCCGCAATCATAACCTGGGTGATAATGTGGCGGCTCTGTCGCTGGAGCACTACCCGGGCATGACCGAAAAAGCGCTGGCGGATATTGTCACACAGGCGCGTGAGCGCTGGGAATTACAGCGGGTGACGCTGATCCACAGGGTCGGCAGTTTATACCCGAATGATGAGATTGTGTTTGTCGGTGTCAGTGCTGCCCATCGCGGCATGGCATTTGAAGCGGCTGAATTTCTGATGGATTACTTAAAAACCCGCGCGCCGTTCTGGAAAAAAGAGACATTGCCGGAAGGCGGCACCCGCTGGGTGGATGCCAGAGAAAGCGACCAGAAAGCCGCAGATCGCTGGTAATTTACCGCTGATAACCCCCTGATCGCCGGATTTTTTCCGGCGGCTGTACATCAGGTTAAAAATATTCTCTGTTTGTAAAGAAAAGGGGAGAATTCCTGACAGTTTGCCTGCTGGCAACACCCTTTTTATGTGATAATCTATAGTCCTTGGTCGTTTATCATCCGATAAACAATTTGATACAGATGAAAGGGTTATCCATCATGGACCGATTTCCTCGTTCTAACGGCTCGATAGTTTCACAGGCGGGCTCCGGTATTCAGGCTTATATGGCCCAGGTTTACGGCTGGATGGCTGTGGGTCTGTTACTGACCGCGTTTGTTGCTTTTTATGCATCAAACGACGCCAACATAATGAATTTTATTTATTCCAGCAAGATTGTCTTTTTTGGCCTGATTATTGCCCAACTGGGATTAGTCTGGGTCATTTCCGGCATGATTGAGCGCCTGAGTGGTGCCGCAGCCACCGGTCTGTTTATGCTTTACTCTGTTCTGACCGGACTGACATTATCCAGTATCTTTATTATTTATACGTCATCGTCTATTGCCAGCACCTTCTTTATCACGGCAGGGATGTTCGGTGCGCTGAGCATCTACGGCTACACCACCAAGCGCAGCCTGTCCGGGATGGGTAACTTCCTGTTTATGGGGCTGATTGGTATTATTATCGCGTCACTGGTTAATATCTGGCTGAAAAGCGAAGGTATGACACTGATCATCACCTATATCGGTGTGATTGTGTTTGCCGGTCTGACCGCGTATGACACTCAGAAACTGCGTGAGCTGGGTGAGCAGATTGACAGCAACAACAAAGACACCATGCGCCGCTATGCGATCGTGGGTGCGCTGTCACTGTACCTGGACTTCATCAACCTGTTCCTGATGCTGCTGCGCCTGCTGGGCGACCGCCGCTAATCACAGACAGAACAGGATGTAACAATAAGAGGCCGGTGAAAACCGGCCTCTTTACGTTCTGATTTACGCAATCTTGCGCCGGAACAACGCATAGGCGGCGGTTCCGGTGGTCACGGCGATCACCAGCAACGGCCAGAGGCTTTGTCGGATAACACTGAAATCCGCATCTTTGAGGTAAATCTGTTTGGTGATTTCATTAAAATGGCGGATAGGATTGACCCAGGTGATATGTTGCAGCCAGACCGGCATATTCTCCACCGGGGCAATATAACCGGACAGCAGCACGGCAGGCATCATAAAGACAAACACACCGATAAAGGCCTGCTGCTGGGTGGCGGAAAGCGCGGAGATTAACAGACCGAACCCGACCAGCGACAAGCCGTACACCATCATGGTGAAATAAAACAGAAGCAGTGAACCGGAGAAGGGGATGCGGTAAGCGAAAATGCCGATCACCAGCACAATACTGGCCTGGACCGTGGCCACTATCAGTGCCGGAACTGCCTTGCCGACAAAAATTTCACCGGTGGTCAGCGGCGAAACCAGCAACTGATCCAGCGTACCCTGTTCCCGCTCACGGGCAACAGAGAGAGAGGTCACAATCATCACGCCGATGGTGGTGATCAGCGCCACCAGCGACGGCACGATAAACCATTTGTAATCCAGATTCGGGTTATACCAGTTGCGCACCACCAGCTCACTGGTGACCGCCTGCGGCATCCGCTCCTGCTGGTAATGCGCGGTGATTTGCTGAACATAATTGGCGGCAATCTGCGCACTGTTGGAGTTCCGTCCGTCGAGCAGGATTTGCAGCTGTGCCGGTTTCTGTCCGGCGAGCTGTGCACTGAAATTCTGCGGGAAATGTACCAGCAGCAGGGCTTTGCGGTTATCAATCACATCCTGCACATCATGCCGGTTTTGGATCAGCAGCACATCAGAAAACGCACTGGCTTTGGCAAACTGCTGGGTCAGCTCAATGGACGCGGGCCCCTTGTCCTCATCATAAATGGCGATAGTGGCGTTGGTGACTTCCAGCGTTGCCGCCAGCGGGAACAAAATCATCTGGAATAACACCGGTACGATCAGGATCGTCCGGGTCTGCCGCTCGCGGAGGAGTAATTGCAGCTCTTTGATAATTAAGGTGAGTATCCGGTGAAACATGGCAATCTCCTTAATCAAGCCGGCGGCGGGTTTTCAGGGCGGTCAGGCCGATAAACACAAGCGCTGACAGGATCAGCAACACCAGATTGCTGATAATCACCGGCATAATATTACCCGCCAGGAACAGTGTCTGCAGGCTTTCCACAAAGTAGCGCGCCGGGATCACATAAGTCACCACCTGTATCGCCACCGGCATGCTGTCAATTTCAAATACAAATCCGGACAGCATAATCGCAGGCAGAAACGCCGCATTCAGTGAAATCATGGCGGCGTTAAACTGATTGCGGGTCACAGTGGAAATCAGCAATCCCATACCAAGCGCGGTGGCGAGATAGAGAGAGGTCACCAGGGCCAGAAGCCACAGCGAGCCGTGATACGGCACATCCAGCACATACACGGTCACCACCATACACAGCACCATGACAAAACTGCCGAGCACCTGATACGGCAGCAGTTTGGAGAGCAGCAGTTCCGTTTTGGTTACCTGCGTTGAAAGCAGGGCTTCCATGGTGCCGCGTTCCCATTCCCGTGCCACCACCAGTGAGGTCAGGATAGCGCCGACCACGGTAATAATGATGCTGATAGCGCCCGGGATAATAAAATGCTGGCTGATGGCGGCGGGGTTAAACCAGTAGCGCAGCCGGACATCAATAGGCGGCTCACTGCTGATCCCCCGATCCTGTGCCCGCTGCTGCTGCCAGATCTGCCAGATACCGCTGGCATAGCCCTGCACAAAGTTGGCGGTATTGGGCTCACTGCCGTCCGTAATCACCTGAATCTGTGCAATATCGCCCTGACGGGCCAGACGTTTGTCCAAATCCGCCGGGATCACCACAATACCGCGGATATGCCCCGCCTGGAGTTTATCAATTAATTCACGGCGGTTATCACTGAGGGTGGCATCGATAAACGGAGAGCCGGTAAAGGCGTGGATCAGCTCCCGCGCCGGTTCGCTCTGCTGATTCACCAGGATCCCGAGGCGCAGTTTTGATGAATCCAGGTTGATACCGTAACCGAAAATAAATAACAAAATCAGCGGGATCACAATCGCGATCAGGGCACTCGACGGGTCGCGGACAATCTGTTTGCTCTCTTTGATGCACAGCGCCCGCAGACGGCGCCATGAAAAACCGGAAGGTGTGCTCATGATGCAGCCTCCTGTGCGCTTTCTTTGTCATACTCCTCGACCAGCCCGATAAACGCATCTTCCATTGACGGATCAGGACGGGTGTCGTCTGCCACCGAGGCTTTCAGTTCATCAGGGGTACCGGCGGCAATGATTTTGCCGTGATAGACCAGTCCGATGCGGTCACAATATTCCGCCTCATCCATAAAGTGAGTGGTCACCATCACGGTCACACCTTTATCCACCATGCCGTTAATATGCAGCCAGAATTCACGGCGGGTAAGCGGGTCAACGCCGGAGGTGGGTTCATCGAGAAAGAGAATATCCGGCTCATGCATCAGGGCACAGGCCAGCGCCAGCCGCTGTTTGAAGCCGAGCGGCAAATCTTCGGTGGTCTGGCGCAGGATCGGAGTGAAATTAAAGGCATTCACCATATCATCGATTTTCTGCTGCTGCGCTTTGCCGCGCAGCCCGTAAGCGCCGGAGAAAAATTTCAGGTTCTGGGCGACCGTCAGATTGCCGTAGAGGGAAAATTTCTGCGCCATATAACCCAGGCGGCTGCGGGCTTTGGCTGAGCTGGTTTTCAGATCCAGCCCCAGCACCAGAGCGCGGCCGCTGCTCGGGATCATCAGGCCGCACATCATCTTAAAGGTGGTGGATTTGCCCGCGCCGTTCGGGCCGAGCAGGCCGAAAATCTCCCCGCGTTTGACCTGAAAATCCACATGATCGGTTGCGGCAAAATCACCGAATTTTTTGGTCAGGCTGACGGCTTCAATCACGGTTTCATCGGGTGCCGCCGGGATCTGCGGCATAATCTGCGCCAGTTGTGAGCGGTGAGAAGGGCCGCCGCCGAGCAGATCAATAAATGCATCCTCAAAACGGGGCTTAGCGGGCAGCAGTTCTGCATCCGGGCATTTCAGCGCGCTGAGCAGAGTACGGGTATCTGCCTGTGGTTTTACAATCAGCCGGACATAACGTCCCTGAATGACACCGTCAGATACCTGTGGCTGAATCAATGCTTCCTGTAAGATGCGGCGGCGTTCACCGGGCGCGGCAGCCAGCAGGAAAGAGCGGCCTTCCATCGTTTCTGTCAGTTGTGCCGGTTTACCTTCATAGATCACTTTTCCCTGATTGAGCAGCAGCACATCACGGCACTGTTCCGCTTCATCCAGATAAGAAGTGCTCCAGAGGATCAGCATGCCGTCATCGGCGAGAGAGTGCACCATCCGCCACAGTTCGCGGCGGGCGATAGGATCGACCCCCACACCCGGTTCATCAAGCAGCAGCACCTGCGGCTGCCCGAGCAGTGTGCAGGCCAGTCCGAGCTTCTGTTTCATGCCGCCGGAGAGTTTACCCGCCATGCGGCCGGTAAAACGGGTCAGGTCAGTAAAGGTCAGCAGCCGGTCAAATACCGCCTGCTGTTCATGGTGCGGCAGACCGCGCAGTTCGGCATATAAACGGAGGTTTTCCATCACGGACAGATCTTCATACAGCCCGAATTTCTGCGGCATATAACCGAGCTGTGCACGCAGTGCGACACTGTCCTCAATCGGATCAAATCCGGCCACGCGGATCTCCCCGCTGTCCGGTTTCAGTAATCCGGCCAGCATGCGGATGAGGGTGGTTTTTCCGGCACCGTCCGGCCCGGCAAGCCCGGTCACACCGCCGCCCCGGATGGTGGTGGTCAGCCGGTTAACCGCCGGATTATCAAGGCCGGAAAAGCATTTTTCGACGGCGCTGAGGGAGATAGTGATGTCTGACATCGTCTCTCCTTACGGCTGCGGCTCTTCATTATCAAAGCGGATGGTGACCGGCATTCCCTGACGCAGCAGCGGGTCGGCATCCGTCACCACAATGCGCAGACGGTAGACCAGGTCTGTCCGCAGTGCCGGGGTTTCAACGGATTTCGGGGTAAACTCGGCGGTCGGGGAGACGAACCCGACATGCCCGTGATATGGTTTGCCCGGGCGGCTGTCGGTTTCCAGTAATACTTTACGGCCCGGCTGTGCCTGTCCCAGCTCGCTTTCGCTGACATACGCCCGTACCCATACCGGATTGGTCAGTGTCAGGGTGAACACGGTGCTGCCTGCCGGTAAAATCGTGCCGGGTTCGATGGCGCGGGTCAGAATAGTACCTTCTGCCGGTGCGGTCAGCCGTGTGTCCGCCAGGTCAAGCTGTGCCTGCTCCACGGCGGCTTCAGCCTGTTTCAGTTGTCCGCGCGCTTCGGCAATCTCTTCTTTGCGGTAACCGTTTTCCAGCTGGTTCAGTTTGTCCTGTGAGGCTTTCAGTGCCGCATCGGCCTGATTGCGCTGATTACGGGCATTTTCCAGATCATTGGCGGAGATAGCACGGCTTTTCATCAGTCCGGCCTGGCGCTGATAAAACTGACGGGCAAATTCCGCCGCTGCCGTATTACGGGCAACATCGGCTTTTGCCTGCGCGATTTCTTCCGGCCGGTAGCCGGTTTCCATCAACAGTAATGCCGCCTGTGCGCTGTCCCGTACCCCTTCCGCTTTCAGCAGGGCGTGACGGTACGGTGTATCATCCAGCATACCGAGCAGCTCACCGGGCTGAACCGCCGCCCCTTCATCCGCATTCAGGGATTGCAGTTTACCGTCGACACGAAAACCAAGATTCACCGTCCGGATATCCACATTACCGTACAGCAGAGCAGGCCCCGACGGGCGCGACTCCCACCAGTACCATCCGCCGGCACCGGCCAGCAGGATTAGAATAATGATAAATATCCCGGTTTTTTTCATTGGCTTCATGAATTGATTCCTGGTGAGTTATCAGAGACAGTGGTGTATCAGTTGCGGTAATGCTGCTTTAATCCGCTGAGCAGCAACCGGATATGTTCCCGCAGCACATCGTTGATCATGTCATACTCTTTCGGGCCGATATTATCCCAGCCGGTCTGGCGCAACAGGTTTTCCCGTGCCAGGCGGAAAGATAAAATCTCACCCATCAGAGCGTGTGTATGGATCAGCGTGTTGATATGTCCGTCCGGCAGTCCGGTATAACGGGCAACTAATCTGGCCTGGCGGGTAAAAATCGCGGACAGCGCCTGTTCGTGGATAAGCGTGTAAGCTTTGGTCGGAATTAACTGCTCGCGCGACATAATCCGGCTGATATTAATATTACTTTTCTTCAGTACCAGCTCATTGTAGGCAAGAAAACTCAGTTCAATCAGTTGCAGACAGCGGCTTTCATCCCGTTCGTCAGCGCCGTTTTCCAGAAACAGATCAATTTCTTCAATGACAGGACGGAATTCATCACGGATAATGTCGGCAATATGCTGTGCAACGGCCAGATACAACCCGTCTTTTGAGCCGAAATAATAAGCAATAGCTGCGATATTTTGATCCGCACGTTGTGCAATCTGGCGAGTAGTGGCACTATTTGGGCCGTTCAGTCCGAAAATCTCAATAGCGGCTTCCAGTAAAGCGAGTTTGGCTTGTTCGCCTCGCGGCGTATTAGTCGTATTGACTGACATGGCGTATATCCTTATGGGTGTGTCGGCATAAACGAGAGATCAATCATATGATTAACTGTATGCTCATCAGTATCTGTTGTAAATGAGCAGTAAGCAACGGATTGATCACAGACGTATTTTATCGATATTTCTTCCGGAGTGACGGATTAATTTTCGACATTCAATTATCAGCAGGCCCCGCAGACAACAGACCGGGGCGGAGTCTTAACAATTCATGAGTTTTTCATCATTACCATTATGCCCGGAAATTCAGAAGGCCGTCGCAGAGATGGGCTACGAACAGCCGACCCCGATTCAGATGCAGGCCATTCCGCAGGTTCTTGCCGGACATGACTTATTAGCCAGCGCACAAACCGGTACCGGAAAAACCGCCGGTTTTACCTTACCTATCCTGCAATATTTACAGGATAATCCGCGCAAAGGCGGCGGGCGTCCGGTCCGCGCGCTGATTTTGTCCCCGACCCGCGAACTGGCCGCTCAGATCGGCGAAAACGTTCGCGAGTACAGCCGCCATCTGCGCACCCGTTCGCTGGTGGTCTTCGGCGGGGTGAGCATCAACCCGCAGATGATGAAACTGCGCGGCGGCGTGGATATCCTGATTGCCCTGTCTCTTATACACATCTCCGAGCCCACGAGACAGGCAGAAATCTCGTATGCCGTCTTCTGCTTGAAAAAAAAAAAAAAAGAAAAAGGA
>OJJN01000243.1_pt1 | contig 14386 bp, 15 predicted proteins | sample 1596321 | NCBI WGS metagenome assembly OJJN01 (sample SAMEA4350123, study PRJEB24818) | metagenome | biome: human; feature: gut; material: faeces | place: Denmark | collected 2013-09 | reverse complement strand
TCGTAGTTTGGTGCTGTGTGTATGTGTGTTTCTAATTTCACTATTCATTTCTTTCGCTTTTTTGTTTTTTTGTTTTTCTTTTTTTTGTTTTTTTTGTTTATTGTTTTTGTTTTTTTTTTTTTTTCAAGCAGAAGACGGCATACGAGATTTCTGCCTGTCTCGTGGGCTCGGAGATGTGTATAAGAGACAGGGAGTGAGTTGACGTCCTTCGGGGACTATCGCCAGCTATCGAAAAGCTGCCGTAACGTGTTGATTTTCAAGTGGATACGTCGCGGCAGCTATCGGTGACTATCGCCGGCCAGCAGAACAGGTTGGCGGTGGAAGTGGCGGTAAGAACCGGAGGCCGGATTAAGACCCTCCCGTTCACTATTCGGACCAAAGCCGTCTTTGACGGTAAAAGTCTCCTCGGGAAAGCTAGTTTCATGCGGCTTTCCGAGCATCAGCAGGTCTCCTGGCCCCTGACGGTAAAAGCCGTCACGAACAGGAGGAAAAACCTCGATGCTTACCGACACCGCACTGCGCAACCTCAAGCCTAAGTCCAAGATTTATAAGGCTTCTGACCGCGATGGAATGTACGTGACGGTATCGCCTACCGGTACCGTCACCTTCCGCTACGATTACCGTCTCAACGGGCGCCGCGAGACGCTGACCATTGGCCGCTACGGTCCGGCGGGCATTTCGTTGGCATTGGCCCGCGAAAAGCTGATCGACGCCAAGAAGGCCGTCGCCCAGGGCAAGTCCCCCGCGCTGGAGAAGCAGCGCGAGAAGCGCCGGCTGACTGCCGCAAAGACCTTCGGCGACGTGACGGCGAAGTGGCTGGAAGGTGCCCGGATGGCCGATAGCACCAAGGCGATGCGCAAGCACATCGTCGATCGGGACATCCTGCCAGTCTTCCAGAACCGACAACTTAGCGAAATCACTGCCGATGACCTACGCGCCCTTTGCAGCAAGGTGAAGGCACGCGGTGCGCCCGCCACTGCGGTACATATCCGCGACATCGTGAAGCAGGTTTATGCCTTCGCCATCCTGCATGGCGAGAAGGTGGACAATCCCGCCGACGGCGTCGGCGCGGCGTCGATCGCGACCTTCGTGCCGAAGGATCGGGCGTTGTCGCCCCTGGAAATCCGGTTGATGGCACGGCAGATGGAATCGGTGGCGACCTATCCGACGATCCGGCTGGCGCTGCGCATGATCCTGCTGACGCTGGTGCGTAAGAGCGAGTTGATCCAGGCCACTTGGGATGAAGTCGATTTCGAGAACGCGACCTGGACGATTCCAAAGCAGCGGATGAAGGGACGCAACCCGCACGTGGTCTATCTCTCTCGCCAGGCGCTCGACATCTTCGTTGCGCTGCATACCTGCGCCGCTGGCTCCAAGTTCGTGCTGCCATCGCGCTACAACTCCGACCGCTGCATGTCGAACGCGACCTTGAACCGCGTCACGCAGATCGTCGCGGAGCGGGCAAAGGCTGCGGGCCTGCCGTTGGAGCCGTTCACCGTCCACGATCTGCGCCGTACCGGTTCGACACTGTTGAACGAAATCGGCTTCAACCGGGATTGGATCGAGAAGTGCTTGGCGCATGAGGACGGGCGTTCCTCCCGCTCGATCTACAACAAGGCTGAGTACGCCCAGCAGCGGCGCCACATGCTGCAGGAGTGGGCCAACATGGTCGATGCCTGGATCGACGGGCAGACCTATGTGCCGAAACTGATGCCGGAGAGCGTCATCGTTCCTGCGTTGAGCGCAACGGCCTGAAAGGGCGGCAAGGTTGTCACTTGACAACCTTGCCGGTCATCCTCATACTGGAGATCACTGATGACCCGTTCCTCTCATCCGAAGCAAGAGGTCGAGGAAGCTCTTAGGCACGCCGAAGGACAGGGCTGGCGCGTCGAGGTCGGCGGGAGCCACGCTTGGGGGCGGATGTATTGCCCGTACAACGATGAGGAGTGTCGCTGCGGCGAGTTCTGCATCACCAGCGTATGGAGCACGCCGAAGAATCCCGGCAACCACGCGCGCGCCTTGCGACGCGTCGTGGACAACTGCACCACGCACCGCCAGCAGCGTGAAGCTAACGATGGTGCCAAGGAGTAGCGCGATGGAATACACCTTCATTCTGAAATACCAGCTCACCGATGATGACCGCGACCCGGATGCGCTGGTGGAGCGCCTGGGCGAAGCAGGCTGCGACGATGCCTTGGTCGGCATCGGGCAGCCGGGACGGTTGGCGCTGGAATTCACCCGTGAGGCAGCGGATGCGGACGAGGCCGTGCGTAGCGCGCTGGCCGATGTGCGCCGCGCCGCGCCGACAGCGCGATTGATCGAAGTGGCGCCGGATCTGGTTGGACTGACCGATGTGGCCGACATCGTGGGCGTGTCGCGGCAGAACATGCGCAAGCTGATGCTGGCCCATCCGGGCAGCTTCCCGGTGCCGGTGCATGAGGGCAGCGCGTCGATTTGGCACTTGGCGGACGTATTGGCCTGGTTGCAGGCCAAGGGCAGCTACTCGCTGGCCAAGGACGTGTTTGAGGTGGCGCGGGTGGCCTTGCAGGTCAATGTGGCGAAGGAGGGGCGTCGCTTGCCGCGCTCGGCGTCCAAGGCTCTGGAAGCCTTGGTTGGATGAGAGCCGTTGCCTGGCCTCATGCGTCACTCGAACCCGCCCGGACAGGGCGGGTTTTGCGTAGATGGACATCCGGCTTTGAGAGGCAGGCGCGCGGGGCCTGCTTTCGTTCTTCGATCCACGCTTCCACTTCGGCCAAGTCCCACACGACGCAGCGCGGTGTCAGGTTGAATCGACGCGGGAACTCGCCGCGGCGCTCCATTTCGTAGATCGTCGTTTCGGCTAGTGGGACGATCTGCCGCAGCTCCTGGCGCCGGATGGTGCGCCGGAAGGGAAGGGGGCTACGCACCGGAAACTGCGGCAGCGCCTCGTAGGCTTCCGTCCCCGGCAAGGGACGGGACTGGTCAGTGTCGATGCTGGTCACGCTTGAGGTTTGCGGTTGCTGTTGCACCTCGGGCTCCATGTGTGCGCGGCATGGAGACATGGTGAAGTTCAGTACCTATTTGGACAACTTGCTGCGGCGTAGTGCAGCACACTCAACGACCGTTGCTCAGGCGGCGAAGCAAGGTGCGGCCAGTGATAAGTCCAAGGTGCAGCCGGAACGTGCTCTGATCTTCGTCCGACAGGCCGGGATGCGACCCATCGGTATGAAGCATCTTGAACAGGCCATTCAAGTAGTTCTTTCCGTCGCTGGTCCACTCATTCCTGTTGACCGAGAGAAATCCGCGCTCCGCTAGCCAAGCGCGACGGTTTTCGCTGGAAGCCAGCGTGGTGGCCTTCTGCGGATCAATGTGCAAAGCGATGTCGCTTAGCAAGCCTTCCAAGAACGTGCGTATCTGGCTGTTCGCCGCCGCCCAGTCGCCGCGCGCATGCGCGTCGATGGCTTGATCGAGATGCCCCAATGGCACAGTGAACCCGAACTGCTTCAACAGTTGGTGAACTTCATCATCGGCCGCAGGAAGATCCACTTCGCCAGGCAACGCCGCGCGTAACGATGGCATTCGTGCATCCTCGTCCCAGGAGACAACGTAGCCGTCGAGCGCCAGCCCCCGCAGAAGGCGTTCCTGCTCGGCCTTCGCATACTGCGGTACGGCGACTCCAACGGCTTCGCGTACCGCGGCTTCAGCCAGAGTCACAGGTCCGTCCAAGGTGCTGACTATCTGCGTTGCGCGTTGATTGACGAGGCGCGCCAGTACGGCGCTTTTCGCAATCACACTCTTTGCCGGCCCCGGCGGGATTTCGTCGTCCAGCCCTAACCGCACCACGAGTTGATCGAACTTCGCCTGCGTTAACATTTCCCCAAGAAATTCGATTGCGGCGACGATAGTGGGGCGGGTAAATGGATGGGATTTCATTCTTGTTCAGCTCCATCTGCTTGCGGTGGTTTCACGACATCAAATCCACCGTCACAAAAACCATCGTGTGCTGCGAGTGCGCGATACAGAATGACTCTCCAGAAGTTGGACCCATGCGCGGCCTCGTAGTCATCCGCTTCTGCCTGTAATTCAGCAGCTACACGGGCCGCACCGCCACCATTTTGGTAAAAGCGAACAAAGCCACCATGCCGTCCACGCAGTTCGACAAGCGAGAGTTTCCGGTAGCGATCTGCTAGATCGAGCTGTTTGAAGTGGGAGCGCAGTTGGAAGTATCGGGCTTGGCTCATCCCCGCTGGCCGGCGAACACGAAATTCCAAAAGCAGTGCACCTTGGCGGAGTCCGACGCGAACAGTCAGGAATGGTTGGTTAGGAATATCGTCAAAATATGGGTGAAGGAACAATCGGACATCGGTGTCTTCATCAACAATCAACGTGCGCTTCCGTGTATTGCATTTCGCGCAGCTCGGAACCAAATTCAAAGCAAAAATTGAGAACTCTGGATATAGCTCCTTGGGGAGATAATGATCCAGGGTGCCTGACTCACTGACGCCACAGAATGGGCAACGTGCGGCCATCACGGGCTCGTTGAGCTTCTCCCGTAGGTCCAGCATGGGGGCTGTTTCTACGGAATATGCGTGATGTAAGGCCTTACGCTGGACGTTTGTTACGGTGGCAGGAACTAGCGACTCAACAGAGGGGGCGGCATTCTCATACATTCCATATGCGGCCACGACACGTCTTCTGGCCGCCTCCAGTCGGCGGCGTGTAGGTTGCCGTTTTGCGGTAGTGATGTCATCAAATACGTCTTCGCTGTCGATGTCAGGAGGAGGAATGGAATGCATGCTTTCACAAATCCTCTTCCACGATGTTTACCATGTACGATCGTGCCCCGAATCCTAGGCGGCGGCCGAACATGTCTTCAATCTCTTCGACATTATGTGATCTGGCTAGGGATTGGAGCGTGCCGTGCCAGTCCGTTGATCCATCATCGAGATTGAAAACTTCTTCGGTGATAACGCTGATATTTTCTCCAAAGGTTTCGATTGATGGGGCAACGACCTTTGAGAGTTCACCGATACGTTTCAGTACGAGGACGTACTTTGATGGAGTCTCCTGAAGTACGACGGGAGAGTGCGTCGAGATGATGGCATAGCCATCGAAATGGTCGAGACATATACGTATGCTTTTAAGGACAGTTGCAAGTAACGGAGGGTGCAAATGGGTCTCGGGCTCGTCGATGAGCACTAGCGTTGGATGTGCGTCGTCGAGGTGTGCGGTCAATTCGGTCATCATCTTGGTGACAATCTTATGGCCGCTACTGAGTCCATGATAAAGATCAAGAAGTGACTCTTCATTTTTGTCCGCGTATAGAGTGGTCAGACCGATTCGCTGAAATGAGACATCTTGGAGTAGGGGTTTCAATACATCGAGCAATATGCTCATGCGGTCAGAGCTTCGTATTCTCTCTAGCGCGCTGAGAAATTCTTGATCTACCTCTTCCAGATTTTTAAGCCGATAAGCTTCATCGTCATTTACATCTATTCGTTCGCGCAAGCCGCAGTAGACATAGCCAAAGATTCCACCTTCATTCTCAAGGCGCCTTTTTTCTATCTTGGTTTTTCCTGGAATTGCGAATGTGTCGAATGCACTGTATGAGACAACTACTACAGACTTGAAAGGTGGTTGAGTTCCGACGAAGCGGCCCGCGCGCTTCTCTAAGAAGTCCCTTTTCTCGCTATAGCCGTAACCGCTGGCTACTGTCGCTAGATTTGCCAGCATACGAGTCTTCCCGGTTCCGTTGTAACCAATGAGGACGTTGATTCTGTTGGGAAGTGGGCCTTTTCTTCGGAAATCAAAATCAACAATCAAAGGAGTGGCCTGACGTGCAACTTGAGTCTTGAATCGCATGACAAAGCCACGCCCCCTGCGACGAATAGTTGGGGTTTTGCGCGTAAATAGACGACTGGCATCTACGATGGTCCGTTCTGCACCGCTGAAGCGGAGCAGCGAAACTTTGAATCCCTCATGATCTTCAAACTGGGCCCGGACACTATCGCTGTATGCCACGTCCTGTAACCCTTCCAAATATCCTTCGTAGACAGCCGCTCCTAGCTTGAAGAGCTTCTCGTAATACTCTAGGTCGGCACCGAGGGAGCAAAATTTCTCGCCTAATGCTCGAAATGCTCTTCGTGGGACTGGCGTTAGGCCATGAGTTTGATCCTCCTTGAGGATCTTCACGCTACCGAGTTCGACTTCATTGTCTGGTGATAGATGAATGGTGGCGTGAAAGGTCGTCTTGTAGGAGTAGTCGTCCCAATTATCTTGGACCAACACGGTGTGTGGATATTTGTCAGTGGAAGGTGATTTCCCATCTCGAAATTTCACGACGAACCACATGATTTACCTCTATTCCAAAGATTGTTGGTGCTCTCACGCGGAGTTTATCTGAGCAAAGCACATCCAGGTGTGTCGCCGTCGGGTTTGCGGGCCACGCCTCGTGCCTCGTACCGGGGCGCGACCAACCGGCTTTGTCCCTGTTGCCTTCGGCTTTTGCGAGCCTACGCGCTCCGCTTGCCCACGGCGAGATTCCGAGAGAGTGGAGCGGTCTTGCTGTTCCCTTCACCGTATCACGGCGTTCTCGCCGTCAAGGGCGGCGCGCGCCATGCGCGCTTGCGTCCTGGCGGCCGTCTGCGACCCCTGACTGCTTGCGCTGCGCCGTGCTGACGCCGGTTTCGGGCAATTCCGCCCGAGCAACCGGAGCACGATCATGTCGCAACTGTCCTTTTCCTCGTTCGATGACGCTTTGCTGGTGCGTGACGCCCATGGGCGCTATCTGCGGGCATCGGTGGATCAAATTCTTGAAGCGGCACGCCAGACCATCGAGCTGAAGATGCAGCGTGGTGCTGAGTTCACTTCGCCGGCGCTGGTCAAGGAGTACCTGCGCAACAAGCTGGCAGGCTTTGAGCATGAAGTCTTTGCGGTGCTGTTTCTGGATACACGTCACCGGCTAATCGAGTACCGGGAGATGTTCCACGGCACTATCGACAGTGCATCGGTGTATCCGCGTGAAGTGGTCAAGGAAGCGCTGCGGCTCAATGCGGCGGCGGTGATCCTCTCGCACAATCATCCGAGCGGGAATCCTGAGCCAAGTAGTGCCGACAAGGTGCTGACGCAGAGGCTTAAGGGTGCGCTGGAGCTAGTCGAGGTGCGCACGCTCGACCACGTCATTGTGGCAGGTACAGATACAGTATCGTTTGCCGAGCGAGGGCTGGTTTGAACGTTGGGGGGCTTTGCCCCCCAACGACCTTAGCTTATGTTGCCAATTTTAACTACTGGATGTTTTGCTTTCGCCAGTTATCGACAGCAATAATTAGCCGATTGTCCTTGACTGGATTCTGCCATTCATCCCAAAAATTCACTGTCCCACTATTTGGCTTATTCTGTGGCTCGTCGATTCTGATGCGACTTGGCAACAAGCTGGCATCGCCAACAACCAACGCCTCGCCAGTATCGAGTGTGGGAAGGATGTCACTGAATCCGCCGAGACTGTCGGGAAGTAGGCGTTTTATAACACCTTGGTCCTCGGCATTAGTCAGGCGCATAGATACAAAGTTACTGCATTGACTAAGCAGTGTTTTGTTTACTTCGGATGGACGTTGACTGATTACAACCAAACTGACACCATATTTTCGGCCCTCTTTGGCGATGCGCTCGAATATATCCAATGAAATGTCGTCGGCGGAATCAGCCATATTCCGCTGAGGCATATAGAGGTGCGCTTCATCACAAAGAAGCGCAATGGGGTGGCGAAGCTCTGATGGTGTCCACTGCTGCACTGAGAATGTAACTCGTGCAACAAGGGAGACGATTAGTGGTAAAACGTCCGAAGGAACCTCGGAGAAGTTGATGATCTTGATACCTGCTTTTCCGTTCTCTCCTGTACTCCCAAGAGCGGCACTAGCAAATTTCTCAAGCCACGTGAAATCAAGAATATCTCCACCGCCATTGAACATAAATCCGAGGCGTCGATCAGAGATTTTGTTCTCAAGCCTAGAAATCATGCGCGCGAGCTTTCCGAAGAAATCTCCTTGCTTTTCGCCGCGCGCACCAGGAACCATTTCAACGTTTATTTCATTCAGCCTCGACATCAGGAAGTCAAGGTTAAATGGCACTGGGCTATCCACAGTAAAATGCTTTAGTAAATCCTGTTGCCCATTGTCCTCAAGGTATTTTCTCTTTGCCTGATTGATCTCGCGAGCCATAATCATGGCTTGATTAGGGGCGTTTTGGTCACTGCGATCCACAAACATGGAAACTAGTGCCTCATAAGAAAGCAGCCAATACGGCAGATAAAGCACACCGTCAGAAATAGTTCGTTGAGCTTCAACATCTGCAGGCCCTGCAACTTTGAAATGCTGAATACCAGGGCCTGTCAATGGCGCGTATTCTCCGTGGAGGTCGAAGACAATGGCATTCGCCGTAGAAAGCCCTGACATCTGCTCAATAATTTTGGCAGTTGTCCAAGACTTTCCAGACCCTGTGCTTCCTCCAATAAAGGCATGGCGCTGGAAGAATTTATTTCCATTAAGGTAGGCTACCGCATTATCATCCAGGGTGTATTTGCCGAGTGTCAATGCATTGCCGTCGGCAGAAACACTGGAGAGAGTGCGCATAAATCCAGTGAGGTTCTCGCCTTCGAGAGCGAAGCAGTTTGCATCTATTTCTGGGACACTTTCGAGTGTTCGACGGAAAACATTCTCCTTGGAGCCATCGCGATCTAGCATGGTTCCAATTAAAGTAATGCGGCACAGATTCAACTCTGAATTTTGGTCTACGATCCCATCATCAGAAAGATTCTCGATGCCTCGTTTTCTGGTCACTTGTGTAATAAGACCAATAAGGTGCTGTCCTGGCCTGCTACTCTGAAGTACAGCGAGATGATTAACCTGCAGCCTCTTTAGATGGGACACATTCTCGACATCAACAATGACATTTGTGGTGTCAACCGAGGCAACCTTCCCGAGTGCTTCTTCATCCCTAAAGCTGAATATTGGCATATGTCCTCTCTACATGATGAGTGATAAGTAGCCCTCAAGGCTCCAGATGTTTTTCTCTACTGCGATCGCAGAACTGCTCAGAGAAGAGTAGACAATAGACTGATTATCCGTTTCTCCTCGCTCTATGGCTAAATAATTTTGCGCTTTGCCGCCAAGGATAAGTCTTTTGGCTGACTCGGAAAGCGCGTATGTAATGATGGTGACTGGCGCTCCATGTCGCTGACATTTGGCCATAAGTTTTGGTTGAATATGTTCATCGTTGAACCCATATCCGATGCACAAATATGATCCTGCCTCGTTGATGGCTACGTCTGCATTATTGATAATTGAGCGGAATGGCTCAAGGTGCGTCTTTTGGTACTTTTGCGTGCCAGGCGTGACAATCTGTGGACTGTAGTTTTCAGGTATTTCTTGCAAGCCTGAAATTGCGACAGTGTCCTCTAGTGGGGACTGGAACCAGTCTAGAGAGCCATGTACTTTCCAAATATTCACTCTGCGCGAACAGGTCAATTCATCGGGAGTGGCCAGTTGACGGAAAAATCCGTGTGTGAAACCAGTGTAGTGATGAATTCTGCTTTGCTCGCATGCGTACTCGGCCAAGCGATCATAATTTGTAGTGACGATATTTATCTTTTTTAAGCTTGTTTTGAACATATGTTCAAGCAGACGGCTCAATGGGAACATCGAGCTATTTTGCAAGCCACTCTTGAAGATGCTGCAATCTTCATCGTTTATAAGTGACCAAGTGGAATTTATGATTCTGCGCGTCAGCTCTTCAGATACAGCTACTCGGTGGAGAGCCGCTTCTAAGTCCACGCCATCTGTCAGCGTCTGACAGAAGATACCCCAGGACTCCGTCTCAGCATCAGATAGCCCTGAAACATCAGTCTTACTGATCAAATGCTGCGCAAGCCCCCACATGCCAGACATTCCATGTGCAGCCGAGGCTCCACTACCCAAAATAATGATGGGAGCCTTGCCGTAATAGTCCTGAGCTTGCTTTTCGTAGTTGACATCAGACAAGGCGCTACCCCTTTTGTTTTTTGGATTCCTGAGATGGAAAAAATTTCTTCGGTTGCAGAAACATACAAATAGATAATAAGCCAAGAAGAGCCTTGCGTCTCCGCTTCGCGGACCGCGCTGCTCCAGGTTCGCTACTCGCTCATCCCTGACGGGACTGGCATTCGCCAGCCTTTTACATCCCTGACGTCTACGGCCCGGATTTCTCGATCCGGGCCTGCGCGCTTCGCTTGCGTGCGGTCGGCATACAAGGATATGCCGTTGCCATGTCCAGCCGTCTTCCCTGACTCCTTCACCTTGTCCGCGACTGTAGCCCGTGTCCGCGTGCCATCAAGGCGCGCCAGGCCGTGTCCTCGGCTGCGCCTGCGGGCCGCACCTACCTGCCGCTTTTCTCCTTGACGGCCCACGTCCGTGGGCTCCTGACCGTCGTGGGCGATGAACTCAGGAAAGACGGTGGCAACAGGGCCAACCGGGTTCCTCGTGCCAACCGCACCGAACAGCCGAAAGGCTGGGCTCCGAATCTAGGAATCCGGTGTGCGGTTTGAACAGCAAACCCTTTTCGTCAGGAGAAAGACCATGCAACTCGCATCCCGTTTCGCTTCCCGCTCCCCGGTACTGCGCAGCGATTCCCCGCTGTCCGATGACCAGATTCACCGCGTTGCGCCGTCCATCTTTGCGGAAGCGCCACACGAGAGTCGCTCCCAGCGTTACGCCTATATCCCCACCGCCACGGTACTGACCGAACTGCGCAAAGAAGGGTTTCAGCCCTTCCTGGTGACGCAGACCCGGACCCGCCACGCAGACCGACGCGACTTCACCAAGCACATGATCCGGCTACGCCACGCCAGCCAGATCAATGCCCGAGGCGAGGCCAACGAAATCATCCTGTTGAACTCGCACGACGGCACCAGCAGCTACCAGATGCTGGCCGGGATGTTCCGTTTCGTGTGCAGCAATGGCCTTGTTTGCGGCGATACCGTGGCCGATGTGCGCGTGCCGCATAAGGGCGACGTGGCCGGGCAAGTGATCGAGGGTGCCTATCAGGTGTTGCACGGCTTTGACCGTGCGCTGGAATCCCGCGAATCCATGCAGGCCATCACGCTGGACGAAGGCGAGGCCGAAGTGTTCGCCCGCGCCGCGCTGTCGCTCAAGTACGACGACCCAGACAAGCCCGCACCCATCACCGAATCGCAAATCCTGATGCCGCGCCGTTTCGACGACCGCCGCCCGGACTTGTGGAGCGTGTTCAACCGCACCCAAGAGAACCTTACCAAAGGCGGTTTGCATGGGCGCAGCGCCAACGGACGCCACCAGCAGACCCGCCCGGTGCAGGGCATTGATTCCGATATTCGCCTCAATCGCGCCCTGTGGCTGCTGGCCGATGGCCTGCGCCAGTTGAAAGCCTGATTCCCCTGCGCGGCAGGAGCAGGCAGCAACCCCTGCCGCGTCATTCGCTGCTGCATTCCATCATCACAAGGAGTTTTCACCATGAACGCCATCAACCACACCGAAGCCCAAGCCATCCACGCCACGGCCAGCGCCGCGCCTGCCGCGCTGCTGGAAGCCGCCGACCCTAGCAAGAACCTGATTCTGGTGCCGCTGTCGCGGCTGGTGTCGCGCCCCACGGGCCGCAACGTGCGCAAGACCCCGCGCATGTCGATTCCCGAACTCGCCGCCAGCATCCAGCGTGTCGGCCTGCTGCAAAACTTGATCGTGACCGCGACCGCTGACGGCGAGCGTTACGAAGTCGTGGCCGGAGGCCGTCGTCTTGCCGCCCTCAAGCTGCTGGCGAAGAAGCGCCGCATCAACAAGGAATGGGACGTGCCTTGCCTGCTGGTGGCCGATGGCACCGCCCGCACGGCCAGCCTCACCGAGAACGTGCAGCGCGAAGCCATGCACCCTGCTGACCAGTTCGAGGCATTCGCCGCGCTGGTGGCCGAAGGCCGACCCATCGAGGACATAGCCGCTGATTTCAGTGTGTCCCCGCTGGTGGTGCAGCGCCGCTTGAAGCTGGCGAACGTGTCGCCGCGCCTGCTGGCCGACTACCGCGCCGAAGCTGTGACGCTCGATCAGTTGATGGCCCTTGCCATCACCGACGACCACGCCGCGCAGGAAGCCGCCTACTACGATGCGCCGACGTGGCAGCGCCAGCCGTCCGCGCTGCGCGACCGCCTGACCGAACGCGAAATCGACGCCTACCGGCATCCGCTGGTGCGGTTCGTCGGGCTGGACACCTACGAAGCCGCAGGCGGTGGTGTTCGCCATGACCTATTCGCGGAAGGTGACGCAGGCGTGTATCTGACCGATGCCGCGCTGCTGGACAGGCTGGCGCAAGACCGGCTGACAGGCATCGCCGCCGAGGTGAAGGCCGAAGGCTGGGCATGGGTGGACGCCACGCCGGGCGTGACCCATGCTGACCTGCACGCCTTCCAGCGCGCCCCGCAGGAACGGCGCGAACCGACCAAGCGCGAAGCGCAGCGCATCGAAAAGCTGCAAGCCAAGGTGCAGGCCATTGGCGAAACCCTCAATGATGCGCTGGACGCCGAGGACGAGGACAAGGCCGACGCACTGCAAGAGGAAGGCGAAGCCGTGGGCAAGCAGTTGCAGGCGCTGGAAGATGGCTTGCAGGACTACAGCCCGACCGTGAAGGCCGCAGCCGGTGCCATCGTCACCATAGACCGCAACGGTCAGGCCGTGATTCATCGCGGGCTGATGCGCGAGGCCGAGGCCAAGGCGCTGCGCACGCTGGAACGCCTGCGCCAAGGTTTCGGCGGCGAGGATGCCGGGAACGACGACGGAGGCGAGGACGGAGACAGCGATGGGCAGCCCAAGACCGCCGCCATGTCCGACCGGCTGGCGCAACGGTTGAGCGCCCACCGCACCGCCGCGCTGCAAATCGAAGTCGCCCGGCATCCGCAAGTCGCGCTGGCCGCGCTGGTGCATGGCATGGTGCAGGCGGTCTTGCAGGAAAGCCACTATGGCCACGACTTGCCGCTGGGCGTGAGCCTGAAAGTGCAAGACCGACTGGAAGGCATGGCCCCGGACTGGCCGGAATCGCCTGCCATCGTGGCGCTGCGCGAACTGCAACAGGTGGCAGGCGCAGCCTTGCCGCAGGACAGTGCCGAACTGTTCGCCGCGCTGCTGGCGAAGTCGCAAGACGAACTGGTGCGGCTGCTGGCCGTGTGCGTGGCGTCTACGGTGGACGTGGTGAAGCATCGCGCCATGCCGCGCCAGCCCGGCGAGGAACTCGCGCAGGCCGTGGGCCTCGACATGGCCGCATGGTGGCAGCCGAGCGCGGAAGGCTACTTCAAGCACGTTCCGAAGGCCGCGATCCTGCAAGCCGTGGGCGAGTACGCGCCCGAGCTGGTTTCCCGGCTGGCGAAGTTGAAGAAGGCCGACATTGCCAGCGAAGCCGAGCGGCTGGCCGATGGCACGGGTTGGATGCCTGCCATCTTCAAGGCCGAAGGCCCGCAGGAGGCAGGCCCAGAGCAGGAAGATCCGGAAGAGGTCGAAGCGATGGCAGATGAACCGGCCGAGGTGCTGGCCGCTTGACCCGCGCCGAACGCAAGCGCTCCGGCCTCGACCGGGGCGCTTCGCTGGAAGGAGAAGCCCCCCATGACCCGTACCCCCGCTAGCCGCCTGCGCATGGCGGCGACCTATGCACCCGGCACGGTACGTGACCGCCGCTGGCACTGCGCAGGCGACGTGCGCGGTTACCGCCCGCCCTCGGGCTGGGCGGCCCACACCGACCTCACCGACATTCATCCCATCACGGGCCACGCATTGCCGTGTGCTGTGTGGTGGCTCATCGAGACGAAGGAATAACCGCGTTCAGCACCGCGCCCAGGCCGTTCCGTCCTGGGCGCGGTGGACGCAAAAATCCGGGCGCGGCAGTGGCCGCGCCCGGTGTTCAATGCCCACAGCAAAACGCGATATCCGAACTGGCAGCCGTGCGGTATGATGAAAGTTACAGCCGCGTCACGCTGAACCTGCTGCCGGGTTAAACGACGTTTCCGCGCTTCCCCCTCGCTGACCGTGCCTATTCCTCGGTCGATGCGTAATCGGCAGACATCGACCAGTCACTGAGGAATTTGGTATGACTGTCTCGACCTTTTTTGTTTCTGAAGCTGCTTTGCGCACCCTCAAGCAGAGGGTGCAGCGTCTGTCTCTTATACACATCTGACGCTGCCGACGAATAGAGAGGTGTAGATTTCGGTGGGCGCCGTATCATTGAAAAAAAAAAAAATAATATATAAAAAAAAAAAAGAAAAACATAAAAAAAAAAATAAAGCATATGCCATCTGGAACCAAGTCTGCTAGATACGAAGTCCGCTAACAGGCAGCATACATCAAATAGAGTACCGATCCACGATACC
>OJJN01000241.1_pt1 | contig 14425 bp, 14 predicted proteins | sample 1596321 | NCBI WGS metagenome assembly OJJN01 (sample SAMEA4350123, study PRJEB24818) | metagenome | biome: human; feature: gut; material: faeces | place: Denmark | collected 2013-09 | reverse complement strand
CTCGATGTACCGCTCTTTGTGCTGCGGCGGCGTCAGATGGGTATAAGACACAGCGAGTGCTGTCAGGCCGGTACGCCCGCCGACAGAAACCCCGGAGGTACTTTCAATAAATGCGGTAACAGAGGACGTCCCCATCGCAGAACCGGCGACGGAGCTGATGCTGTCCACATACAGCGCTTTTTTCATGTTCGGGAAACGGCCTTTTTCATCCGCCAGCCCGGCCTTATCAGTCACGCCGATCAGGGTGCCGGAGGAGTCAAACAGGTTCACCAGCATAAACGAGAAGATAATCCCGGCGAGAGATAAATCCAGCGCGCCCATAATATCAACATGGCCGACAACCGAGGTGATTCCCGGCGGCACATCAAACACGCCCTTGTAGGTCACATCCCCGAGGAAAAGTCCGATGGAGGTTGTCACCACAATCGATACCAGCACCGCAGCATGGATATTGCGCGCGGCCAGAATGGCGATAATAAAGAAGCCCAGTGCACCCAGCACCACACTGTGATCGGTAAACTTACCGATAGTCACCAGGGTATCCGGATTCGGCACAATAATACCGGCGTTTTTCAGCCCCATCATGGCGATAAACAGCCCGATACCACTGGTGATACCGACCCGCAGACTCAGCGGGATATGGGCAATCAGCCAGTAACGGATGCGCAGTAAGGTCAGGATAAACAGCCCGACCGCACCCCAGAAAATCGCGCCCATCGCCACTTCCCAGGAGTAGTGCATCGCGCCTACCACCACAAAGGCGAAAAAGGCATTCAGCCCCATTGCCGGCGCAACCGCCACCGGCAGGTTAGCAAATAACCCCATTCCGATACTGCCGATGGCAGCGATCAGACAGGTGGTGACAAACACCGCTTTGATGTCCATCCCGGCGAACGAGAGGATCTGCGGGTTTACAAAAATGATATACACCATGGTGAGGAAGGTGGTCAGCCCGGCAATAATTTCTGTGCGGACAGTGGTACCGTGTTCCTGTAATTTGAACACGCGCTGGAGCAGGCCCTGATGAGGATCAGTGCCGGAAGTCGGAGTAGTCATGAATAAGAAGTCCCGGAAATTTGTTTTTTTCGGCTTATCCTACCGCATCGTTTTCAAAAAGAAAACGTTTGCGTTTCATTGCGGGAAAATCCCGGCCATTAACCGTGCCGGGATTGTTACTGATCAAACTTATGATGAACAGGATGCCGGTTTTTCTGACAGCCGTACCGGTTTCTCTCTTCCTCTGCCAAAAAGGCGGGCAAGCCATGACTGACGGGGCTGCCGCTGTAATGAATAACGGCGCATCAGGGCATTTGCCCCCAGCTCCAGCCCGGAACACATCACAAAATAGATAAAAGCGACAAACAGAAAAATCTCTGTCGGGTAGACCATACTGCGGTTATTGACCTGAGACGCAAGGAACGACAACTCCCCCACACCGACGATATAGGCCAGCGAGGTGTCTTTAATCAGCGCAATCCACTGATTAATAAAGGACGGGATCATCATCCGCAGCGCCTGCGGCAACACAATCTGCCACAGCACTTCCCACCGGCTGAAACCAAGAGACATCCCCGCCTGCCACTGCCCTTTGCCGATCGCCAGAATACCGGCCTTCACACCATGGGCGATATAAGCAGAGGTCACCAGTGCCAGTGCGCAGACGACCGTGGTGATTTCCGGCACATCCACACCAAAGGCGATCGGCAGCAGGAAATAGACCCAAAATATCAGCATAATGATGGGAATAGCGCGGAAAAACCCGAGAAATGCCGCAAACATGTTTACCCACCAGCCGCGCAGCATTGCCAGCATCACCCCGCCGATAGTCCCGAGTACCACGGAAATGGCTCCGGCAATCAGGCTGATCACCAGCGTGAGTGCCGCACCTTCAAGCGGACCGTCCGGGAAAGTACCGAACAACAGGTATTCCCAGTTATCACGAATTACGGAAAAATCCATCTTAATGCCCCTGTGCCAGTGCCCGTTGTGTCCGCCACTGCCCGAAGGCTTCCATTACGGCAATAATGGCGATATAGAGGATCGTCGCGACCCCGAAGGCTTCAAAGGTTTGTAAGGACTGACTTTCCACCTGACGCGATGCATAAGAGAGTTCAGCCACACCGATCGCCATAGTCAGGGACGAGTTTTTCACCACATTCATATATTGTCCGAGCAGCGGCGGCATGGCGATCCTGACCGCCTGCGGCAGCACCACATAACGCATGGACTGCCACGGAGTCAGCCCGAGCGCCAGTGCGGCGGATTTCTGCTGCCGTCCGATACCGGCAATCCCCGCCCGTAATTCTTCCGCAATGAACGGCGCGGAATAGAGTGTCAGCCCGAACCACCCGGCGATAAATTCAAATGACGGCCATGCGAGTGTCAGCCCGGCCAGTTCAATTTCATGCGGCGTGTTCAGCCAGATTTTCAGCGCCTGCGGCAGGATTTCCCCGGAGGCGAAATACCAGAAAAACAGCTGCACCAGCAGCGGCGTATTACGGAATACACTGGTGTAAGCACTGACTAACCAGCGGAGCGGTGCGAGCTGACTGTCCCGCCCGGCCACCAGCAGAAAACCCAGCAGTGTCGCCGCGAGAATCGTCCAGAATGAGATAAGCAGGGTGATCACAAACCCTTGCCCCAGCCATCCCAGATATTCCGGCGCAAGTAAGTGCGCACTTATAAATTGCTCAAACATCCGCTAATCCCGTCTGTTACCGCACAAATGCAGGAAGCCTCACCGGAGTGAGGCCTGATTCAGAAAACACACTCACGTTACTTCGGCTGGTCAGCCAGCGGAGCAAACTTAAATTCACCGCGCGGTTGTTCGGCTTTGGTGCCCGGACCAAACCACTGGTTATAAATCTGCTGTGATTTGCCCTCACTTTCGAGTTTCAGCAGGGTTTTGTTCACTGCTTCCACCAGACGGGTTTCTCCTTTTGGTGCTGCCAGCGCCTGGTATTCACGGGTCAGACTGAACGGAGAGAGTTCAAACTCCGCTTTTACTGACTCCGGCAGGTTACCGAGCAACCCGACCAGTTTGGCATCATCCTGTGTGATAGCATCGACGTTACCATTGCGCAGTGCTGCGAAGGCCAGCGGGGTATCATCATAAGAAATCACTTTGGTGCCCGGATATTTCTCGCGCAGCGTCACTTCCTGAACGGTACCTTTATCCGCGCCGATGCGCAGTTTTGCCACATCTTCCGGGGTTTTCAGCACACCTTTGCGGGCAATAAATTTTTGTCCGGTCTGAAAATCAGGAATGGAGAAATCCACCTGTTTGGCGCGCTCATCGGTAATGGTGAAATTCGCCCCGATTAAATCCACTTTGCCGGAGACCAGCAGCGGAATGCGGTTTGCCGGGTTAGTCGGACGCAGTTCCAGCTTCACGCCGAGATCATCGGCAACAGCCTGTGCAATATCCACGTCATAACCTGCCAGTTTTTTGGTCTGCGGGTCGATAAATCCGAACGGCGGGTTGCTGTCAAAAACCGAAATGCGGATCACGCCGGCTTTCTGAATATCATCAAGCTTATCAGCCTGTGCTGTACCACTTACTAATGCTAAACCGGCAAGCAGAGCCGGAACAAATAATGTCGGTTTCATACACCCCCCTGGAATCAGTCACGGAAAACGTCAATTTGTGTAAATCACCATCTCACGCTATCAACTCCTGCTTAGTTCCTGAAATACTAAGAAAGAATAATTCCATAACTGATTGTTCTAAGATGAACACAAGGGCAGAGCCGCTCTCCGCAATAACAAGCCATTATCTTTAATTCATCCATTTTTATTAAAAAAATTAATTACATTACTTATGATTATTTATCGAAATAAAATCATACGTTATTTTTTCTACGGAAATATTTACTGACCATGATAAGAGATACTAAACGATCCATACAGCTGTTAATTAAAATTAATATCTAAAAGAAATTATTTATCAGCAACCCATTAATAAACAATCACATCTTATTATTTTTATATTTATCTTTCCATTATCACCAAAATAAAAAATGAATACGAACTTATAAAAAATACAAGTTCTGAAAATAAAAATTTATAAACCTTGACAATAATCACATATCTGTAAATTTAAAAATTAAGCACTGGTAAATATCCCTAATGATTCTAAATTTAAAGAGACTGATTCTTATTAGTCTCTTTAAATGAAAATCCGCAAAAATAGCCTCTTATTTTTGTCAGTCTGGTATCTTATTTTTACCGGAGTTAACCATGTTAAAGAAAACGCTTATTACGGCATTAGTTTCTGCCGCCTTTTTTTCAGGCTCAGCGTCTGCGGTCACTGCTGCGGGCGGGATTATAAACATCACAGGTGCTATCAGTGACACCACCTGTACTATTAACGGAGGCAACAGCGCCGACTTCGCCGTATTATTAGATCCGATTACAGTAACGGATGCCGGGGTAACCGCAAATACCGTCATTACCAAAAATCAGAAAGCATTTACCATGACATTCTCTGATTGTGCACCTGCTTCAGTCCCGCCCGGAAGTAACCTGAAAATACATTTCGCGTCCCCCAACAATATATCGTCAACCGGAAACTACCTGATTAACGATACCGTTAATGAAGGGGATCCGTCTGTCGCGAAAAATGTCGGGTTCAGTTTATCGTCAACAACCGCACCGTCAGTGGCACTTTCACTGAATGCGGCGTATGACACCGGAGTGAAGGGAGATAAAACCGCACCAGCATCGGATCAGGTGACATTAATTGCCAGTTATTACAAAACCAATACCTCTCCTGCAAAAGTCGGGCCTGTACATTCCAACGTGATTTATACAGTCTCTTATTTATAACCATTGTCAGACAGTCAGGCTTGTCAAAAAGCCTGACTGTTTACAGGGGAATATAATGAAACGCCGATTCTTTTTTCTGATGATGCTTATTTTATCCGCTAATGCCACCGCCAATATCGTGATTAACGGGACCCGGCTTATTTATCATGAAGAAAATGACAGCATTACTGTTCAACTGAATAATAACAGCCAGACATCATCATTAGCCCAGAGCTGGACGGATGACGGTGACATTAATGCCACACCGGAAAACAGCAGTTCCCCGTTTTATGTTTATCCGCCGATTGTCAAAATAGACGGAATGCAGGGACAGCAGCTTAAAATAAAGAAAAATAATGAAAAACTACCGGATGACCGGGAAAGTGTCTTTTATCTCAGTGTGCTGGATATTCCGGCCACGCCCGCCAATGCCAAAGGAAAAAGTGTGTTACAGGTGGCCCTGCGGTCACGGATAAAGCTGTTTTACCGCCCAGCCGGGCTGACGGCAAATCCGGAAACGGTTATTGATAATATTCAGTGGAAGCTCAACGGTGACCATTTATCCGTCACTAATAATTCCCCGTATCATTTTACCATTGCGGCGGTCAATGCTAATGACAGCAGCCACACCTGGCTGGCCGCCTCCGAAATGATTCCGCCATTTTCTGAAAAACAATTACCACTGAAAAATAAACCCGCAGCCCGTAATGCCTCAGTGACCTATGTGGATGATTACGGTGTGTATAAGTCGAAGAATATTACCTTCTGACGGACGATAATAACGTGAAAACACAACACTGCCTGCCGATTCTGATTATTGCCGGATTATGGAGCTATCCCCGCGAAGGTTTCACGGAAGAATTTGATACCACCCTGCTGGCCGGTGAATCCGCTAAAGGGGATATTTCACGTTTATATCAGGAAAATACACTGCCGTCCGGCGATCAGCTGATGGACGTTTATGTCAATAACACCTGGAAAGGTCAGTTTACCGTTGAAGTAGGGGAGCATAATAATGCCCTGAATTTTCAGCCGGAGGATATTAATAAGCTCGGGCTGAATCTTTCTGATAATGCGAAAAAATTATCCGCAGAGAAACAGCCGGTTCCGGTAAATGAACTGACATCCGGACTGACTTATCACCTGAATAAAAGTACATTACGGTTAGATTTGTCCGTGCCGCAAATCGGGGTAAAGACCGCTGATGCCGGATATATCGACCCGGAATTATGGGATCACGGGCAGCCCGCTGTTATTCTCGGCTATAACGTCAATTACTATAACGCCAGACAAAAAAAGAATAACAAACAGAGCAATGACAGCTTTTTTGCCACGGTAAACTCCGGGCTGAACCTCGGTGTCTGGCAATTCCGCGATGAATCGGTTTACACCTCTTATTCCGGCGGACATAAAGGCTGGAAAAATAACAGCCGTTATCTTTACCGTCCGATCAGCCGTATTTTATCTGCGCTGACGCTGGGGGATTTTTATACGCCGCCTTCTATGTTCGGCAGCTTTAAATTCAGAGGCGCATCACTGGGAACGGATATGAATATGCTGCCGCCGTCCGGCCAGGGATTCGCACCAATCATCCGGGGTGTTGCTCAGACCAACGCCCTCGTCAGTATTTACCAGAACGGCAATCTTATTTTTCAGGAAAACGTACCGCCGGGTGAGTTTATGTTCCGTGATATTCAGCCGACCGGCGGCAGCGGCGATTTTTCCGTCATTATTCAGGAAGCAGACGGACGGAAAGAATCATTTACCGTCCCCTTCTCCGCTGTACCCGATATGCTGAAAGAGGGAATTTATAATTACAGTCTGACCGCCGGTCAGGCACGCCTGGATAATACACACTACCGCCCGGAGTTTGTGCAGGGGGAATTCCGTTACGGGCTGAATAATACCGTGACACTGTATACCGGCGGGATTGCCGGAAAAGATTACCGCTCTCTTTTGGCGGGCAGTGCCTGGAATCTGCCGTTCGGTGCGCTTTCTGTTGATGTGACACAGGCGGATGCGGACTTTAAAACCGGCCACAAAAGCGGCCAGAGCTACCGTATCGCCTACAGTAAGTTTGTCAGCACCACCTCCACCAACCTGACTCTCGCGACATACCGCTACTCCACCGGGAATTTTTACAGTTTCACCGATGCCATCTATCAGCAGGATAACTACCGGGCGTGGGATGCTTACCGTAATGAGCAGGAAAACCTCACCGATAACACGCCGCGTCAGATACCGGATCTGATGACAATGGATGCCATGCGCGGTGCTCGCGCTAAAAATACCTTCACCGTGAATTTAAATCAGTATCTGGGAGAGAACCGGGGGGTGATTTATATCTCCGGCACACACCGGGATTACTGGAATTCCGGCGGCAGCAACCGGGAATATCAGCTTGGATATTCAAACAGTTATAACGAGATCAGCTATACCGTGTCTGCATCACGCACCCGCAATTTTGATGATAAAAATGAAACCCGGTTTTACCTGAATGTCAGCGTGCCGATTTCTGTTTTCGGTAAAAGTGCATCACTCAGCAGCGGTATTTACGCCACCGATTCCCGTTATCAGCAGGCTACTGTCAGCCTGAGCGGCACAGCCGGTAAAGATGATTTGGTTAACTACACGCTGACCGGCTCAAACCAGAACGGCGGCAGTAATCTTGCAGGCGCGAACCTTACTTACCGTAACCCGTACAGCACCCTGTCCGGCTCATTCAGTGAGGGTAACGATTACCGTCAGGCGGGCGCCGGGGCAAAAGGAACTATCGTCGCGATCCCGGGCCACATCGCCATGTCCGGTGACACCGGCAATACCTATACCATTATTGATGCCCCGCAGGCCGGTAACCGGATGGTGAATTCGGATAAAGCATCCCTGACAAACAGTGATGGTGTGGTGCTGATGACACAATCTGTTCCTTACCGCGCCAATTCTTACACTCTGTCAGACACAGAAAAAAGTTCCGGTGCCGAAGTGACCGGTAATATCGGCCAGGTCAGCCCGTATAAAGGTGCGGTCAGTTATATCCGCATGGAAACCGATCCCCGTCAGACTTTCATTCTGCGGGCGGCGCGGGAAAACGGCAGCACACTGCCGTTCGGCACAGAAGTGACTGATGAGCAGCATCAGCCGCTGGGATATGTCGGGCAGTCAGGGCTGCTCTATCTGAAAAGCGGGCAGTTGCCGTCATCACTGATCATAAAACTGACGGCAGACGGGAAACAGCAGTGTGTTATCCGCAATCCGGTGGTCACACCGGATAAAAATCACAATATCTGCCGGTAAAAGGAAACAATGATGAAAACATCCGCCGCTGTATTACTTTTATTCCTGACGGTGATAAGCAGCAGGGCGGCTTATGCCACCTGCTCGGTAACATCCACCCAGACAGCACCGGCCGTGGCGCTGGATCTTTCGGCTGATCTGATCGGCGCCACCACAACCGTATCCAAAGTATCTCAGACCAACTTCAGCGGCCCGTTTACCTGTACGACAGCATTGCCGCTGTTTCCGAATACCATCGGGATCGACTCTCCCTTTAATGGCCGGACAGCGACAATCGGGTTTAATAACGGCGCACAACTCGTCAATATCACCCTGACCGCACTGACAAAAAATAATGTTTCCGGCCTGGCGGCCGGTACTCACAACGGAACAGAACTCAATACCGGTTTCACACTGCGTTTTGATCTGGTCACCACGCCGACCGGCAACTACACCAAAGTTCCGGGTAATACTGTGACGATCACACCGGTCATTTTTGCCTCTGATGCCACCACCCTGGGGCTGGTGGGCTGGCTGGCAGCACTTCTCAATAAGATTTTGCAGTTTTTACTGACACTGCAATGGCCGTCCGATCCGAATGATATGTTTTTGCAGCCGGTGCAGATTACTTACAATCCGCCGGTGACCACCTGTACCTTTACCAATGCCGGGCTGACCGTCAGCCTGCCGCTGATGAGTATCAATGCCGTTAAAACCACGGATAAAGCCGGATACACCCCGTTCCGCCTCAATTTTACCTGTGGCGGCCTCCTCCCGGGTAACACCGCGTCCCGGGATATTGCCATGTTCCTGTCGTCGTCCAATTTACAGCCGTCCGATAAAACCGTGCTGACCAATACCATTTCCGGCGGTGCCGGTGGTGTCGGCTTCCGGGTGGTGAAAGCCAATAATCTCAGCAGTCCGGTACAGTTTTCTGACAGTGCCAATGCTCAGGGCAGTGCCACCAGCATTTTCACTGCCGCCAAAGGCAGCGCGGTTTCACCAGCGTTCTCTGTCGATCTCGGCGCGTATTATTATCCCTACAATCCGACTGCGGTAACACAGGGAAAAATAAGCAGTTCCGCGACTCTGGTTTTTTCCTACAACTGAACCGGTGGAGGACATGATGCGGACAGGCATTCTGATCATTCTGCTCCTGTGCATACAGGTGGGATACGCTGGTGTTGTCATCAATACCACGCGGGTGATTTTTCCGGGTAATCAGGAAAATACAGAAATCCAGTTGACCAACAGCGGGGACATGCCGTCACTGGTGCAGAGCTGGGTGGATGAGGGGGATATCAATTCCTCGCCGGAAACCAGCAGTGCACCCTTTATGGTGGTACCGCCGGTGACGCGGATTGCAGGGAGCGGCGGACAACAGCTGAAAATCCGTGTTCTGAAAAATAATCTTCCCCGCGACCGGGAATCGGTTTTTTATCTCAATGTGGTGGATATTCCGGCGAAGACGGCCACCACCGGTAATACCCTGCAATTTGCCCTGCGGACACGGATAAAGCTGTTTTACCGGCCGGATGATCTTTTGCAGCCGCCGGATGCAGTCCCGGAACAGATTTCAGCCTCGTTATCAGGAGAAACACTGATTCTGAAAAACCCCACGCCTTACTATTTCACATTATCCGCGCTCGTCTCCGGCGGAGATAATGCGCCGTCACATATCAGCACCGTGATGCTCGCCCCTTATTCAGAGAGCCGGGTGGCATACACCGGGCATTTATCTGCGGGAGAGTCCGTCACGCTGATCAGCATTAATGATAAAGGGCGCAATGTGCGGACAGAGAAAAAGCTGAACTGAGAATGCCGGTCAGGTAATGACCGGCTTTTGCATTACGGGTTGAGTGCATTACCGCACCGGCCGCAGAAGCGGCTGTCCGACGGGTAACCGGTACCGCACTTCTGACAATATCCGCTGATATTCTGCGGAGTATTGTTGTTTAACAGCTCCGGATAACCATTATTGTCACGGCCATGCTTATTGTAACCCGTATTACCATGTTTGCTGCCATGACCGCTGCTGCCGTGGCCGCCGCTGCGGTTCCCGTGACCGGATCCGCCTCCGCTGTTAAAAAACCGGCTGAATAAACCCATCGTACACCTCCGGAAACACTGTTTTGTCTGTTTCAGAAAGTATAAACCCCGGAGTTAACTCCAGGGTCAAATCAGAACAGGGACTTTTACAAAAACAGACAATATCGCCGGAGAAGCCACCCGGTTATGCCGGATCATTCCCTTTTTCGCCGTTATTACTGTGTGCGGAGACTTCAATCACATGCTCGCCGAGCAGGATACGTTCCACATCATCCCCTTTCACATGACGGAAATCCTGTCCCTTCACATAATAGAAGATAAATTCGCAGATATTCTGGCAGCGATCACCGATACGCTCGATAGAGCGGGCACAGAACAGCGCGGTCAGGACACTCGGGATAGTGCGCGGATCTTCCATCATATAGGTCATCAGCTGACGGACAATCCCTTCATATTCCTGATCCACTTTCTGGTCTTCGCGGTAGATGCGGATAGCTTCCTGAATATCCATACGCGCAAAGGCATCCAGCACATCATGCAGCATCTGAATGGCATGGCGGCCGAGGGATTCCAGACTGACCAGCAACGGCTGATGCTGCTGTGAAAATTTTTCCAGCGCGGTTTTGGCAATTTTATCCGCCACATCCCCGATCCGTTCCAGTTCGGCGATGGTTTTGGAAATCGCCATAATCAGGCGCAGGTCGCTCGCGGTCGGCTGGCGTTTGGCAATAATGCGGACACAGGCTTCATCAATCATCACTTCCATGATGTTGACCTGCTTGTCACCAGCGATAACCTCACGCGCCAGGTCTTCGTCCTGGTTATGCATGGCGGTGATCGCTTTGCTAAGCTGCTCTTCCACCAGCCCGCCCATTGTCATCATTTCTGTGCGGATATGCTCTAATTCAGCATTAAACTGCCCGGAAATATGTTTATTGTGATTCAGATTTTCCATGATTGTCTCCGCATCAGCCATAACGACCGGTGATGTAATCTTCGGTTTGTTTCTTGCCCGGGGTGGTAAACAGGGTATCAGTATCACTGAATTCAATTAGTTCGCCCAGATACATAAATGCAGTGTGGTCAGAACAACGCGCCGCCTGCTGCATGTTATGGGTGACGATCACCACGGTGTATTCCGATTTCAGCTCGCTGATAAGCTCTTCAATACGCCCGGTGGAGATAGGATCCAGCGCTGAGCACGGCTCATCCAGCAGCAGTACCTCAGGACGGATAGCAATACCGCGGGCAATACACAGACGCTGCTGCTGACCGCCGGAGAGGCTGTAGCCGCTCTGATGCAGTTTATCTTTGGTTTCGTTCCACAGTGCCGCTTTGGTCAGTGCCCACTGTACCCGCTCATCCATCTCGGCGCGCGGCAGTTTTTCAAACAGACGGACACCAAAGGCAATATTGTCATAAATAGACATCGGGAACGGTGTTGGTTTCTGGAACACCATGCCGACTTTGGCGCGTAATAACGCGATATCCTGGGTATCGGTCAGAATATTGGTGCCATCCAGCAGGATTTCGCCTTCCGCACGCTGTTCATTATACAGTGCGTACATTTTGTTGAAGGTACGCAGCAGGGTCGATTTCCCGCAACCGGACGGGCCGATAAAGGCCGTGACTTTATTTTTGGCGATATCCAGCGAAATGTTTTTCAGCGCGTGGAACTGGCCGTAATAGAAGTTCAGATCACGAACCTGAATTTTGCTTTCAGTTACGTTTTGAATTTTACTCATGACTCTCTCTCATTCATCCGCAGTCATTTAATCAGTGCTTTTTCTTCGCAAACAGCACACGCGCCACGATATTAATTAACAGCACACACAGTGTGATCAGCAGGACACCCGCCCAGGCCAGACTCTGCCACTCCGCAAACGGACTCATGGCAAACTTGAAGATAGTGACCGGCAGGTTAGCAATCGGCTGCATCAGATCCGTACTCCAGAACTGGTTGGAGAGGGAGGTAAAGAGCAGCGGCGCCGTTTCCCCGGCAATACGGGCAATCGCCAGCAGCACCCCGGTGATAATCCCGGAGACCGAGGCTTTCAGGGTAATCGCTGAAATCATTTTCCATTTTGGTGTGCCGAGGGCATACGCCGCTTCGCGCAGGCTGTCCGGCACCAGACGCAGCATGTTTTCCGTGGTACGGATAACAATCGGGATCTGTAACAGTGCCAGGGCAATCACCCCCGCCCAGCCGGAGAAGTGCTGCATCTGCATCACCACGATGGTGTAAACAAACAGTCCGACCACAATCGACGGTGCGGATAACAAAATGTCATTAATAAACCGGGTGACTTCCGCCAGCCAGGATTTACGGCCGTATTCCGCCAGATAAATCCCGGCAAGAATACCCAGCGGTGTCCCGATAACGGTCGCCCATAAGATCAGCAGGCCGGAACCGACAATGGCGTTCGCCAGACCCCCGCCTTCGGTATTCGGCGGCGGTGTCATTTCGGTGAACAGCGCCAGCGACATGCCGTCCATCCCTTTGGTGACGGTCGAGAACAGGATCCAGATTAACCAGAACAGCCCGAATGCCATGGTGGACATGGATAAAAACAGGGCAACGCGGTTTTTCTGACGGCGCCAGAACTGGCGTTTCTGCCGTGCGCTGATATCCACTTTCGGTTGTTGAATATTCATTTCAGCCATCTCAGCGCCCCTCTTTCTTATTCAGACGCATCACCATAAATTTGGAGATAGCAAGGACGATAAAGGTGATGACAAACAGAATCAGCCCCAGCTCCATCAGTGCCGCAGTGTGCAGCCCGGATTCCGCTTCCGCGAACTCGTTTGCCAGTGCCGAGGTAATACTGTTGCCCGGCATATACAGCGAGAAGCTGTCCAGCTGATAGGTGTTACCGATGATAAAGGTCACCGCCATGGTCTCCCCCAGGGCGCGGCCCAGACCCAGCATCACGCCGCCGATCACCCCGTTCTTGGTGTACGGCAGTACAATCCGCCAGATCACCTCCCAGGTGGTACAGCCGATGCCGTAAGCCGATTCTTTCATCATCACCGGCGTCTGCTCGAACACATCGCGCATCACCGAGGCAATATACGGAATGATCATGATGGCGAGGATAACGCCCGCCGCCAGGATCCCGATCCCGAAGGCCGGACCGGAGAACAGCTCGCCGACAATCGGGATGCTCGACATCACCTCGCCGACCGGCTGCTGGAAATAGGTGGCAAACAGCGGGGCAAAGACAAACAGTCCCCACATGCCGTAAACGATACTCGGAATAGCGGCTAACAGCTCGATCGCGATACCCAGTGGACGGCGCAGCCAGTTCGGTGCCAGTTCTGTCAGGAACAGCGCAATCCCGAAACTCACCGGGACCGCAATCAGCAGGGCGATAACCGAGGTCACGATGGTGCCGTAAATCGGTACCAGTGCCCCGTACTCTTCCGCCGGCGGGTTCCACTCTTTATTCCATAAGAAACCTAAGCCGAATTTTTCAATGCTCGGCCATGACGCAATAATCAGTGAAATAATAATTCCGCCAAGTAACAATAGCGTAATCAGCGCTGCCAGTTTTACCAGAGCACTGAAAAGTTGGTCGCCGCGTTTGCCTGGTGGTTTCATTGCCGTTTTCAGTTCGGCCATAGTCGCTTCCGTTTTTACACAGATCCCCCCGGTGCGGGGGGATCAATTACTGATAAATCGTTACTTCATCATCTGCCGTATCAGTACAGCGGCTTACCGCTGCTGTCTTTGACACTGGTTTTCCATGATGCACGGACCTGTTCAATCACTTCTTTCGGCAGTACCGCGTAATCCAGTTTTTCTGCCTGCTCACCGCCGTTCTTGTATGCCCAGTCAAAGAATTTCAGAACTTCCTGACCTTTGGCAGCATCTTTCTGATTGGTATGAACCAGGATGAAGGTGGTGGAAGTAATCGGCCATGCATTCGGACCCGGCTGGTTAGTCAGATCCTGAGCGAAGCTTTTTGACCACTCGGCTTTACGCGCTGCGTTACTGAAGCTTTCGCCGGTCGGGGAAACCGCATCACCGTCCGCAGAAATCAGCTTGGTGTAAGCCAGTTTATTCTGTTTGGCGTAAGCGTATTCCACATAACCTATAGAGCCCGGCAGCTGTCTCTTATACACATCTCCGAGCCCACGAGACAGGCAGAAATCTCGTATGCCGTCTTCTGCTTGAAAAAAAAAAAAAAAAAAACAAAACATAAATAAAATAAAAATATATAAATAAACAAAACAAAATTACAATTAAAAAATCAACAAAATAATACAAAACTAAAACAAATCAGCACATCAAAAA
>OJJN01000238.1_pt1 | contig 14502 bp, 17 predicted proteins | sample 1596321 | NCBI WGS metagenome assembly OJJN01 (sample SAMEA4350123, study PRJEB24818) | metagenome | biome: human; feature: gut; material: faeces | place: Denmark | collected 2013-09 | reverse complement strand
GCTGATGACAGCGAGGAGGCGGTGAAGGCCGCGTTGGCCGAAGCCGCCAAGCAGGGTGAGTAAGCCTATGAGCGCCGTGATGACTCAACGCCTCGTTGCCCTGGCACACGAGCTGGATCGCTCCACCGCGAGCAGAACAGAGCTGTGCCAAGCGGCGGCGGACGATCTGCGCATCTCCCTGGCGACTCTGTACCGGAAATTGAAGGAGGTCACTGTGACCCAGCCCCGAAAGAAGCGGGTCGATGCCGGCACCTCAGCGTTGACTCGCGATGAGGCGGAGCTACTCAGTACCACGCTGATCCGCTCCATCCGCGATAACGACAAGCAACTCAGCACCCTGGAGCGCGCCGTCGAGCGACTTCGCAACAACGGCAAGATCGTCGCAGGCTCTGTGGATCACCGTACGGGTGAAGTCACGCTCATGTCGCTCAGCGCCATAGGCAGGGCCTTGCGTGCCTATGGCTTGCACCCTGAGCAACTGCTGCGCCCGGCCCCTGCGGTCGAGTTGGTCAGTCTGCATCCCAACCACGTCTGGCAGATCGACGCCTCAATCTCCACTCAGTTCTACCTTGCCAATGACGGCGCGCGCGCCATGAATAAGGCCGAGTTCTACGACGGCAAGCCAGAGAATCTCAAGCGCATCGAGAAACAGCGCCTATGGCGTTACGTCATCACGGACCACACCAGCGGTACCCTGTACGTGCATTACGTGCTCGGCGCTGAAAGCGCGGAGAACCTCTGCCATGTACTGATCAGCGCGATGGTCAAGCGTGGTGATACCGACCCGTTCCATGGCGTGCCCTTCATGATCATGACCGACCCCGGTGCGGCCATGACCTCCTCGATGTTCCGCAACCTGTGTCGCGCCCTGGGCATCGAACTGATCATCAACAAAGTCGGTAACGCACGCGCCAAGGGCCAGGTCGAGCAGGCCCACAACATCGTCGAGCGGGAGTTTGAAAGTGGCCTGCAACTGATGCAGAAACCGCGCACTCTGGACGAGATCAACGGGCTGGCCGGACGCTGGATGCGGCACTACAACGCCACCGCCATCCACACCCGACATCACCGCACTCGCTACGCGGCCTGGATGACGGTCAAGCCTGAGCAACTGCGCATTGCACCGCCTGCAGAGACGATGCGCGAACTGGCCATTGCCGCACCGGAGAAACGCAAGGTTTCTGCCCGGCTGCGGGTGCCGTTCCGCGGTGCCGAATACGACGTGTCCGTTATCCAGCACTTGCAGGTCGGTGACCAGGTGCTGGTTACCCGCAACCCGTTCCGCGATGCGGATAGCGCTCAGGTTGTGCTTGTTGGAGACGACGGCCGCGAGCACTACCAGGTGGTCGAGCGTGTTGAGCGTGACGACAACGGGTTCGCGGCTAACGCTGCCACTCGCCGGGTGATTGGCGAAGAGCACCGAGCCTTGCCGGAGACAGCCGCGCAGAAGGACCGAAAGCACCTGGACCAACTCGCCACCGGCACCAGCTCGGTCACGGAGGCAGAAAAGGCGATCAGGTCGCGAGCAGTGCCGTTCAACGGCGAGATCGATCCGTTCAAGGAACAGGCCAACACCGTGTTGCCAACCTACCTGCCCAAGCGCGGTACCGAACTGGAAACTCGCGTCACCGTGGCTGGCTTGGCCTCGGTCGAGCTGAAACCACTGAACCGCATCGAGCTAGCCAAGGCGCTGCGCGCACGTATGGGTACAGCCTGGACACCAGCATCCATGGAGTGGCTCAAGACCAACTACCCGGACGGCGCTATGGAGGAGCAACTCGACAGCATCGTTCAGCAGTTGCAGGCACCTGCACGCCCAAGCCTGCGCCTGGTAGGGGGTGAGTAATGCTGCGTCTGAAGGAAGTACTCGCAACCCTCAGCCTTGGCCAGGCTGATCTGGCCAGGGCGATGAAGCTCAGCCCGGCAGCCATCGCTCAGTTGGTCAATCACGACCAGTGGCCCAAGTCCATCGACAAGCAGGAGCTGTGGGGCCGTATGGCCGACTGGCTCTATGACGTTGGTGCGCAAGACGGCGACATCGCCGCCTTGGAAGAAGAAGTGGAGTCGCCGCGCGCCAACGCGGCGACTCCTGCAGCCCCGGAAACCAATCACGAAAACCAGGAGTGCCCCGACATGCTAATGGCAAAACAATCCCTGCGGCCAGATACCAAGCGCGCCTTCGGCGTGATGGTCGACCCGTTTGGCGATCTACGCTGCGCCGAAGACATGTATTTCAGCGGCGATATTCGCTACATCCGCGAATCGATGTACCAAACCGCACGCCATGACGGCTTCCTCGCCATCGTGGGCGAGTCCGGTGCCGGCAAGAGCACTCTGCGTCGCGATCTGACCCACCGTCTTCGCAACGAGCCGGTCATAACCATCGACCCCTTCGTGGTTGGCATGGAGGCCAACGACATCAAGGGCAAGACCCTGAAAGCGACTCACATCGCAGAAGCCATCATGTATGCCGTGGCACCGCTGGAAACACCTAAGTCCAGCCCCGAAGCTCGCTTCCGCCAGGTCCACACCTGCCTCAAGAACTCATACGCCGCCGGCAACCGTCATGTCGTGATCATAGAAGAGGCGCACTCGATCCCGACCCAGACCCTCAACCACCTCAAGCGCATGCGCGATCAGTTCGAGGACGGATTTGACAAGCTGCTCAGCATCATCCTGATCGGTCAGCCCGAACTGCTCATCAAGCTGTCGCCACGCAACGCCGACGTGCGCGAAGTAGCCCAGCGGGTCGAGATCGCCATCTTGCCGGCCATCCCCTCGGGTGATGTAGAGCAGCACCTGGCATTTCGTGTCGGACGCGCCGGCAAGAAGCTGGACGAACTGATCGACCAGGGTGGCATCCACGCCATCGTTGAACGCCTCGCCAGCTCCGGCAAGGACGGAACCAGCCAGCTCTATCCGTTGGCTATCGGAAACCTCTTCAACGCAGCGCTGAACCTGGCTGCCGAGATCGGTGAAAGCCGCATTACCGCTGATGTGGTCAAGGGGGTGTGAGATGAACGTCGTACCGATCACTGGCCGCCTCCCTGAAGAGCATCCGAAAGCTACCCATCTGCCGCTCTGCACCGTGCTGACGCCAGAGCTGGCCCGCTGCCTGGAGGCCGTCAACAGCGCCACCCGCGCCTTGCGTCAGGCGCGCATCCCGATTGAGCAGACGTCGGTGCTCGATCGCCGCCTGTTCATCCGCGAAGAGGATTCGCTGCGGCTGCACCGCCGCTTCCGCAACGCCATCCGCGGCATTCGCCAGACCACTCGCGGGATGGTCACCGTCCATGTCGTCAGCCTGCTCGGTGTTGACGTGGCCTGGACGACCCCGGTGAAGGAGCAAGACCAATGAGCAGCTTTCCGGTAACCGTAAAGAAGCTGGCTGGTCGCCTACACACCGTTGCGCGCCATTTGGACCTGGAACCGGATGAAGTCGAGCTGTTCGCCAGCATTCAGGGTGTGCGCGTTCCGCTGCTCAACACGACGTTCCAGGTCGACGACGACGGCACGCTCTTGTTCCTGGGTGGATTCGACGGATTTCTTGACGAGCTGAGGGCGCAGGTAAAGGAGGCCGAGCAAAACTTGGTCACGGAGTGCAACCGGTACAACGACCTCTGGCTCCAGTTCGATCAACTGCGAGCCAGCAGCGACCGGCTCTGCAACGAGCTGGCTGTGATGTGCGAAGCCCAACTCGTCGGAGATCACGACTTGGTCATGCGCAAGGTCGAGCAGTTCACCGACCGCTACCGCGAGAACTTTAAGCAGGCCGCGGCCAACGGGAGGGTGCACTGATGAACAACGGCACAAAGCGGAACCAGTGCGACGGCTGCCAGGCCGGCGTGCCGCTGGAGAACGGCAAGCACCGAATGGGACGTCCTGGTGGCTACCCCGACCTCATGAGCTGCACAGCCCATCTCTATGGGGCGCCGCAAGTACAGCCTGTGGCATGGGCCATTTTCGACGGCGCCTGGATCTCGGACCACACGGCTGATCCAAACCGAGCGGAGCAATGGGCTGAGGATGGCAAGAACGTGATCGCTCTTTTCGCGATGCCGGTCCAGCAGCCGGTATCTGCTTTCGCTCGGGATGTGCTGGCAGAACGGCAGCGGCAGATCCGACAGGAAGGCTTCAGCCCCAACCATGACGCCGAGCACCGGGGCGGTGAACTGGCGCTGGCCGCTACCTGCTACGCCGACGAAGCCGTTACGCAGATCTGCCAGCCAGAACGAGAACCGTGCCTGACGCAACTGGTGCCGGGCTGGTGGCCGTTCGAGCCATCCTGGTGGAAACCCAGCCTGGACGCTCGAAAAAACCTAGTGAAGGCCACGGCGCTGCTCCTCGCACAGGGTGACGCGCTCGACCTGCAGATTGACACCGAGCTGGAGGGACGTCCCCATGGCTGATGTTCTGGAAATCGATTGCCCCGCGTGCAGCACGCCGTACCCCGAAATCACCGCGCGCTCTGCAGCTCATGACCCGAGCCTGATCGACCTGGTGATCACCTGCAGCAACTGCGGACACATCCTGAATGCGTTCGTCTCCCTGGCTGAGATGAGCGTTGTACCGAATCCCGAAGAGGAAACCTCCCATGGCTGAACAAACAGTGCATGTTCCCGCCGGGTACCGCATGGACGCCAAGGGGCGCCTGGTACCTGAAGAAATGATCAAGCCCATCGACCTGGAGCGCGACCGCCTCGTGCAGGAGATCGTTGCCAAGGGGAAGGCCCTGAACAAGGCGTTACTGGACTTCAAACTGGCGACATTCGGCGATATCGAAGCCTTCATCACCCTGTCGGCCGAGCAGTATCAGGCGAGGGTCGGCGGCAAGAAAGGCAACGCAACCCTGGTCAGCTTCGATGGCCGGTACAGGGTCATTCGGGCCATGGATGACAACATCGCCTTCGACGAACGCCTGCTGGCGGCAAAAGCCCTGATCGATGAGTGCCTCCAGGAATGGACGGAGGGCGCTCGCGCCGAGATCATCACGTTGATCAACGACGCCTTCCGCGTGGACCAAGCGGGGAACATCCGCACTGGCAGCGTGCTCGCACTTCGCCGCCTGCAGATCGACGACAAGCGCTGGCAACGTGCGATGCAGGCCATTGGCGAGGCGGTTCAGGTCGTGAGCACCACGGCCTATGTGCGTATCCAGGAACGGATCGGAGAGACCGGGAAGTACCGAACGATTCCTCTTGATATCGCGGGGGTGTGACATGGACCAGGACCGTATCCTCGACAAGATCAAGAAGTGCCTGGAAATGGCCAAGGGGCGGGGTTCCAACCCGAACGAGGCCGAGATCGCGCTGCGTCATGCCCACAAACTGATGGAAGCCTACAACCTGGAGATGGGCGACGTGCTGGCCAGCATGGCTGGCGAGGCCAGGGTTCCCGCCGGCTCAGATGGAAAACCGCCGGCCTGGCGGGTGCGCCTCGCTCAAGTGTGCTGCCATGCCTTCGGCACGCACCTGATCATCTGCACCTCCTATTTCGAAAGCGCTTCGTTCTTGTTCGTCGGCTGCGCGGCGGCGCCGGAGCTGACCGGCTATGCCTACCAGGTGCTGGAGCGACAGCTGCAGAAGGCGCGCAAGGACTTCCTGAGCACGCAGAAACGCTGCAAGCGGTCCACCAAAGTAGCCCGTGGAGATGCCTTCGCGCATGGATGGATCGAGGCCGTGTACGCCAAGGTCGACCAGTTCGCGGGCGTCGACGACAACATCGCCGACGCGATCCAGGCGTACATGGCGAAGCACCACGCTGACGTCGGCAAGTTCGAGATGAAGCGCCGCAAGCTCAAGGCACGTGACGAAGTGGCCAGTGAAGCGGGGTATGCCGCGGGCAAGTGCGCGCGGCTGCACCAGGGGATCGGGCACCAGGCCGTGGCTCGGCTTACTCAGGGGGTATGAGATGTCGCAATCCAATCCGTTCATCCGTCCTGACAAGGACTACGGTGCAGTGAGTGCTGATGATCGGCTGCGCGCTCTGGAAAGCTTCGATCTAGAGCAATGCCGTGCTGCGCTCTCGGTACCCGGTCTGCAGAAGACCGTCGAGAAGAAGCTGCACAGCCGCATTCGACAGCTCAACAAGGAGGCCAGGTGATGGAGCGCTACCACTCAACGGCCGGCGATCCACCTCGGCGTGATGCTGACGTAAAGCGGCAGGAGGCCCAGGAGCTGGACGAACTGGTTCAGCAGTTCCTGGCCGGCGGCGGGCAGATCGAGAAAGTCGGGTACAAGATGCGCGAGCTGCCGGACACTTTCGTCATCAATCCCATGAAGACGCCGGTATACAACGGAGCCCTGGCCGAGAATTCGTCGCTCAAAGCCAAGCCTGCCGCACCACGTACGCAATCCAAGACCAAGCCCCAACGCTCACCAGCGCCCGTGCCGGCTTTGCAGCCGGCTCCTGGCGTGAACCCGAAGGTCTGGTTGAGCCGGATGATCGCCGCCCAAGCGCTGCTGGCCGCACAGACGGCCAGGCTCGCTCGCGAACTGGGCGTCAGCGATGCTGAGCTGCGCCGGCTGGGTCGTCGGCATGGCATGGAGGTGTTCCATGGCACTCGCTAGGGGGCTGCTCAGCAAGATCCACATCGCTCGTCAGCAGCTCGGCCTGCAGGACGATGTCTATCGGCAGAAGCTGCAGGTGATGTTCGGCAAGGGGTCGGCGCGGGATCTCAACCTGCGCCAGGCTGAGCAGTTGCTGACTGAGTTCAAGCGCCTGGGCTGGCAACCACAGCCCAGCAAGCGAGCCGCCGGCAAGCCGCATAACTTCAGCCAGTTGCCCGCCGAGGTCCAGGTCATCGAGGCGCAGCTGGCCGAGATGAGGCTGCCCTGGAGCTATGCCGACAAGATCGCCAAGCAGATGTTCGGCGTGGCCAAGGTCGCATGGCTGAAGAAGCCAGATCAGCTCACGGCAATCCTGGCGGCGTTGCACGTCGAGCAGGAGAAACGGTACCTCCTCGCCGAAGTGGATCGGCTCTGCCAGGGCCTGGGCATCGAGCATCCAGAACAGGCGGCCGGCCTGGAACAGCTGCCGAAGGGATGGCGGCGGCAACGTCCAATCCTCAAGGCCCTGGTGGAAACGCTCCAGGCCGCCGCCGAAGGTCAACGGAGGTCGTAATGAAGATCCGGTCGCAGCAGCCGCGCCGCCGCAACACCATGCTGCGCGAGCTGGCCGAGTTGATCGTCGAGGGCATGCAGCGGTGCGGGGTTCCCCCGCACCAGGCTTCTGACGAGGCGAAAGAGATTGCATTCCGGCTTCATCGCCGCTGGGCCGGAATCACCTTCGTGTTCCCGGTGAACGATGAGCTGGCCCGCGAGCGCTTGATCCTGCACATCCTGGAACGTTACGACGGCACCAATGCCGACAAGCTGGTCCAGGAGTTCGGCGTCACCGAGGACTGGATCTACACGATCGTTCGACGGCACCGCAGGCAGCTTGATCGTCTCAGCAGAGACCAGCAGACCTTCGATTTTGATACCACTGACAACCGAGGACGTAGAGATGGGTAGAACCCGCATAATCAACAAACTGCCCAGCACCGTCAGGGAAGCCCTGATCAGTCGTGCAGCAGATCGTCCGGGGCTGACGCTGGATGAACATGTTCGCTGGCTCGAAGAGCAGGGCTATAATGTATCTCGCTCCGCCTTGCACCGGTTCTTGGGCTGCCGGAACCTGAATCCGAGTGACGGGCAGGACCAGGCGATGGGCTGGACACCCGATCATCAGTCGATACGCTTCGGGTGTCTTATAGCTGCCTCCATATGTGTGCCCGCCGGCGATAAGTCGAATCTGATGAGCACCGCCGAAGAGCTGCTCGAATGGGTCAAGGGCAAGGCTCCAATCTAGGAGCTTTTCCCGTTTCGTATGTGGCAAACCTTTTTCACTTCGTTAGCCCACTAAAAGCCAGTTACCGCCACAAAATCCCCGATTTATCGCGCTCCCCCCTTCCTTTTTTCTCACCCTCTCTCAGGAGAGCTAGCTTACATGGAGACACCCACTACCCCCCGGAGCACCCTGAATCCTCCGGTCTTCTATACCTCCGCCGCCCTGATCCTGGCCCTGGTGCTGTTTACCGTGCTCCTCCAGGAAGAAGCGCAATCGCTGTTCAACCACGTCCAGCAATGGATCATCACCAACGCCAGCTGGTTCTACGTACTGGCCGTGGCGCTGATCCTGATCAGCGTGGTGTTCCTCGCCGTCAGCCGCTACGGCGACATCAAGCTCGGCCCCGACCACAGTCGTCCCGACTACCGCAACACCACCTGGTTCGCCATGCTGTTCTCCGCCGGCATGGGCATCGGCCTGATGTTCTTCGGCGTTGCCGAACCGGTGATGCACTTCACCACCCCGCCGGTGGGCGAGCCGAACACCGTGCAGGCGGCGAAGGAAGCGATGAAGCTGACCTTCTTCCACTGGGGCCTGCATGCCTGGGCGATCTACGCCATCGTCGCGCTGATCCTGGCCTTCTTCAGCTATCGCCACGGCCTGCCGCTAACCCTGCGCTCGGCGCTGTATCCGCTGATCGGCGAACGTATCTACGGCCCCATCGGCCACGCGGTGGATATCTTCGCGATCATCGGCACTGTGTTCGGCGTGGCGACTTCGCTCGGCTACGGCGTGCTGCAGATCAACAGCGGTCTGCACCACCTGTTCGGCTGGCCGGTGAACCAGACCGTGCAGATCGCCCTGATCGCCGCCACCTGCGGCCTCGCCACGCTATCGGTGGCCAGCGGACTGGACCGCGGCATCCGCATCCTGTCCGAACTGAACCTGAGCCTGGCGGTGATCCTGCTGCTCTTCGTGCTGGTCCTCGGGCCGACCGTGTTTCTCCTGCAGACCTACGTGCAGAACACCGGGGCCTACCTGTCCGACATCGTCAACAAGACCTTCAACCTGTACGCCTACGAGCCCACCGATTGGATCGGCGGCTGGACCCTGCTGTACTGGGGCTGGTGGCTGTCCTGGTCGCCCTTCGTCGGCCTGTTCATCGCCCGTATCTCGCGCGGCCGCACCATCCGCGAGTTCGTCTGCGGCGTGCTGTTCGTCCCGGCCGGCTTCACCCTGCTGTGGATGACGGTGTTCGGCGATACCGCCATCCACATGGTCCTGCAGGAGGGCTTCACCCAGTTGGCCGAAGTGGTCAACCAGGACAGTTCGGTGGCGCTGTTCGCCTTCCTCGAGCACTTCCCGCTGGGCAGCGTGATCTCGCTGGTGGCGGTGCTGATGGTGGTGGTGTTCTTCGTCACCTCGGCCGACTCCGGCGCGCTGGTGGTGGACATGCTAGCCTCCAGCGGCAAGGACCACTCGCCGCTCTGGCAGCGGATATTCTGGTCGGTGCTGATGGGCGTGGTGGCCATCGCCCTGCTCCTCGCCGATGGCCTCAAGGCGCTGCAAACCGCGACCATCGCCAGCGCGCTGCCATTCTCCATCGTGCTCCTGGCGTCGATCTGGGGCCTGTTCAAGGCGCTGCACCTGGATGCCACCAAGCGCGGCATCCGCTACCAGGCGCTGACCTTCTCCCGCCCCACCACGCGCAGCGGCGCAAGCGAGGGCGACGGTTGGCAGCGCCGCCTGCGCAACATCGCCATGTTCCCAAGGCGCAGCCACGTCAACCGCTTCATCACCGATGTGGCGCGACCGGCCTGCGAGGACGTCGCCGCCGAACTGCGCAAGCAGGGCTACGAAGTCCAGGTGCAGGACGGCGAGGACGGCCGGGTTCGGCTGGAAGTCAGCCACGGCGGCGAGGTCGATTTCATCTACGAGGTGCGTCCGCGCGCCTTCACCACGCCGAGCTTCGTGATGCGCGACACCGAGGACAGCAGCGAGTCGCGCAAGTATTTCCGCGCCGAGGTCCATCTCCAGGAAGGCGGCCAGGACTACGACATCATGGGCTGGAGCCGCGACGGCGTGATCGGCGACATCCTCGACCAGTACGAGCGGCACATGCACTTCCTGCACGTGGTGCGCTGAGGGATGCGGGGGCCGGCCAATGCCGGCCCCTCGCCGTTTCGCCTACTGGATCTGCTCCGGAGTGACGATCACCCAGTTCCTGTCCGCCGTCACCGGCAGGCCGGCCTTGGCCTGTGCGGCGGAATGCTGCTTGATCATGCCGTTGATCTGCTCCATGTACTTGGCCTTGCGGTTGACCCACAGGTGCACGCCGTTTTCCGCGGTGCCGTTGAACAGCATGTAACCGTCGCTGTCCGGGGTATCGCCGGCGACCAGGATCGGCCGCTTCCAACGGTCGATGTAGGTGAGGATCGCAGCCTGCTTGCCGGCCATCCAGGTCGCCGGGGTCCACAGGTAGGGGGTCACCTCCAGGTCGAGGTTGGCCTTGGGATCGTACTTGCCCTCGGCGATCTGCTTGCGCGCAGTGGTCAGCTCGCCGGTCTTGCGGTTCTTCAGCAGGGTGGTGACGCCGATGACGTTCTCCGGCTTGGCGTTGTAGCCATACCTGGGGTCCGCCGCGACCATCCGCACCAGTTCCTCATGGGCCGCGCTGATCACGTAGACCTCGATGCCGTTTTCCATCAGCTTGTTGTACAGCTCGCGCTGGCCGCTGAACACGCGCGGCGGCTCGACGTCGAGCGTGGCGAGCTTGTCGCCGTCGTAATAGGTGGCGGGGATCGGCTTGCCGTAGGCCATCAGTTCGTCGACATAGCCCTTCAGTTCCCTGAGGGTGAAGCCTGAGAACACCTGGGCGACCCAGGGATAGCAGACCATGTCGTCGATCTCGCAAAGCCGGTAGTAGTAGCTGAACAGGCTCTCCTTGTGCCCGGCCTGGTCCTTGAACGGGATCAGTTTCAGCGAAGGGTCGAGCCTGTCGCGGGTCAGCACGCCCTTCATTTCCAGATAGGGCAGCAGCGATTCTTCCAGGTCGTAGCGATAGCTGGTGTTGTCCATGTCGAACACGGCATAGGCGCCCTTGTTCGCGTTGGCCTCGATCAGTGCATTCAGTTGCCTGGCGGCGGGGGCCGGCCAGTGCTCGAGTTCGGTGGCGCTGGCCTGGCCGACTGCGGCGGCGAGCGCCAGCGCGGCGAGTATTCCTTTGGCGAAGGTCATGGCGGGTTCCTTTGGGCGGTTGGAAGGAAGCTCCGTCCCCTGCCGCTCCCGACAGGCAACGACCAACGACCCTAGCGCAAACCCTGCGCCCGGCCCAGCGACGGCAGCGACCTGTAACGTCGCGTCAGCGCCAGGAGTTGTCCGGCGGCGTCACGCCAGCCGCTCGACGACGGGCAGACGCATCGCCGCCACCTCCGCGAGGAGGAAGTCGCGCAATCGCTGGAAGCGTTCCTGTCCCCTGCGGGCACGAGGCCAGACCAGGTGATAGCTTTCGCCGCTGGCCACCGCCACCGGCCAGGGCAGGCCGATGCGGCCCTGGGCGACATCCTCGGCGACCATCACCAGGTCGCCGATGGACACGCCATAGCCTCGCGCGGCGGCGACGATGCCCAGTTCCAGCGTGTCGAACACCTGGCCGCCCTTGAGCGACACCTCCTCCCCCAGCCCGGTCCGTTGCAGCCAGCGTCGCCAGTCGCGACGATCCGGCGTGGGGTGCAGCAACTCGCTGTCACGCAGGCGTTGGAGGGTCCAGGGCTCCACGGCCTCGTCGGGATCGCAGACCGGCACCAGCCATTCGGCGAACAGCGCTGCCGTTTCCCATTCCGGGCTGAACTGGCCGCTGCCCAGCAACACCGCGCAGTCGAAAGGCTCGCGCTGGAAGTCCACCGAGTCCACATCCATCCAGGCACTGGTGAGCTGCACCTCGATATCCGGGTTCAGGTGGCGGAAGCGGCTCAGGCGCGGTAGCAGCCAGCGCAGGGTAAGGGTGGAAGGCGCCTTCAGGCGCAGGGTGGCGTCGTCCACACGCAGGGCGGTGCAGGCCCGTTCCAGCGCATCGAAGCCGTCGCGCAGCCCGGGCAGCAGCAGGCGTGCCGGCTCGGTCAGCTGCAACTGGCGGCCATGGCGCTCGAACAGACGACAACCGAAGTGCTCCTCCAGGGTACGGATGTGCCGGCTCACCGCGCTCTGGGTTATCGCCAGTTCCTCGCCGGCGCGGGTGAAAGAGGCGTGCCGGGCGGCAGCCTCGAAGGCGCGCAGGGCATACAGCGGGGGCAGGCGACGGGTCATTGGGGAATTACCTCTTTCATGACTTTTACTCATGCCTGGCATCTTGTTTTTCCTTTTGTGGAGCCATGCCAGTCGCACCGAGAATAGCCGCATTCTCAACGCCGACAGGCCATCGCGGCAACCATCTCCTCCTGAGCCTTACTCATCCATGTCCTCGCCATCCCTCGTCGAACTCAAAGCCATCCTGCGCCTGGCGGGCCCGTTGATCGCCGCCCAGCTGGCCTATGTCGCCATGGTCTTCACCGACACCGTGATGATGGGCAAGCTCGGCCCCGACGCGCTGGCCGCCGGCGGCCTGGGCGCGGTCAGCTACGCCTTCGTCTCGACGTTCTGTGTCGGCGTGGTGGCAGCGGTCGGCAACCTGGTGGCGATCCGTCACGGCTGCGACGACGCCGCTGGCGCCGCCGCGGCCGCTCGCTCCGGACTCTGGGTCGGCGCCGCGCTGGCCCTGGCCGCCGGCCTGCTGCTATGGAACCTGCGGCCGCTGCTCCTGGTCTTCGGCCAGGCGCCGCAGACGGTGGACGGCGCCATGCAGTTCCTCCACAGCCTGACATTCGCCCTGCCCGGCTACATGGCCTTCATGGTCCTGCGCGGCTTCACCAGCGCCATCGACCGCGCCGGCCCGGTGATGGCGATCAGCGTGCTCGGCGCGCTGGCCAACCTGGCTCTCAACTATTCCTTCATAGAAGGCCTGTTCGGCCTGCCGCGCCTGGGCCTGGCCGGTATCGGCCTGGTCACCGCCCTCGTCATGAACTGCATGCCGCTGCTGCTGGCCCTGTATATCCGCCTGCAGCCGGCCTATGCCGAGTACTCGCTGCTGCGCGGACTGGGACGGCCGCAGCGGGCGATGGTCGAGGAGATACTGCGCCTGGGGCTGCCCATCGGTGGCACCTACGCGGTGGAGTCGGGGATGTTCACGGTCGCCACCCTGTGCATGGGCATCATCGGCGATCACGCCCTGGCCGCGCACCAGATCGCCATCCAGGCGGTATACGTGGCGTTCATGGTGCCGGTGGGGTTGTCGTACGCCACCACCTACCGCATCGGCCAGCATTTCGGCGCCGGCCGCCTGCTCGAAGCACGCCGCGCCGGGCGTGTCGGCATCGGCTTCGGCGCGCTGTGCATGCTGCTCTTCGCCGGGCTCTTCTGGTGGATGCCGGAGGCCATCATCGGCCTGTTCCTCGACCGCGACGCCCCGGCCAACCGGGAGGTGGCCGCGATGGCCGTCTCGCTGCTGGCGATCGCCGCCTGGTTCGAGCTGTTCGACGGCACCCAGAACGTCGCCATGGGCGCGATCCGCGGTCTCAAGGACGCCCGCACCACCTTCCTGGTCGGCCTGGCCTGCTACTGGCTGGTCGGCGTGCCGCTGGCCTGCCTGCTGGCGTTCGCGGCCGGCTGGGGCGCCGCGGGCGTCTGGTGGGGGCTGGCCGGCGGCCTGGCCTGCGCGGCCATTGGCCTGACCCTGGCCTTCGAGTGGAAGACCGCGCGGTTGCTGCCGAAAGCCACGGCCAGCGAGGCGTCGGCGCTCAATTGCCGAGCGGCTGGCCGCGGTGCGCCGAGCGCTCGCCTATGCCCAGGAAACGCGCCAGTTCCGCCAACGGCAGCGGCGGACTGATCCAGTAGCCCTGCACCTGGTCGCAACCGAAATCGCGCAACTGCTCCTGCTGGCGCAGGGTCTCCACGCCTTCGGCAACCACTTCCAGGTTGAGGTTGTGCGCCAGGTTGATCATCGCCCGCACCAGTTGGAAGTTTTCCGCCCGCTGGTCCATGCCGCCGACGAAGCTGCGGTCGATCTTCAACAGGGTGATCGGCAGGCTATTGAGGTGGACGAAGGACGAGAAACCGGTGCCGAAGTCGTCCAGCGAAAAGCGCACGCCCAGTTGGCCGAGCGCCTGCATGGTCTGCAGCACCTGGTCGCTGCGCCGCATCACGGCGGTCTCGGTCAGTTCGAACTCGAGCCAGCGCGCGTCGACGCCGTGCTCTTCGATCAACCGTTGCAGGGTCGGCAGCAACTGGCTGTCCTGGAACTGGCGGAACGACAGGTTCACCGCCATGTGCAACGGCTCCAGGCCGCGCCCGTTGAGCCACTGCATGTCGCGCAGGGCGCGGGCGATGACCCAGTAGCCGAGCGGCACGATCAGCCCGCTCTCCTCGGCCAGCGGGACGAACTCGCTGGGCGTGAGCAGGCCCCGCTCGCCGTGGCGCCAGCGCACCAGCGCCTCCAGGCCGACGATGCGCCCGCTGTCCAGGCACAGTCGCGGCTGGTAGTGCAGCTCCAGTTGGTCGTCCTGACGCTACCGGCCAATCGGGAAGTGTAGACTTGTGCGCGAGCAGTACCGTAAAAAAAAAATAGAAGCACAGTGAAAA
>OJJN01000233.1_pt1 | contig 14639 bp, 15 predicted proteins | sample 1596321 | NCBI WGS metagenome assembly OJJN01 (sample SAMEA4350123, study PRJEB24818) | metagenome | biome: human; feature: gut; material: faeces | place: Denmark | collected 2013-09 | reverse complement strand
TACGTGTTAGACTGTAATTTTGTTTCTGTTAGACCGTGTTGTGGAGTTCGTGTGCTCTGCTGCTACATCACTTTATTTTTTTTTTTTTTTTATTGTTCCGGCGACAACCGAGATCGACACCTCTCTATTCGTCGGCAGCGTCAGATGTGTATAAGAGACAGGGTACCGTTGCGCAGGCGTTCCTCGACGAAATAATGCGGCGCGATGCCCCATCCGACGCCGGCTTCCACCAGACGCAGCATGTCGTCGAAGTTTTCCACGAAGAGCACCTTGTCGCTGACTGGCCGCAGCAGGTTCGAATGCTGCCCGGAGCGGCTGCCGAGGCTGATCTGCCGGTAATTGGCCAGGCTCGCGATGCTGTGCAGGGAGGCATTGCACAACGGGTGCTGCGGATGGGCGACGACGAACGCCTTGGTGTAGCCGAGCACGCACTGGTTGAAGCGGGAGATCTTCAGTTCCTCGTCGATGGTGATGGCGATATCGATTTCCGCGTTGTCCTGCTTGATCGTCGCCAGGCTATCGGCGGGCGAGGTGCGTATCAGGCTGACCATGTTGAAATCGTCGAGCAGTACGCTGCTCACCGTATCGCAGAACGACGGCGGGATGGCGGTGTCCAGCAGCACCCGGAGATTGCGCGGACCCTTGTTGAGATTGAAGGCGATGTCGCCGATCAGCTGCTGGTAGTTCAGCAGGCTGCGCATGTAAGGGATCAGGCGAAGCGCCTGCTCGGTAGGTTCGACCTTGTAGCCGTCCCGACGGACCAGCTCCACGCACAGGTCGATTTCCAGGTTGCTGACCGCCGAGCTGACCGCGGTGTGCGACTTGCGCAGGATCCGCGCAGCGGAGGAAATCGAACCGGAGGCGATGACCTGGAGGAACATGTTCACGTGATTCAGGTTATGAATAGGCATCCCTTATTCCTTTTATTGGGTGGCGCGTGCCGCTTCCCTTGATCGGGTCAGGTTGCCGCTACTGTGGAAGAAGCGTCGAGGACTCGATAGATAGCGCCCGAGTGTTTCAACTTGTCTTCTGGATGACGTTTTCATCGGGGAAACCTCCCGTCGGTCAGTGAAGCGCAAGGGCTGGCGTGCGAGGGTGGAATCGGCCGCCGGCTCGCTTTCTGCGCGGCGGGCGCACGGCACGGGGAGTCGTCGTTTTGGAGGTGAGGGATGACGGCTCTGTTTCAGGATATTTTTATAATTATGTGAAAGAAGAGCTTATTTCAACGAAATATGTTTCATATTGCTCGTAAATTCGACGAAAAGAAAATCCGGATATTTACCGGTTATTTAACGCTAATACCAAGGGCATAATACCAAAGTATTAACGCTGGCATGCCGGCATGTCGTGTTCGGTCGTGGAGCGAGCCGAGCTAGGGACGGTTCTAAGAAACGAAAAAATTATGTCGCGTAGGTCTAACGACCGAAACCTATGTCTTTTGTTAGCGTAGCCACCGGCCAGGCCGGTACGGACGCCGGGATGGCCCTGGCGCGACCTATGCGGTTAGAATCCGCGGCCTTGCAGGCGGATACCCCGAGCTTCGCTCGAGGGTGTCGCGGGTGCCGTGCCCGAAACCTGCAATCGTCAGCTCCCGGCGGTCCAGCCTGCCGCCGGGTATAAAATCGAGAGACGCGCTGTTGCGCCTTCAGGTGTAGCGACTATGACGCACATTTCCGAACGACTCCTGGTCCAGGCCCACCTGGCCGCCAAGCAACCCCGCGTGTTGAGCGAGCAGGAGAGCGCCGAGCATCGCGCGGCGATCGCGGCCGAACTGAAGGCGCAGAACGCGGTACTGGTGGCGCATTACTACTGCGATCCGGTGATCCAGGCGTTGGCCGAGGAGACCGGCGGTTGCGTATCCGATTCGCTGGAGATGGCCCGTTTCGGCAACCAGCATCCGGCGCAGACGGTGGTCGTGGCCGGGGTGCGCTTCATGGGCGAGACGGCGAAGATCCTCAACCCTGAGAAGCGCGTGCTGATGCCGACCCTCGAAGCGACCTGCTCGCTCGACCTGGGCTGCCCGGTGGATGAGTTCTCGGCATTCTGCGACCAGCACCCGGAACGGACCGTGGTGGTCTATGCGAACACCTCCGCGGCGGTGAAGGCACGCGCCGACTGGGTCGTGACCTCCAGTTGCGCGGTGGAGATCGTCGAACACCTGATGGACAACGGCGAGCCTATCCTCTGGGCACCGGACCAGCACCTGGGACGCTACATCCAGCGCGAGACGGGGGCCGACATGCTGCTCTGGGACGGCGCCTGCATCGTCCACGAGGAGTTCAAGGCCAAGCAGCTGGAAGACATGAAGGCGCTCTACCCGGACGCCGCCATCCTGGTCCACCCCGAATCGCCGGAAAGCGTGGTCGCGCTGGCCGATGCCGTGGGCTCGACCAGCCAGTTGATCAAGGCCGCGCAGACCCTGCCGAACAAGACCTTCATCGTCGCCACCGATCGCGGCATCTTCTACAAGATGCAGCAGTTGTGCCCGGACAAGGATTTCATCGAGGCCCCCACCGCCGGCAACGGCGCCGCCTGCCGCAGCTGCGCGCACTGCCCGTGGATGGCGATGAACACGCTCGAGCGGACCCTGGCCTGCCTGCGCGAAGGCAGCGGGGAAATCTTCGTCGACCCGGCGTTGATCCCGAGGGCGGTCCGTCCGCTCAAGCGCATGCTCGACTTCACCCAGGCCGCGCGCCTGCGCCAGGCCGGGAACGCCTGATCCTGGCGAGGGCGTGCCGCTGCGTAGGGCGAGTAAGCGCGGTGCGGTTGTTCGCCCAACCCCCTGTTTCGATGAGCTTCGCCGGGTGTTTTTCCTCGGATATGCCGCTCAGCGGAACATTTCCTTGACCATCTTTTCCTGTTGGCGAATTTCCTGCTGGCGAGCGTCGAGTCGCGCAGCCAGTTGGAAGTTGCCGCCAGCGCGGCGCTTGGCGAAATCGAGCTGCTCGATGGCGGCCTGGTAGTCGCCGGTCAGAGACAGGTACTCGGCACGGGCCTGGTGCACGCCGATGGCGTTGTTGGTCAGGCTGCGCACCTCGGCCAGGCGGTTCCAGACATCCGGGTCCAGCGGCCGCGCCTTGCTCAGGTCGTCGAGGATCTTCTCCGATTCCTGCGGCTTGCCCATCTTCAGCATCAGGTCGGCGCGCACCTGTTTCAGCGGGTAGCTGCTGGGGAACTGGGCGAGCATCTTCTTCAACCGCTGATCGGCATCCGGAAGGCGGTTGGCGGTGATGTCCAGCTCGACCTGGGCCAGGTTGTAGGCCACGTCGTTGGGTGCCTTCGCCAGCAATTGCCTGAGGTTGTCACGGGCATCGTTGAGCTGGCCGATGCGCGTCTGCGAGATGGCCAGTCCGTAGCGCGCGGCATCCAGCTTGGGATTGTCGTTGAGCATGGCGCGGAAGCGCTTGCCGGCCATCCCCGGGGTTTCCTCGAAGAGCAACTGGGTGCGCGCGCGCATCTGCTGGTAGCGCAGGCTGTCTTCCTTGCCGCCCTGGGGATACTGTTCGGCGCGGTTGCGGGTGTCGGCGATACGCGATTCGGTGACCGGGTGGGTGAGGAGGAACTCCGGCGGCTTGCCGTCGTAGCGGTACTGCCGCGCCAGGCGCTCGAACATGTTCGGCATCGAGCGCGGATCGTAACCGGCGCGAACCATGTTGGTGACGCCGACGCGGTCGGCTTCCTGCTCGTTCTGCCGGGAAAAGCGCAACTGGTTCTGGATCGCCGCCGCCTGGGTCCCGGCGATCGCCGCGATACCCGCATCCCCTGCGCCGGCGGCCGCGGCGACGATGCCGGCGAGCATCGCTGCCATCACCGGCAGTTGCATGCGCTGCTGTGCCTCGATGCCGCGGGCGAAGTGGCGCTGGATCAGGTGGCCGAGTTCGTGGGCCAGCACCGCGGCATACTCGCCTTCGGTCTGGGCGTTGAGCAGTAGCCCGCCGTTGACCCCGATCACGCCGCCGGGCGCGGCGAAGGCGTTGATCTGTGCGTCGCGGATGAGGATGAAGGCCAGCCGGTGGTCCTGCAGGTCGCTGGTTTCGGCCAGCCGGTAGACGCTGCTTTCGACGAAGTCCTTGAGCTGCGGGTCGGAGATCGCATCGACCTGGTTGCGCAGCATGCTCAGCCAGGCGCGGCCCAGCTGGAACTCCTGCTCCGGCGAAACGATCGAGGAAGATGCGTCGCCCAGGGAGGGCAGATCGTCCGACATGACCGGCGAAGCGAGCATGCAGGCGAGCGTCAACAGGGCAGGGCGCAGTACATTCATGCAGGAGGCTCAGGTTGGCAAAGGCCTTACTTTAGCCGTTGGTCATCGGCACTGCCTAGGTATCTGCCCGAGACCCCGAAGCTGTTGGACTTCGAGCGCCGTTTCAACTGGCCAGCGGCGGATAGGCTTGGGTATGCTTGTCGGCCCTTCGGGAGAGGCTGTCATGACGGATAACGATTCATCCCCCCTGGTATGTGACGCGGAGCTGGATGCCAGTGGTCTCAATTGTCCGCTGCCCCTGCTAAAGGCCAAGCTGGAGCTGAACCGCCTGCCCAGCGGCGGGGTGCTCAAGGTAATCGCCACCGATGCCGGGTCGCAGCGAGACTTCCGGGCCTTCGCCCAGCTCGCCGGCCATGAACTGCTGCGCGAAGAGGCCGCCGAAGGCGTCTATCGATACTGGCTGCGCAAGCGTTAGCGGAGCCTTCGCCGTTCCGATTCAGGATTTCCGATGATCAAGGTGTTACGCGACTGGATGCAGCGCTACTTCTCCGACGAGGAGGCAGTGGTGCTGGCGATCATGCTGGTGCTCGGCTTCAGCGTCATCCTCGCCTTCGGCGGGATGCTCGCGCCGGTACTGGCGGCGATGGTGATCGCCTTCCTGATCCAGGGCGTGGTCGGCATGCTGGAACGCTTCCGGGTGCCGCACCTGTTCGCCGTGTGGCTGGTCTACAGCCTGTTCCTCGGCTTGCTGGCGCTGTTCCTGGTGGTCCTGCTGCCGCTGCTCTGGCAGCAATTGTTCACCCTGTTCAACGAACTGCCGCGGATGCTCGGCGAATGGCAGAGCGTGCTGCTGATGCTGCCCGAGCGCTATCCCAGCCTGATCAGCGAGGAGCAGGTGCTCAAGGCCATCGAGACCGCGCGCGGCGAATTCGGCCAGATCGGCCAGTGGGCGCTGACCTCGTCGCTGGCCAGCCTGCCGGTGGTGGTGAACGTCATGATCTACCTGGTGCTGGTGCCGATCCTGGTGTTCTTCTTCCTCAAGGACAAGAAGCGCTTCCATACCTGGTTCCACCGCTACCTGCCGCGCGAGCGCGGGCTGATGAAACAGGTCTGGGCCGAGATGAACCAGCAGATCGCCAATTACATTCGCGGCAAGGTCATCGAGATCGTCATTACCGGCGCGGTGACTTACATCGCCTTCGCCTACCTGGGGCTCAACTACGCAGCGCTGCTGGCCCTGCTGGTCGGCCTGTCGGTGGTGGTGCCGTACATCGGCGCGGTGGTGGTGAGCGTACCGGTGGCGATGATCGCCTTCTTCCAGTGGGGCTGGAGCGACCAGTTCATCTACCTGATGGTGGCCCACGCGATCATCCAGGCGCTGGATGGCAACGTGCTGGTGCCGCTGCTGTTCTCCGAGGCGGTGAACCTGCACCCGGTGGCGATCATCTGCGCGGTGTTGCTGTTCGGCGGGCTCTGGGGCTTCTGGGGCGTGTTCTTCGCGATCCCCCTGGCGACCCTGGTGAAAGCGGTGCTGGATGCCTGGCCCAAGGACCTTCCCGAGACTCCGGCAGCCACGCGATAGCATCGGCCGCATGAAAAATGCAAAAGGCCGCGGATGCGGCCTTTTTTTTCGGGGCGGGGCTCAGGTGCCGTTGAGCGCTTGGGCGGCGGCGAGAACCGCGTCGACATGCCCGGGCACCTTCACGCCGCGCCACTCCTGGCGCAGTACGCCGTCCCTGTCGATCAGGAAGGTGCTGCGGTCGACGCCCATGTATTCCTTGCCGTAGAGCTTCTTCAGCTTGATCACGTCGAACAGTTGGCAGACCGCTTCATCCTTGTCGCTGATCAGCTCGAAGGGGAATTCCTGTTTGCACTTGAAGTTCTCGTGGGACTTCAGGCCGTCGCGGGAGATGCCGAAGACCTCGGTATTGGCCTTCTGGAACGCCGCGTACTGGTCGCGAAAGCCCTGGCCCTCGGTGGTGCAACCGGGGGTGCTGTCCTTCGGGTAGAAGTACAGGACGACCTGCTTGCCCTTCAGCGCGGACAGGGTCACCTCCTTGCCGCTGGTTGCGGGGGCGGTGAAGTCGGGTACGGGTTTGTCGATTGCGACCGGCATGGCTCGGCTCCTCAGGGGTGTTGGGGGCGCCAGGGTTCGATCAGGGCATCCAGGTTCAGGGCGTCGGCGAAGTCCAGGAACTGGTCGCGCAGCCAACTGATCTGGGTGCCGGCGGGCAGCGTCACGGTAATCGTGGCGTTGAGCATGGTGGTGTTGGTGTGCGGCGCCTGGTAGGTGTCGCAGGTCAGGTTCTCCAGCTCGATGTTGTGGTCGATGAAGAACTGGCAGAGTTCGTTGAGGATGTCCGGGCGATACACCGCGCTGACATAGGCCACGTAAGGCAACGCCTGGGCGCGGGTCACGTGAGCGTTGCTGCGGGTCATGCTGAGGGTGATGTCGCCGCGCTTGGTGAGGGCCGGCAGGCTGCCCTCGAGGCGGGCGAGGGCATCCCAGCTTCCGGAGATCTGCAGCACCAGGGCGCTGAACTCTCCGTGGCGGGTCAGGCGGCTGCTGACCACGGCGCAGCGGCTCTCGACGCAGGCGCGGCAGAGCAGGGTGGTCAGCTCCATCGGATTGGGGCCGAGGGCGCTGATCAGAAGGAATTGTTCGCGGGGTTGGCTGGTGGACATTCAACTTTCCTGGAATACGCTGGCGGCACGGGCCGTACCTAAAGCGGGAAGGGTAGCGAAAAGCGCCGCCGAGGGAAACGTCTGCCGCCTGTCAGCGGCTTCCGACGAGGTGGCGCTCGTCTTGTGCAAGGCCTGCCGCCGACAGTACCATTACCGCTTTAATTTCGCGGCAGGAGCGGTTGCATGATTGCGGGCAGTATGGTGGCACTGGTCACCCCCTTCGATGCTCAGGGTCGACTGGACTGGGACAGCCTCGCCAAGCTGGTGGACTTCCACTTGCAGGAAGGCACCAACGCCATCGTCGCCGTCGGCACCACCGGTGAATCGGCCACGCTGGACGTGGAAGAGCACATCCAGGTGATCCGTCGCGTGGTCGACCAGGTCAAGGGCCGCATCCCGGTGATCGCCGGCACCGGCGCCAACTCCACCCGCGAGGCGGTGGCGCTGACCGAGGCCGCGAAAAGCGGCGGCGCCGACGCCTGCCTGCTGGTGACGCCGTACTACAACAAGCCGACCCAGGAAGGCATGTACCAGCACTTCCGCCATATCGCCGAAGCCGTTGCGATCCCGCAGATCCTCTACAACGTACCGGGCCGCACCTCCTGCGACATGCTTCCGGAGACCGTCGAGCGCCTGTCCAAGGTACCGAACATCATCGGCATCAAGGAGGCCACCGGCGACCTGCAACGCGCCAAGGAAGTCATCGAGCGCGTCGGCAAGGACTTCCTCGTCTATTCCGGCGACGACGCCACGGCCGTCGAGCTGATGCTGCTGGGTGGCAAGGGCAACATCTCCGTGACCGCCAACGTCGCGCCGCGCGCCATGAGCGACCTGTGCGCCGCCGCCATGCGCGGCGACGCCGCAGCCGCGCGCGCCATCAACGATCGCCTGATGCCGCTGCACAAGGCGCTGTTCATCGAATCCAACCCCATTCCGGTGAAGTGGGCCCTGCATGAGATGGGTCTGATCCCCGAGGGCATCCGCCTGCCCCTGACCTGGCTCAGCCCGCGTTGCCACGAGCCGCTGCGTCAGGCCATGCGCCAGACCGGCGTATTGGCTTGATCAAGGAGCTCCACGCAATGAAGCGACTGGCTGGACTGACCGCCCTCGCCCTGGTTATCGGCAACACTTCCGGCTGCGGCTGGCTGTGGGGGCCGGAGGGCTATTTCCGCGACCGCGGTGACGACTACCTCGGCGCCCGCGAAACGCCTCCCATGCAATTGCCCGAAGGGGTGCACAGCAAGCCGCTCGATCCGCTGCTGCCGATTCCGCTGAACGTCGCCACCACCCACGAAAAAGAGGGTGAGTACGAGGTTCCGCGTCCGCAGCCGCTGGCCAACGCCGGCGACATCAGCGACTACAGCCTGCAGCGCAGCGGTGATAGCCGCTGGGTCGTGGCCCAGCGTCCGCCGGCGGAAGTCTGGCCGGTGGCCCGGCAGTTCTTCGAGGAGAACGGTTTCCGCATCGCCGACGAGCGCCCGCAGACCGGCGAGTTCAGTTCCGACTGGCAATCGCTGTCGCAGCTTTCCGCGCCGCTGGCACGCCGCCTTAGCAGCCGCGTGAGCGGTGTCGAGCCGGACGGCCAGGCACGGGTTCGGGTGCGTATCGAGCCCGGCGTGCAAAGCAATACCAGCGAGGTCTACGTGCTCAGCCAGACCCGCGCCGCCGGTGACACCAGCAGCCCGAGCTGGCCGAGCAAGTCGGTGGCGCCGAGCCTCGACGCGGCGCTGCTCGACGAGATGGTCGCGAGCATGGCGCGCAGCGCCGAGCAGGGCGGCTCGGTCTCCCTGCTGGCAGCCAACTCGATCTACGACACGCCCGGCACCTTCGAGTTGAGCAAGGACGGCAGCGGCAACCCGGTGCTGACCTTGCAATCCGACTTCGACCGCTCCTGGGTCAGTGTCGGGCGTGCCCTGGATAACGCCGATATCCGCGTCGACGACCTCAACCGCAGCCTTGGCGTGTACTACGTGAACATCGCCGAAGGGGCGAAGAAGCCCGACGAAGACAAGCCCGGGTTCTTCAGTCGCCTGTTCGGCGGCGGCGAGAAGACCAAGGAAGAGGAAGACGCCAAGGCGCAGCGCTACCAGGTCCGCCTGACCACCGTCAGCGACGCCGTGCAGGTCACCGTCGACAAGGACATCAACACCTCTGCGCCGGCCGATGTCGCGCAAAACGTACTGGAAAAACTCCAGGAGAGCATGCGCAATGCGGTTCGCGGTTCTGGGCAGCGGAAGCCGGGGCAATTCGGCCTTGGTGAGCAGTTCTGACACCCGGATACTGATCGATTGCGGCTTCCCGCTGCGTGAAATCATCAAGCGTCTGGCGCGCCTGGGGCTGAGCCCCGCGCAGCTGGACGCGATCCTGGTCACGCACGAACACGCCGATCACATCCATGGCGTCGAACTGCTGGCGCGGCATTACCAAATCCCGGTCTATCTCAGTGCGGGTACCCTGAGCGGCATGCGCCGCCCGGTGCACCCCGCCGAGCTGTTGAGGGCCGGCCAGCGCCTGGCGATCCGCGGGCTGGAAGTGCAGGTGGTTGGCGTCTCGCACGACGCCCGCGAGCCTACCCAGTTCGTGCTGTCCGATGGGCAGCGGCGCTTCGGCATGCTCACCGATCTGGGAATGGCCACGGCCGAGGTGCTGGAGTGCTATCGTGCGGTGGATGCTCTGGTGGTCGAGGCCAACCACGACAGCACGATGCTTGCCGGTGGCCCGTATCCCTATTTTCTCAAGGCCCGCGTAGGCGGTTCGCGAGGGCACTTGAACAACCATCAGTCCGCAGAACTGGTGAAGCAGCTGGATTGGGGTCGCATGCAGCACCTGGTGCTGGCCCATCTCAGCGAAAAGAACAACTCGCCGCAGCTGGCCCGGCAAACCTTCGTCGACACCCTCGGGTGCGATCCGGGCTGGCTGCAGGTGGCCGATCAGCATTCAGGCCTGGATTGGCGCGAGATCGCCTAGGCCCTATTACCCGTAAGCGGAGCCCATCATGGAAAAACGCGAAGAACTCTACCGCGGCAAAGCCAAGTCGGTTTACCAGACCGACGATGCCGATCGTCTCATCCTGCTGTTCCGCAACGACACCTCCGCCTTCGACGGCAAGCGCATCGAACAGCTCGATCGCAAGGGCGCGGTGAACAACAAGTTCAACGCCTTCATCATGCAGAAGCTGGAAGCTGCCGGCATTCCGACCCAGTTCGACAAGCTGCTGTCGGATACCGAGTGCCTGGTGAAGAAGCTCAACATGATCCCGGTCGAGTGCGTGGTGCGCAATTTCGCCGCCGGCAGCCTGGTGCGTCGCCTCGGCGTGGAAGAGGGCATCGCCCTGACTCCTCCCACCTTCGAGTTGTTCCTGAAGAACGACGCCCTGGGCGATCCGTTCATCAACGAATCCCACGTCCAGGCCTTCGGCTGGGCCACTCCCGAGCAGCTGGCGCAGATGAAGACCTATTCCTTCAAGGTCAATGAAGTGCTGAACAAGCTGTTCGACGATGCCGGTCTGCTGCTGGTGGACTTCAAGCTGGAGTTCGGCCTGTTCCATGGCCAGATCGTCCTCGGCGACGAGTTCAGCCCGGACGGCTGCCGTCTGTGGGACAAGGAAACCCGCAAGAAGATGGACAAGGACCGCTTCCGCCAGGGCCTCGGCGATGTGATCGAAGCCTACGAAGAGGTAGCCAAGCGCCTGGGCGTGCCGCTTTAACCTCAAAATGCGCGCAACCATCTGAAAGAACGCGAAAAAATCTTCAAGAAAGCTTCGCGTTCTTCGTACAAGCTGGTATCATGCGCGCCGCACGGAGAGATGCCGGAGTGGTCGAACGGGACGGATTCGAAATCCGTTGAGTCAGCAATGGCTCCTAGGGTTCAAATCCCTATCTCTCCGCCATTACATATGAGCAAAGCCCCTGGAATGCCTGGCGTTCCAGGGGCTTTGTCTTTTCTGGCGAGCGTTCGGGCGTCCCCTCTGCGGGGCGGGCGAGAAAGCCGTGCCATGGTTTCGGGTATTGGCCAGGTCGTGCAGTTCTCCTAGGAATGCTGCGGGCCCTTCCTTCGTTCTGTCCTTCCTTCTCCTCTGGGTGGTCGTCCCGCTCTGTCTGGGTTTCGTGGGTGCGCTGAGCGCGCATTTCTCCATTGCTTCCGATTTTCTGTCCTTCGAGCGCCGGGTCGGGCGACCTGCCGGTTTCGATGGTCGGGGCGGTTCTTCTTAGTATCCCGGCGCTTGAAGGCGCCGCGGATGTGTGGCCGAGCTGCATGGCACGGTTTCCTTCCAGCGGACAGCCAGGTTATCGGTTTGTGCCGAGTCCCGGAGCCGGGGCTGGGGAGGAAGAAATGCGACCGCTCGTTTCCGTCGTTTGCGCCTGTTTCAATATCTCGAAGTATCTGGACGAGGCGATTGCCAGCATCTACGCGCAGGGCTATCCCAATCTCGAGTTGATCGTGGTGGATGACGGATCCACGGACGACACCTATGAGCGTCTCGCCATGCTCCGCGAGCTTCACGGTTTCCAGCTCTACCGCCAGGCTAACCGAGGGGTGAGCGATGCGCTCAATCACGGTTTGCGTCATGCGCGGGGGGAGTTCGTGATGACTCCCGACCTCGACGACATTGTCCTGCCTGGAGCGCTCGACACGCGCGTCGACTACTTGCTTGCGCACCCCGAGGTCGGGTGCGTGGGCGGTTTCAATATCTGTATCGACAGTGCCGGTAACGAAGTGGCGCGAGACGGTTTCAGCGAGGGTTGTGTGGAGCGTTGGGGGTTCGATGCAGCATTGGCCGAGACCCTGGTGGTCATGCCGCTTACGGCGCTCTACCGCATGGACGCGATGAAGCGGGCGGATTTCTTCGACCCGTCGATTCGCGTGCAGGATTTCCAGATCACCCTCAGGATCGCGGCGCAGGGCTATGAAATTCATCGACTACCGGCCTACATGGGGCGTTATCGCCGGCATGGAAGCGGTCTATCCGGCAGGTACAAGCTCAATTACGAGGCGGATATGCAAGCCATCGAGCCTTATCGGGCTCACCCGAATTATCGCCGGGCCCGGCAACTGATCCTGAACAAGGCGCTGAAGAAGGCTGTTGTCCAGGATGGGCGATATGCCTGGCAGCTGTTCCGCTCGGTGCCGCTGCGGGCGTGGGACCGGGTGACGCTGAAGCGATTCTGGCGCTTCCTCCGTTATCTGCCGGTCCTCGGGTTGAAAGGTGGTACCGACGTCGCGGGTCGATAACGGCGGGCCGGCTAATCTTTCAGTGGGTTGAATGTCATTTCAGGATTTCCCCTTCAGTGCCTCGCCCTGGGGAAATAGCGCGCGGCTCACGAAGCGCGCGGTATCCCGCAGGCTGGTGCCGATCCGTTCCAGGTCGTCGGGCTGGTGCTGGGCGCTGATGCCGATCGCGGAGATGGCGAAGCGCGGTTGTCCGTCGCGGTCGGTGATGGCGCTGGCGACCATGCTCACGCCGCGGTAAAGGTGTTCCTGGTCGATAGCCCAGCCGCGCTCGACGGCCTCGGTCGCTTCGGCCTGGTAGCGCTCGAAGCTCGGCGGATTTTCCCAGCGCACGCGGGTCAGTCGGCGGCGCAGTTCGTCCTCCGGCAGTTCGCGCAGGCCGGCAATGCAACGCCCGGCGGCGCCGACCAGTTCCGGCAGGCGCGTGCCGACGGCGACGTTGACGTGGGCGACGGGCGGCGCGGCAAGGGCGATGACGCGGATGTGCGCATCGTCGGTGACTTGCCACAGGGCGATGAGGATGTGGTGGGCAAGGCTTAGTCGCTCCAGCTCTGGCTGGATCAGGTCGGCATAGCTGCGTCCGACGAATCCTACGGCCAGTTCCGACAGGCCAAGGCCCAGTTGGTAGGTCTTGCCCGCATCGTCGAAGGAGGTCAGTCGTTCGTTGCTCAGGGTGCGCAGGATATTGAAGGCGCTGCTCGGGCTGATACCGGTGGCGCGAGCGATGGCGGCCACGCCTTGCGGTCCGTCGGCGTGGGCCAGGTGGCGAAGTATCTGAATGGCGTTCACTACCGCGCCGACATCTTTGCTGCTGGTGCCTTTGGTTGTGGCGTCCTTGGTCATTTTTCCTCTTTTCATTCAGTATTGTGATTGACATTCACGATAGTGAATATATTCTGGCCTTCCGGAACGTACAACCGGGGGCGGAAGCAGTATCCGGTTCGGCGTCCAGCGCGATGCACTTTGCAGCAAAGGTCGACAAGAACAAAGGAGAAACCTCGTGGCAGATCTTCCCGATGGCAGTACTCCGGGACCTGAGGCGCAGTACCTTGCGTTTCTCGCCCAGGGCCGTTTCATGTTGCAGCGCAGCCGTTCCAGCGGTCGCCATGTGTTCTACCCGCGCCAGTTGGTGCCGGGTAGCGGCGAGACTGATCTCGAGTGGGTTCCCGCCAGCGGCCTGGGTACGCTCTACGCGATCACTGTCAATCGCTCCCGCGGCGGCAATCACAATGTCGCGCTGGTCGACCTGGACGAGGGCGTGCGCATGATGTCGCGGATCGACGGGCACCAGAGCCTGCCGATCGGCACCCGTGTGCAGGCGCGCATCGTCGAGCAGGATGGTGCCAATGTCGTGGTGTTCGTTCCCCACCAGGAGGGACGACCATGAGCGCGGCCATCCGTGGCAAGACCGCCATCGTCGGCATCGGTAGCGCCGGCGTCGGCGAGGCGCCGGGCTACAGCGCCATCGAACTGCTCGGCCAGGCGTCGCTCAAGGCCATTGCCGATGCCGGCCTGAAGCTTTCCGACATCGACGCGATCTTCGCCGCCACCAGCTCCCATGCCTTTCCCACCTTGTCGGTCGCCGAATACCTCGGCATCCGCCCGAAATTCGTGGATGGCACCAATATTGGCGGCTCCAGTTTCGAGCTGCACCTGCTGCAGGCCACTTTGGCACTGGAGGCCGGTCTCTGCGACGCTGCGCTGATCTGCTACGGCTCCAACCAGCGAACCGCCGGCGGCCGCCTGGTATCGATGAGCGAGCCACAATGGCACGAGACGCCCTACAAGCCGCGCCACCCGATCACCGCCTATGCCCTGGCGGCCAGCCGGCACATGCACCAGTACGGCACCACACGCGAGCAGCTCGCCGAGGTGGCGGTCTCTGCCCGGCAATGGGCCAACCTGAATCCCGAGGCGTTCGCCCGCGGACCGTTGAGCGTCGATGACGTCCTTGCCGCGCGGATGGTCAGCGACCCGCTGAGCGCCGCCGACTGCTGCCTGGTCACCGACGGCGGCGGCGCCTGCGTGGTAGTGCGCGCCGAGCGCGCCCGCGACTTGCCCAATGCGCCGGTGTACTTCCTTGGCGCGGCCGGAGCGCAGTGGCATCGCTCGATCGTGTCGATGCCCGACCTCACCGTGACGGCGGCCTCGGAAAGCGCTCCGCGAGCCATGCAGATGGCCGGTGTGCGGCACGCCGACATCGACCTGGTGATGCTCTACGACGCCTTTACCATCAACACCCTGCTGTTCCTCGAGGACCTGGGATTCTGCGCCAAGGGCGAGGGCGGCCCATTCGTCCAGGGCGGACGCCTGTCTCTTATACACATCTCCGAGCCCACGAGACAGGCAGAAATCTCGTATGCCGTCTTCTGCTTGAAAAAAAAAAAAAAAAAAGAAAAACAAAACAAAAAGTGTCTCAAACAGAAAAAAAAAAACATCAGCATCAACGAAAGAGAATTGAAGGACGAGTCAGAAAAGCGAAAGACATGGTCAAGAGGGGCAAGATAACAAAAGAGAATGAAAA
>OJJN01000228.1_pt1 | contig 14835 bp, 14 predicted proteins | sample 1596321 | NCBI WGS metagenome assembly OJJN01 (sample SAMEA4350123, study PRJEB24818) | metagenome | biome: human; feature: gut; material: faeces | place: Denmark | collected 2013-09 | reverse complement strand
TCGTAATTGATTTATCCTGTTCCTCTGTATCTAGCTACGTATATTCTGACTCTTACGTCTTGTGGGCTCGGATATGTTTTTTTGTTTCAAGCAGAAGACGGCTTACGAGATAGGAGTCCGTCTCGTGGTCTTTTTTTTTTTCAAGCAGAAGACGGCATACGAGATTTCTGCCTGTCTCGTGGGCTCGGAGATGTGTATAAGAGACAGGTTGAAATACTCGGGTGACGCGAACCGACAACAATCAAATCAGCATGGATCTCTTTTGCTTTTGCCAGCACTTTATCTCTCGGCGTGCCGTAATCCACAAAATAACTGACCTGCTCTGCCGGTAAATCCACTTTTTCGGCAATCGCTTTTAACTCATCTTTTGAACGGGCAACGGCTTTTTCCGCAAATGAGTTCAGCAATTCATAGTGGTAATTATAGCTTATTGAGAATTTCGAAATATCCGGTACAGAGTGAAACAACATCAGTTTCGCCTGTGACATCTTTGCCAGATAAATCGCGTGTTTCAGGGCATTACTCGTCAGTACATCTTCTGTCACATCAATAGGAACTAATATCGTTTTATACATACCATCCCTCATTGTCAGTTCAATGTGTATTTGAATTAAGTATAGGCAATAAACAGGAAACCGCCGTGCCGGACATCATAAAATTTCACTGCCTTTTTATGATTTTGTGTTTTCTATCCGGAAAAAAATCCGGCTATACCACGTATTATTCCTCTGTATTTTCGTATGAGACAGGCAGATAACCAGCAAGAAGAGAATGATTCTTTTATGAGTAGCGGGGATGACGGCAGGAAGAACAAAAAATACCGGTGGCATCATCGATACCACCGGATACAGATTACATCAGCGGACAACCATTACTGAAACCGGTGCGTAACGGACAACACCGCCGGCAGTCGAGCCCAGCAGATGAGTGGAGATATTCGGACGGCGGGAGCCGATAACAATAATATCGGCTTTTACCTCTTCCGCTGCCTGGATAATTTCATCACGCGGCGAACCGAACGTAATAGTGTAAGCAAGACGCTCCGGCGGCAGATCAATAGAATCCATCAGCATATGAAGATCTTCTTCCGCTTTAATGGTCGCTTTATCTTTTATCTCCATATAACCCAGCGCATACGCATTAATAATCGCGGATGAGATCGGCAGGACATGGACAATATGCAGCTTAGCCCCTGTTTCTTTCGCCAGATAGAGTGCATGGCGGACAGCCTTACTGGTCAGTTCTTCTTCTGAAATATCGATAGGAACCAAAATTGTATTATACATACTGCCTCCTTGAATAAATCATGCGATATATTGTCACTATATTAAACAGAGCGGAAAATATCTGTGAGATTGATACCGTTAACTCTTATTACCCGGCGTTTCCGTCATCAGCCGGTTACGGATTAACCGCACATAATCAATAATTTCATGGGCGGTTAATCCGGCAGGGCCGATACCGGCTGCCACACATTCATCTGCCGCCGCGCCGTGCAGCCAGACCCCGCCGCAAACGGCTTCCTGCACCGGCAGCCGTTGTGCCAGCAGGCTACCGATAATGCCGGATAACACATCCCCGCTGCCGGCAGTGGCCAGTCCGCGGTTACCGCTGTGATTACACCATAACTCACCGTCCGGTGAGGCAATCAGGCTGCGGTGCCTTTCAGCACCGCCCAGCAGTGATACTGAGCTGCCAGCGCCAGCGCCGCCGCCGGGCGATCCGCCTGAATATCCGCCACGGTGGTATGCAGCAGACGGGCGGCTTCCTGCGGATGCGGGGTTATCACACAGTTATCATCCAGCGCGATGCCCTGTGTGGCGGCCAGAATATTCAGTGCATCCGCATCCAGCACCTGTGGTTTACCGGTCTGCATAAACGCCGCTTCCGCCAGTGTCCGGCTCTCTGTACTTTGCCCCAGTCCCGGACCGGTAACCTGTGCGGTCAGCGCCGGGTCATCCGCAAGGGCGCGGGCTGTCCGCAGCATCAGCTCCGGTGCATTCTCAACAAACGGCACCGGCAACTGCGGCTGATTAAACCCCAGGATTACTTTGCCGCACCCGGTTTTCAGGGCAGCACATCCGGCCAGAATAATCGCACCGGTCATTCCGGCAGCCCCGCCGGTGATCCCGAGGGTACCGAATGTACCTTTATGACTGTCTTCCGGGCCCGGTGTTTTTAATGCCGGGTAATCGCGGGTTATGGCATTGATATCAATAATATTCATCTGATTATTTTGCCTTTTTCAGCGGATAATGAACGCACCCTGTTTATCAGCATAACGGGAAAATAAAAAAGAAGGTAGAGCAGTGACCGGCAGATCTGGTATTCTTTGCGGCTGATATATCCGGGACTGATAAATATAACGGTTGAGGTTAACCATGAATAACGCATTTAAAACAGAAAACGATACTGAAACACTGGCTGCGGAAGTGACCTGCTTAAAAGCACTGGTGACATATTTACTGAAGGCGGTGGGTCAGGCGGATGCCGGCCGTATTATCGTCAATATGGAACGCCAGATCAGCGAAATTGATGATGAGCATCTGTCCGGTACCTTTAAAAATACCATTGCCCAGATTAAAACTGAGTACCGGAAATAATTTCCGGCCTGGCAATTAATGCTGTCCGGGGATAATGCAACGAATCGCTAAAGAGAGAGGCCGCTGTTTGTGTCAGGATGATGTTCCTGTACTAAATACCCTTTCTTTTTTATTTTCGTTTCTGTCCGCACGCTGTTATACAACGTGCGGACTTTTTTTATGCTGTACGGTTATTTCTGTTCCGTTTTCATTTCTTTCAGCAGGCGGACAGCAAATAATCCGAGTATTACCACACCAGCCACCAGCACACCCCATAACAGCCAGGTTTTCCAGGCAAACGGCGGCGGAGCTTCCGGTTCAGGCAGTAACTTCGCTTCCCCGCCCAGTGTGACCACTTTTTCTGACACATCAGCCCGCGGAATCGCATCCTGACTATTCAGATTATTGCCCGGCAGAAGCTGGGACAGCGGTAAAAATACCGCATTGGCATCATGCGCCCCCCATACCAGCAGATACGGCGCAGAGCCCTGGGCGTTGAAGGTCAGATATTGTGCATATTTAACCCCGGTGACCTTCGGTGGTGTCCCGCGCCAGCTGCTGTTAATCGCGGTCAGTCTGACCTGGCGGACCGGCAGATCATTCAGCCGGATGTTACTGTTGCGGTTTTCCGCATCATCCGACACCAGTGAATAAAGTACTTTATTATCCAGCGGCAGCCAGTTCCCTTCTGTACCACTCCGGTATTCTATCCGTACCGGCAGCACGGTATTTTCCCGGTCAATATGAAAATCCAGACGGCTGAGACTCTGGGTATTCGGCAGACTGTAAATCATACTGCCGTCAGTGTCCTCCGCAGGCACAAAATCAAAACGGTTCACCTCACGGCGCTCCACAGTCCGGGAACTCATCCCTTCTGCGGTGGTGATTTGCGGTGGTGCCTGATTGTTATCTCCGGTAACGGAAAGCAGCCAGTATTTCGCCCTGCTTTCATCACCGCTGATATAGCCCGGAATTTTTATCTGCTGTGCCAGCAGCGTATCCTCACCGGATTTCAGATCCATCAGCGGCACATCAAGGATCACCGGCGACCAGTTCTGTTTGTCATCGCTGCTGAACAGTGAGGCTTTGGCCTGCATATTACCGGTCTGCTGCGGCCAGTTCAGTGTGACTTCCCGCAGCGGCAGCGGGAGCTGCTGTTTGTTATCCGGCACCAGCAGGTAAGTCGCGGTGGACGGACGCGCCAGGCTGTCCGCATTATCATTGTAAATCGTCAGTTCTGTACCGTTATCCGCTTTCAGGCGGATTTTGCGGTTGCCGTCCTGCTCTTCCGTCCGGCTTTGTGACAGCGGATAGATAACGAAGCGGACACGCGCGCTTTCATCTTTTACCTGCTTCGCCGCCGTCAGTGACATCGGTACCGGCGTACCGGAGCTGTCAAAGATACGGATATCCCGCAGATCCGGCCAGGCACTGTTGAGCCAGACATTATCCGGGACTGTCAGCCGGTAAAATGGTGCATTTTCCGCCCGAAGCTGTAATTCCGCCCCCTGATTAAAATCATTCAGTGTCTTCGCCGGGGTGTCCGCCCGCGAAAGGGTCGTCACCGATGTCAGCACCGCCGCCAGGAGCACTGCTCCGGTATGCCATTTGCGGCGCAGTGCCGCCTTTTTACCTGTGATCATCAGTTATCTTCCTTATTATTCTGTATGTCAGTGCCTGTCTTCGGCGGTAACGGCGAGAAATATCCCACAACCAGTATCAGCAGAGCCACCCCGATAAATGCACCGGCTCTGGCAAGCCCGCTGCTCTGGTTCATATCAACCACAAAGAGTTTAATAATCACCACGGCAAAGACAGCCGCCCCGGCCAGCCACAGATGGCGTTTATGCCGGCGGGTTGCGGAGGTCATCAGGATCACGGCGGTCAGTGCCCAGACAATCGCCAGCGTGGTCTGAATAAGACGGGACTGCAGCAGCCCGGTGGTTGTCCATGTAGTACCGTCCGCAAAGGCCAGTGCGCGGATCAGAATACCGTTCGCCCACCAGATTCCAAGCACAGCGATGGCAATACCCAGGCCGCGCACCACATCTGCCCGGAAATGCACTGCCGGTGTGGTCCGTATCAGCGCATCACGCAGACACCACAGTGCAGCAAGTCCGAACAGCCCGGCTTCATCCAGCGGGTTCAGCAGCGGCACGTACTGCCAGAGCGACAGCTGACCATCCTGCATATTTCCGGTAAACAGCGCCAGCCCCAGTAACACAGCCAGTGGATAGGCACTCTGCCAGTACAGCGCGGCATGATTGTCCATCGGCGGCCGGTGCAGGCGCTGCATGGCGTAAAGCACGAAAATCACGCCGCACGCCGACAGCATGGCAATAAAGTAACCCCACTCTTCCATACCCCACGGCAGCTGCATTTCTGCCCACATCACTTCGGCGGCGACCAGGCCGATGACGGTCCAGAGTGACGCGCCATGCATCAGATTGCTGACAATACGCGGTGCCTGTTCCGGCAGCAGCCGGATAAAGGTGATCATACTGCCGATAACCAGCAGCCAGATAAAGCCGCCGTACAGCGAACCGGCCGTATGTGTTCCGGTAAGAATATAGTCACACAGTATCAGCAGGCTCACTATCCACAGCGCACTGATGCAGTAATACAGCTGAGTCCACTGCACTTTGCGCGCCAGGAAGAACCAGCTCCAGACCGAGATCACAAGCCCGGTCAGGATGTACTCCTCACCGGACAGCAATTCACCCGCCGGTGATAACCACGGCAGCATCCACAGCCACGAGAGCCAGGTGATCATGGCCGGGATAATCAGCAGGCCGGAAATCAGTTTGCTGCGGTTCATCAGGCGGAAATGGTGATGAAGCGCCCCGGCAACCAGCAATCCGCCCCACTGGAAGATATACATCCAGACGCTTTGTTCTGACCAGTAAATAAAGTCCATGCTGTAGAGCAGAGACGCAAACCCGAGCAGCACCAGCCCGGTGGCACTCCAGCCGACAATCCGCTGTTTTTGCAGACAGGCGAACCACAGTATCGCCAGCCCTTCAATCGTCCAGGCCACGGATGTCCACTGCGGCGACAGTGCCAGCGGTACCGCCAGCGAGATAAAGCCGATACTGAGCAGCAGGAAACCGAGCGACAGGCGCTGCCCGTCAGCACGGAAGCGACGCAGACTGACCACCGCCAGCAGCAGATAAATCAGCCCGAAGGCCAGCGATGACATTGCGGTACCGAGATAGAACGGCTCCGTAATGGCATATTGCAGGGAAAACGCCAGCACCGGCGGCGCAAACAGCAGCACCGAGTCCACCATCAGCTGTTTTCGCCCGTCATCTGTCCGGACATGATGCCGTGCATATTGCTGCGTCAGCAGCCCGTAGACCACCAGATTCAGAATAATGAAGATCTGACAGTTCAGGTAATACTCCGGCTGATAGTTATCCACGCCCCAGATCACACCGACCACAAAGGTAAAGGCGAAACCGGCGATATTCAGCACCCGCCAGCCCTGCCAGTAGTTCATGATCAGAATGGAGACGGAAAGCATCAGATAATAGGAGAACAGCGCGATATAGTTACCGCTGCCGGTGGAGAGCAGCACCGGTGCCGCATAGCCGCCGATCACAGCCAGGACCGCCAGGCTGACCGCGTTCTGTATCACCGCAAAGAAAACAGATGCCAGGCAGATAACCACCATCAGCGGCAGTGCAAAGGCCAGCGGCAGGAACTCATAAAGCTTATAGGCGGCAAATATCGTGATATAAAACGCACCGAGGCTGCCGCCCTGAACAATCAGGCTGTACAGCCGGTTTTTATGGCGGACACACCAGCCGACAACAAAAAGTGTCACTGACAGGATTGCCGCGCCGATCAGACGGACTTCCGGTGTCAGGATATTATTTTCGATACTGAATTTCAGCAGATAGGAGAGGCCGATAAACAGCAGCAGAATACCGATTTTGGCCGGGAGGTTGCCGTTAAGCAGCCATTCGAGAATATTGGCCGCCGGGCTTTTGCGCTCCGCTGCTGCCGTATCCGCCGGGAACGGTATTGCCGCCGCGATAACAGGTTCCGGTTCAGAAACAGGATCAGATTCCGGTTCATACTGCATTTCCGGTGCCGGCTGTACCGGGATCGTTTCAGACAGCGCAGCGGCCTGAACGGTGGTCTCCGCCACCGGCTGACCGCCGGTCAGGGCATTCAGCTCGCGGCGCAGTGACTCCGTTTCCTCAGTCAGAACACTGACCTGCAACTTCAGCAGCGTTGTGCGCCGCAGCGCCGCAACAGCAATAAACGGCGTCACAACAATGAGCGCCACTAACACAAAACCCCAGAAGAGTAATGAATCCATGTTTATCCTGTTTTTCAGTCTTTAACTTAGAGTGTAGACAATTTTTAATTTCCGTTGTCTCACATACTGCCTGTATGCTGCTAAAAATCAGGTGAATAAATCCGGGTATTTAACAAATGCCATAAAATGCTGTTTTGTCCCGTTAATCCGTTGTTAAAACACCGGAAACATCTGCGGATGCACGGGTTTCACACCTGTTTTGACTGAAAATCATTTTTCCGGTTTTTAAATATTGACTGTTATCACAAAAAGGGGCAATTTTGAGATACAGATCACAACAACATAAGGACACTCATTATGCGATTTTTAGCCCGCTTCTTAAAAGAGTTAGACAACGTCACCGCGTCCTTCTGTGTGGTCGCATTTTACCGTAACCGTCTCTGACGGACAGACTGAGCATTTTTGAGCTGTATCGGTTCAAATCAAATTTAGTTTAAATGTTAAATTTAATTTGTGAGAAAGATTGACACTCATCAACAAAGTGCTAAAGTTATGTCATCGAATTGTGAGAACGCAATAAACAAGAACGCAATTATGTTACCTGCAATAAAAAATATCAGACGTTTTATCTCAGAGCTCAATAAAATCGCCCGTATTATATTCTGAAGATAAACGCACATCGTTTTCAGGCTCCCTCTGCGGAGCCTTATTTTTTTCTGCCTGTACCCCATCCTCCTCTGAAAGGTTTATACTGACCGCATTATTTTTTATGAAATAAGGAGCAACTGTCGTTATGCAACATGACATCCAGCGTCTCAGAAGAATTCGTCAGACCCCGCAGATGCGTGATCTGTTCCGGGAAACCTCATTAAGCCTCAATGATCTCGCGTTACCGATTTTTGTCGAAGAAGGCGCTGATGACTATAAAGCCATCGACAGCATGCCCGGCGTTATGCGCATTCCGGAAAAGCGCCTCGCTTACGAAATCGAGCGGATCGCCAAAGCCGGTATCAAATCCGTCATGACTTTCGGTGTTTCACATCATCTGGATGCAACCGGCAGTGATGCCTGGGCGGAAGATGGTCTGGTTGCGCGGATGTCCCGTATCTGCAAAGAGACCGTGCCTGAGATGGTGGTGATGTCCGATACCTGTTTCTGTGAATACACCAGCCACGGACACTGCGGTGTGGTGCATGACGGCGTGGTCGATAACGACGAAACCCTGCATAACCTCGGGTTACAGGCGGTGGTTGCCGCACAGGCGGGTGCTGATTTCATCGCGCCTTCCGCTGCCCAGGACGGCCAGGTACGGGCTATCCGTCTGGCACTGGATGCCGCCGGGTTCCATCAGACCGGGATTGTGTCCTACTCCACCAAATTCGCCTCTGCCCTTTACGGCCCGTTCCGTGATGCAGCCGGTTCCTGCCTGAAAGGCGACCGCAAAACCTATCAGATGGATCCGATGAACCGCCGCGAGGCTATCCGTGAATCCCTGATTGATGAGCAGGAAGGTGCGGATATGCTGATGGTGAAACCGGCCGGAGCTTATCTGGATATTCTGCGCGATGTGCGCGAGCGTTCAAATCTGCCGCTGGCGGCCTATCAGGTGAGCGGTGAATACGCGATGATCAAACTGGCTGCACAGGCCGGTGCTATTGATGAAACCCGCGTTGCACTGGAGACTCTCGGCTCCATCAAACGTGCCGGGGCAGATTTAATTTTCAGTTATTTTGCCCTGAGCCTGGCAGAGAATAAGATCCTGAGCTGATACGCTGAATTATCTTCTTTGCTGAAAAATCCCGGTTCGCCGGGATTTTTTGTGCTGTGACGCTTCCGGTACAGGCAGACAGAACGAAAAAACGCTGTAAATACATCCCTGTACGCTCGGATCGCGCCATCCGTGGCGCTTACGTTTTCCGTTCGCCTGTCTGCCTGTACCTGCGCGTCAGTCAGGCCGCCGATATGTCATCAGGATAATTTTTCTTCCAGAAATGCCTTCAGCACTTTAGCCTGGTTATGTTCTTTATCTTTTGCCGCAAATAACAGTGTCAGATTGCTCTGCACCGCTCTGGCCACCAGCGGTTGCCAGCTTTGCGGCCTGCTCTCCAGCTCTTCACGGTAACGCCGTTCAAACTCCGGAAACTGATCACTGTTAGCGTGGAACCACTTGCGTAATTCCGTATCCGGCGCAACATCCTTATTCCATTCATCGTAATTCAGATCGGTTTTTTTAATTCCGCGCGGCCACAACCGGTCAACCAGTACCCGGTAACCGTCACTTTCCGCGACCTCATCATAAACCCGTTTACAGAAAATCATGCTGATGCTCCTTTAACCTGTTTTTCATGAGCCAGTAACCAGGCTTTGCGGTCCGTTCCTCCTGCATAGCCGGTCAGTTCGCCGTTTTTGCCGGTAACGCGGTGACACGGTACCAGCACGGAAACCGGATTCATCCCGTTGGCCCGCCCGACAGCCCGGACAGCGCGCGGTGAGGATAATGACACCGCCAGCATACTGTAAGTAACGGTGCTGCCAAACGGCACAGACAATAATGCATCCCAGACTTTTTGCTGAAAAGGCGTTCCCGGCAGCACCAGCGGAACGGTAAATATCATCCGTTTACCGGCAAAATAGTCCTGCAGTTGTGACTCCAGCAACGCCAGGTGAGGATGATTTCCGTCTGTTACCGCCATTTTCAGCCGGGAAGAAACCAGCTGTAAGGTATCTTCACGGCGGTTGTCTTCCGTAAATTCCAGAAAACAAACACCCTGCTCTGTTGCCGCGGCCGACATTTCACCCAGTACCGTGCTGAATTGTGTACGAAATATCATCAGAATTCCTTTATTTTCCGTGTATCACTGTCAGGTGTACCGTTTTCTTTACAAAATCGTATATTTTATGAGTTAAAATTGATTTTATTGCGCTCAACTTCTTTTGAGTGAAAACTTGATTGAACTCACACTAATGAGTAAAGTACATCCCAACGATACAGCACATTAACTGTACCAGTTTAGATTAACAGATAAACACGTTCACCTGAGTATTGAACATTATTTTCAGAAATAATGGAGGAATTGTTATGGCTAAATTAATTAAATCCACAAAAACAACTTTTGATCGTATTACCACTGCAGTTATGACAATTTCTGTACCGCGCTTCTTTTAATTAATACGCGACGAATTGCCGGTGCCGCTGTGTTTATGCGGCACAAAAAAAATCGACAGCCTGAATGCTGTCGATTTTTTTATTGATGTTATTCCGTAAAATAACAGGTTATTGCGCACTCTTACTGATATCCGGCACTTTTGCCAGATCTGCTGCAATCTTAACGGTTTCATCAAGATACGCGTCCGGCCCTTCATAATCTTTCGGCAGTGCCTCGAGATTTGCCAGCGGTTTCTTGCCTTCACGGGCATAACGTTCATTAATCCGTTTCAGCTTAATCCCTTCCAGCTCTTTATCTTCTTTATCACGCTTCGCGTAATTCAGGGAAATAATATACTGAGTCGGTTTATTGGCTTTAAACCGTGCCAGGTCTTCGTAAATATAAGCGAATTCCGGATCGGTTTTTGAACGTTCCTGATATTTCTGAGCCAGTTCAGGTACCGCTTTGCGGATAATATCTGTCTGTGAATACTGCGCCGGGGCAATGCTGTCCCACGGTAATGCATTATCCTCAAAGCTTTCACCGATATCGTCGTTATCAAAGCCGGTCGGCATAATGATATCCGGCGTTACCCCTTTACGCTGGGTACTGCCGCCGTTAATACGGTAGAATTTCTGGATAGTATATTGCACAGAGCCCAGATCCGGCCATTCAGGGCGCAGCATCTGGTCATAAATACGGCTGACAGGGCGATGCTGCTGCACAGTACCTTTACCGAAGGTCGGTTCACCGACAATCAGTGCACGGCCGTAATCCTGCATGGCTGCTGCGAAAATCTCAGACGCGGATGCGCTCAGGCGGTCAACCATCACCACCAGCGGACCTTTGTAGTAGATAACATCATCGCTGTCCGCATCTTCACGGACACGGCCGTTGTTATCCCGCACCTGCACCACCGGACCACTGGTGATAAACAGGCCGGACAGATCAACCGCTTCTGTCAGTGCACCGCCGCCGTTACCGCGCAGATCGATAATCACCGCATCCACTTTCTCTTTGGCCAGTTTCTGCAGCTGGGTTTTGGTGTCATTGGTCAGACCCACATAGAAACCCGGAATATTGAGCACTGCGACTTTCTGGTCGCCGACCTGTTTGATGGTCATTTTCACCGCTCTGTCTTCCAGACGGATCTGCTCACGGGTCAGGGTCACAATACGTGGTTTGGCCCCTTTGGTATCACCCAGCACTTCCAGGCGGACTTTACTGCCTTTGGCACCTTTGATTTGTGATACCACATCATCCAGGCGCCAGCCGACCACATCCACCATCGGCTTGCCGGTCTGACCAACAGCCAGAATTTTATCCCCGACCGCCAGTTCCTTGCTCTTCAGCGCAGGACCACCGGCGACCAGTGAATTAATCACAGTGTAATCATCATCCATCCGCAGCACGGCACCAATGCCTTCCAGAGACAGGCTCATTTCTGAGTTAAACTGCTCGGTATTGCGCGGGGAGAGATAACTGGTGTGAGGATCGATCTCGCGGGCAAACGCGGTCATGATCAGCTGGAAAACATCCTCACTTTTCGTCTGTGTCAGACGCTTCAGAGCATAGGTATAGCGCTTGGTGAGGGTTTCTTTGATTTCATTGTCATCTTTGCCGGACAGTTTCAGGGTCAGCCAGTCATATTTGACTTTGGCATCCCACAGTTTATCCAGCTCGGCTTCTGTCTGCGGCCACGGTGCTTTGCTCCGGTCCACATCAATGACATCGTCGCCGTCAAAATTCATCGGCTGTTTCAGGCGGTTCAGTGCATACTGAAAGCGCTCGAAACGGCGTTTTTGTGACAGGTTAAACAGATCGTATAACGGCTGTAATTCCCCTTTGCGGAGATAATTGCCGACATCTGCTTTGTTTTTACTGAATTTCGCCACATCAGACGCCAAAAAGACGTTGTGGCTGTAATCCAGCAGATTCAGATAACGTTCCAGAATTTTCGCTGAAAATTCGGCGTCCAGCTGAAACTGACGGTAATGGGAATGCAGAAACCGGGACGTCACACGCTCACTGACCGTGGAGTGCTCCGGTGCCTGCTGAGTATCCGGCAGCTGGCTGATTTTGACATCCGGCAGCGCAGAGGTGCCGGTTTTTGCCATCGTATTGCCGGTTAAACTAAATCCGATGAGCAACGCCAGGGGTAAAAATTTGTTCATGCCTCGGTTGACTCCGTATCAGAATTTTAAGTGTTCCGCACGCACGATCATTGCCAACCCTGAAGGCAGCTGAACACGTACACCGTCTTTGGTGATCTCGAGAACCTGCGCATCCATAACGCCGGAACCGACTGTCACCTTCAGTTGCTGCCCCACCTTCAGTGCCTGAATATCAGTGATTGGTGTCAGTTCAGACTGAGATTCGGGACGTGGTGCACGTGGTTTACGTGGTGCATCAGCGGATTTCGGCGACGGAGCTTTACCGGTACGCGGCGCTTTAGGCTTATCCGTACGGCTGCGGCGGGAGTCAGCGGCGGCTTTATCTGCCGGACGCGGTTTTTTCTCACCGTCCTGCTCACGTTTCTGCGCGCGCTGCGCCTGGACTCTGGCTTTCGCTTCCGCTAACTGGGTACGGGCATGTTCAACATGTTCCGCTTCCAGATCGCCGCAATCGTTACCATCCAGGTCAACACGTTTGGCCCCTTCTTTGACGCCGTACAGATAGCGCCAGCTGGAGGTGTACATCCGCAGTGCGGTACGTAACTGTGTTTTACTGATACCATCTTCTTCAGTGATACGACTGACGATATCGCGGAAGATGCCGATTTTCAGCGGGCGGGCTTCGCCTTCTGCCACAAAGCATTGCGGGAAGCGCTGAGCCAAAAATGAAATAATTTCTTTACTGCTATTCAACTTGGGTTGATTTTCCATGAATTTTCCTGATTACAACGGTGCTTTGCCAACCAGCAGGCATGAACAGGCGTCATTATAATAGTGTTACAGACAAATGCTATGCTCCCGGAGGCCTAACTTGCGATCATTTCACGATATTTCGGCATAAAGCACGTTGCCAGATGTGCGCAGAGCGCGTCATTCAAGGCTTTGAGACCAATTTCATCATTATTATCAAAACGATTAAAAACCGGGCTGTCGATATCCAGTACGCCGATAATCTGACCATTTACCACGAGCGGCAACACTATTTCTGAGTTACTGGCCGAATCACAGGCAATATGTCCGGCGAAATCATGCACATCATCCACACGGATAACCTGCCCCTGAGCAACCGCAGTTCCGCAGACACCACGACCAACCGGAATGCGGACACAGGCCACTTTCCCCTGGAACGGCCCCAGCACGAGGGTATCCCCCTGAAGGAGATAGAATCCGGCCCAGTTTATCTGTTCCAGCTCGTCAAAAAGGACGGCACTGACATTGGACAGTGTCGCGATGACATCTTTCTCATCACTGATAAGCGATGTTAAACGGCGGGTTAAATCCTGATAAAGCGCGAGTTTATTCATGTGTCACACTACAGTTACGGGTTAATTATCCGGTTAAAGTAATGTTTAATTTATATCAAATAACGGGGCAGCCCTATAGGATTATTACAAATCCTTTCGCATTTTTCGTGAAAATGAGGGAGAAGAACGGCGGGAATAAAAAAGAGACCGGATAAAGTCCTCTATCCGGTCCAGGGAAAAAGGCTCATAGCGAGCCGTGCGCTAAAATTGCCATTGAAAATATCGTACAACCTACATGATTAAGATTAGTCGGTTTGGTTACATATGCAAAATATTTATTTATCAAGTCGTTAACATATATCTGATTTAAATGGCTTATATTTCAGATGGTTAATTAATAACCGAATATTAATCGTTAAATTTCATAATTAATATGTGTTATTTATCACCACACAGCGCACCGGCAGCCTCAATGATCGGAGTAAGATCCATGCCTTTTTCCGTGTCTCCGGTTTGTTTTAATGTGATAACTGAGAGATCAGTCACCTTTATTTTCTGCTCTTTTGCCTGTTGTGCCGCCACATCATTCAGCGGATACGACATCAGTGTGGACGGATTAATCACCCACAGTGCATTTCCGTCCCGGCAGTTGATCATCACTTCCTCACGGGTAAACGGCCACTTTTCACCAAACTCAAACTTGCTGATGGTTTTCAGCGGCGCAGCCTGTGCCGCCCCTGCCAGTAAAAGAGGAATTAATGCCAGAGCTTTCTTCATAGTGTGTCCCGGTTGTCAGCCTGTCCGGAGTTATACAGGCTGATAAGTTGCAAAAATCGCCACCATTAAAATGGCCAGTGTGCCGAGAATTATCTCAACCCAGCTGTTAATCATCAACAGGCGGAAGCGGCCTGATTGTGCGATTTTCGGTACCACCGCATAACGGTTTATCACCGCCAGCAGCACCATCGTCAGCACCAGCCCTGTTTTCAGCCATAACAGTGCCTGATAATCACTGCCGCTCCACTGCGGCCAGTCCGGCAACAGCAGCATAGTGCTGATAAGGCCGGTTGCCAGTACCAGAAAGACAGCAAAATGCCCCAGGTTTGAAAAACGGATCAGGGTGGCCACCACTTCTTTCGGCAGCCCCTGCGCGAGTGTGTCACGCCGCAGCAGGATCAGAAGACAAACCAGGAACGGCCACAATCCACCGAACCAGTAAGCGGCACTGAGCAGGTGAACAACCTGATTAAACTGATAGAGCCGCCCTGTCCAGCCGCTGTGCAGCATGCCGTGGCCAGTAAAGGCGTGCAGCGCCAGCATCGCCGCTGCACCTGTCTCTTATACACATCTCCGAGCCCACGAGACAGGCAGAAATCTCGTATGCCGTCTTCTGCTTGAAAAAAAAAAAACAAGAACACAAAA
>OJJN01000223.1_pt1 | contig 15010 bp, 9 predicted proteins | sample 1596321 | NCBI WGS metagenome assembly OJJN01 (sample SAMEA4350123, study PRJEB24818) | metagenome | biome: human; feature: gut; material: faeces | place: Denmark | collected 2013-09 | reverse complement strand
TATGGCCATGGTGCGTGCGTTGAACAGGATGACAAAGGCTGGGATGCCAGAAAGCGTGCGTATTGCCTGAAAATCCAGCCAGCTACAGGGTCGTTCGCAAGAAATCTTATTTATTCAACAAAGCCACACCAGGTAAAAGGTGCGGCAAAAAAATATGCTGCCCAGGCCAGTGATGCCGTCTCGGATGTCACTGAAGCCGTCAGAAATAACCCGTTAACGGGCTTAATCGCAGCCGGTGCGGTAGGTATCGTTCTGGGACTTCTGCTGGGACGTAAATAATTTCAGGCCCTTCGGGGCCTTTTCTTTCCCCCCATTTCCCTCCTCTCTCCCCCCTAATTTTGATAGTTCTTCTGGCAAAAGGCCGATCCGCACGAAAAACTTGTACAATTTAGATGTACAGATTTGACCGGATAGTATAAATTCGATGCCAGTGATGTTACAAAATTGTTTGTTAACGGTGGAAAATTATGCGTCGCAACCATGCTCCCTCTACAGCAGAAAGCGCTATCACCTTGTATTTCAACAAGGATAACGTTCCAACACAGCAGGAAACCCTGGGTGCCATTGTCAGTGAGATCATCAAAGAAAATGTACAACTGAGCAGAATGACAATTTGTACAAAGCTGCTGCGCAGAATTGAAGAATCAACGTCTGACGCAGAGAAAGCGCACTACAACGGCCTGATAGCCCTCTTCTTCGAGCGTTAACCTGAACACTGTTTTTTTACTTACTAAGTTAGTCATGCTGAGTGAGAATAGAACTCCTGAATGCGATGACTAACCCCATGCTACAGCCTGCTGCGTGTAGCAGAGTGAGATTTAAGCTATGCATAGAACTAAATTTGAACGACTTAAGGATGACCTTATCGGTGAGGCCGTATTATCCATACTGAAAGAGAACGGACCTATTACCTTTGCGTCTCTTGCCAATCGCCTGCGGGCGATGGCTAACGTTGAATCAAATGATGAACGTAAAAATGCATTGATTGCCGCAGAAGATGAAGTACGCCAACGTGTTACCGGCGTATCGCAAGATCGTGGAAGCGTCATGGGCGATTATGATATTGGTCGCATGCGCGCACTCTTCACGAAAAAAACGGTTCTGGCCCCAGACAAGAAACACTAATTTTAATCTAAACGGTGACCACCATGAGTAAAGCGATTATGCAGCAGACCTATAATTTTGAAGCACTGCACGATAAAGGACTGGCGGAACATTTTCTTAATGCCGGCAAGCATCTCACTGGTGAGGTTGAAGTGTTAGGCTCGGCTATACGCTGTATAATGCTGGCAGGGGATAATCTCTCAAATAAAGAGATTATTCTGCAACTGATTCATGCCCTTGAAATTACCGAGGAGCCTGAAGCCTGCGATGTCATTCGTAACACGCTTGAAATTGTGGTCGGCTTTACGCGCGATGATATCTGAGAAAACATTATTTCAACGGTGAGTCACTGCTTTTCGCTGGTGGTCGTTTAGTTTACGCTAACGTATCACCAGCACAGTGAGGCCATTAACTGAATAACCTTACCATCCGATCCAGTTCTTCCTCTTTAACCGCCCGGGAAAGATAATATCCCTGGAAGCGTTTAACCCCTAACGCGACAAGATTTTCAAATTTTTCTTTGCTATCGACGCCTTCCGCAACGCATTCCCTTCCCGTCATGTCGCTGTATATCTGTATCGCTTTAATAATGCTATAGTCATTGTCGTTAGCAACAAAGTGCTCAACAATATCGCGGTCAAGTTTCAGTCCATCAACGTTAATCTGTCGGATAGGTAACATAGCGTGATCTCTGGAAAAGCAATCATCCAGAAAAAGCCGACACCCTTCGGCGCGTAAACGCTGAAGAGTGACAGGAATATTTGGGTCCTTTGTTACGTCAATCGTTTCAGCTAATTCAAAGACAAGTTTCCCGGCCCACTGCGGCTTCAGTAACATCTCAACGGCTTTTTTCGCCATTCCCGGCAGCGCGTTCCCGGTAGCCAGTGGAGGCGGAATATTAACCGAGAAATAATATATCCTGTTATATCTGTTGATACCTGATACGGCCGCGTGGATGACTAACGCCGTCAGCTTGAGCCAGATTTCGCCATTTTTAACCCCGTTCAGAAATTGGGCTGCCTTCAGAACCTGACCGTTTTTATGCCAGCGAAGCAGAATTTCAAAGCCTACTCCTTTTTTATCGCCATCGGTAATAATTTGGTAAGCCGCAAATATTTCCCGCTTATGTAACGCCTGCAAAATATCTATTTCCGCATCCGAAAACCCCTGCGGATTATTTTTTACCGCACAGACTTCATCCCTGAAAACACGTGCATCACTAAACCACACTCTGATAAGATATAATTTACCCAACCCCACTTTTCGATGGGTATAAATGGTTTTATCTGACAACCCTAACCTCGCAGACTGCTCTTTTATCGACATACCCCGATAAAAATTCAGCAATACGGTTAATTCGCGCATTGTTAAACCATGCAGACTTTCTTTACTTTCTTTATCAGATCCATCACGCAATAAACGTGACGAATCGGCATGTACGTCATAAATGTTGTCTGCACAGTCCATTACGTCTGAAATATTCGCTATCCTGATCATCGATACCGATTTGGTATTATTAACGAGACTTCTCAACGTGGCATAAAGCCATCTCTCTGGTATTGCGCCATACAGCGTCACGCTACAAATAACCGGCAGTGCATTCAGCACCGATACCAACCGCTTCAGGCTTTCAAGAAAGGCAGCAACGTCGCGACCAAGAAAAACAGAAATCTCAGGTGGTTGATTTTGCATCATTTTTTGAACATCACCTGAGCAAACTTCATCCTCTTCAAAATGGAGCCGCGTGGCGTTTACGCCACGAGACTTCAGAAGCAGGCTATACCCCTCGAAGGTGAAACCGCAGGCTGAAATAACAAACCGTTGCTTGTAGCACGTATCTTGTATAAAAGGTAAATTTTGAGACATAACCTGCTCCTGAGAATGCAAATAGTATTCCCATCTGTAATTAAAGCCAATATTCCCTGTCGCATTTAATAATTTTATCGCACCCTGCTTGGTTAATAAACCGTTATCAATGTTATGCACAAGAACATTTTTGCGTTAATCAACCGACTCATCCATATACAGCATAAATATTACTTTCTTTTCATATAACGACAGTAAATACGCACTTCTCAAGGTATAATGAAAATTCCGAAAAAGAAGACCGGATACTTCATCTCATCGGTTCAGACAAAAAAGAGAAAACGCTATGGATAATCACATCTCATCCAGAGCTTTGCTACATCGAAGGGATGTCATTAAAAACAACCCTCGATTTGGTGAAGCTATAACAGAGCACTACAAAATTAATGATGCCATTTATAAAAAGCAACCTTTGTTCTACAAAACGATGCTTCAGGAATCACGCTTCAACATAATACTGTCAATGTGTTGTTTTGTTTTTGGCAATCAGGCTGAGTCAGTTTCAGAGATTAAGGCGCTATGCACCCGTTATAATATCGCCAGCCCTAACAGTGTTATCGCGATCATCACCATACTTAAAACTACCGGGCGAATTAAGACCTGGCGCTGTACTGAAGATCGCCGAAAAACAAAAATCGCGCCAACGGAAAAAGGACTTGATGAGCTTAAACGCTATATGTCCGGGGCGTTTACGCCTGTCAGCATTCTTTATCCGGCATTCAACATTAATGTTAATCTTCTGGACAATGACATCCAGCGGCACAACTTTTTCCGGCGCGCCGCAGAGTATCTGTTTCGCGGATTAACATTCAGGAAAGTGCTTCCGGAAGTGGGTTTATTTATTGATAAGGATGGTGGCCGAATGATTATGCTCTATCTCTATTTGCAGGCCATTAAAAACAAAACAGCACACGGTGCCATAATAACGTATTCAGCCAGCACACTGGCAAAAGAATTTTTCGTCTCGCGCATTCACGTCAACCGCATTATCAAATCGGCGCAGGAGGCAGGTTACCTTAAAGATCGCGGCGATGGCCGGATGTCAATTTACCCGGCCTTTATCGAGCTTGTCGAAAATTATGCCGGATTATATTTTGCGTACGTCACACATTACATCAACGTGGTACCAAAAGAACGACGCCATGCTGTCAACATGACGTCAACACTCTGATCTGACGGGCGTTCGGTTTGCTGAACGCCTTTTTTATCGCTCGCGCAGCGCCTCTTTTGCCTTATTCAACGGTTTCAGCAGATAATCAATGACGGATTTACTGCCGGTTTTGATATCGACCGTAGCTATCATGCCCGGGAACACCGGAAATTCCTTGCCCTGCCTGTTGGTCAGATGGTTACTGTCTGTACGGATATAAACGCGATAATAATAAACATCCCGTTTCACCTCGTCCTGAAGGGTATCCGGGGAAATCATCGTCACCTCCCCTTCCAGCCCGCCGTAGATCGAATAGTCATAAGCGGTGATTTTCACCAGCGCTTTTTGCCCGGGATGGATAAACGCGACATCGCGCGGCGAGATTTTCGCTTCTATCACCATCTGGTCATCAAGCGGTACCAGGCTCATCAGTTTGCCGTTCGGCGGGATCACACCGCCCACCGTCGTCACGTCAATGTCCTTCACGATGCCACGCACCGGCGCATTAAACGTTAAGCGGGTGAGTGAATCTTCGCGTCCTTTCATGACCGAACGCTGCGCTTCCATTTCTGCGTTCGCTTTCGCCAGTTCTTCGCGGGCGCGAACGTAGTACTGGTTTTTCATCTCGGTGATTTTGCTCTCCAGTTCATTTTTTTGACGTTCAAGGCGTAAGACTTCGACCTTACTGGCCGCCCCCTGCGTCACCAGCGGGCGCGTTAATGACAGTTCACGCTGCACAAGATCCGCTCCCTGGCGTAAACCCGCCAGCCCTTTTTCAAGGCTTTCGCGACGAGACTGATAAAGCGCCGTTTCCTGTTTGACCAGCTCAACGTCGTCATCCAGCTCTGCCGGGAATGTCAGCACCGTGTTGTTCACCTCTGCATTCAGACGCGCGGCCGTCGCCATCGCAGCGTTTAATCGAGATTCGCTCTCCAGTACGCTGGACTCGGTTTTCGTCCGGTCCAGTTGGGCAAGCTGTTGCCCACGCTCGACAATATCGCCTTCGCGCACCATCAGACTGTGGATAATCCCCCCTTCCAGGGACTGTATCACCTGCTCGTGGGAGGACGGGATCACCTTGCCGCTGCCCGTCGTGACCTCATCCAGCTGGAACAGGCTGGCCCAGGTAATAAACACCACCAGCAGGGCAAACAGCGACCATGCCACCAGCGACGATCGCGGCAGGCGGGGCTCCTTCAGCCGACTGTTAAAGCGGGAGAAATCATTCATGCCACGCCCTCCGTTTTCAGTTTGACCGTGCGCTGAGGCGCCTGCTGCGGGGCCATTCCGTGCTGGCGTAAAATGGCATCACGAGGGCCATCCATCACCACGTTGCCGTTTTCCAGGACGATGATGCGGTCAACCAGGTCCAGAATTGGCAGGCGATGCGTCGCCACCACCAACGTCCGGCGCTTACCGAGCCACGGGTGCAGATGCTGGATAAACTGCTTCTCGCTGACCTCATCCAGCCAGGCGGTGGGTTCATCCAGCAGCAGAATATTCGGCGAGGTGAGCAGCGCGCGGGCCAGCAGCAGCGCCTGACGCTGCCCACCGGAAAGCCCCGTTCCGCCCTCGTTGATGATGGTGTTCAGCCCCATTTTCTGCTTGCGCACAAACTCCAGCGCGCCGCTGTTGACCAGCGCCTGATGAATTTCCTCGTCTGTCGCCAGCGGATTGCCCATCAGAATATTGTCACGCACGGAGCCGAAGAATAGCCGCGCCTGCTGACTGAGCAGTTGCATGTCGCGGCGCACGTCGGCCGGGTCAAGATGATTGAGAGCAATATCGTCCAGCAAAATGCTGCCCTGCTGCGGCTCCTGCATTCCCGCCAGCAGATGCAGCAAGGTACTTTTCCCCGAACCATTCCGCCCGAGTACTGCCACACGTTCACCGGCGCGAATGCGCAGTTTGCTGATATTCAGCACGGTGAGCTTCTCTTCTTCGTCGTAATAAAACCCAACGTCGTCCAGCCGGTAATCACCGCGAAGGTGGGCTTTATGCACTTTTTTGCCGTGCCGGGGATCGTCAATCGGGCGCTGCATCAGGTCATCCAGTCCCTTGCGGGCCACCTTTGCCGACTGCCAGCGGGAGAGCACGCCAGAAATCTGCGAAAGAGGCGCAATGGTGCGGGACGCCAGAATCGAGGTGCCCACCAGCGCACCGGTGGTCATGTCGCCGCTGATGACCAGGTAACAGCCCACCAGCAGCACCACGGCGTAGACGATAGACTGCACCTCCTGGGTCCAGGTCAGCAGCAGCCCCGTCAGCCAGCGCTGCTTCATGCCGACGCTGGCGGCAACGTCATTGGTGTTATTCCACTGGTTCTGGAAGCGCTGCTCGGCGCGCATTAGCTTGATGTCCTCAATCCCCTGCACCGCCTCCACCAGCGTGGCATTGCGAATTGCCGATTCACGCATCCCTTCGCTGGAGAGTTTTCCCAGCGGGCGCTGCACCAGCAGGCCGGGAATGAGCAGCAGCGGCACGGCCAGCAGCACCACCAGCACCAGCGGGCCGCCAATCATCCACAGAATGAAAACAAACAGCAGGAAGAACGGCAGATCGGATATAGCGGCAATGGTGGTGGAAGTGATCAGCTCCCGCACTGACTCCAGCTCGCGGATCTGGGCGATAAACGACCCGGTCGATTTCGATCGCGCACCGTTTTTAATCCGCAGGGCGTGGGCAAACACGCGCTCGGAAATACGCAGGTCGGCGCGTTTTCCTACCACGTCCGAAATATGCACCCTCAGCATGCGCATGATGAATTCAAACACGATGGCGATCATCACGCCGCCAAACAGCACCCACAGCGTGGCCTCCGACTGGGACGGCACCACCCTGTCATACACCTGCATGGAAAAGACCATGCCGGAGAGCGCCAGCACGTTGGCGACCAGCGCCACCAGCATAATGTCGCTGTAGCGACGCCAGTCTTTCAGCGCCAGTTGCCAGAACCAGTTTTTCTCATAGGGTTTGCTGTAATCATCCACGCGCGCATCCGGCGTGGACTCAAGCGGGCGCAGTACCATCAGTCCCTTTAACCGTGAACCAAGCTCGTCGCGCGTCAGCGTTGTCTCCAGCCCCCCGTCGCCGCTAAACTGCACGCTGACGTTCCCGTCGTTGTCCATACGGTTGATGACCGCAATTTGCCCGCCGGTAAACTCCGCCAGCAGCGGTAAACGCCAGGGATCGAGCGATACGGCTTCCGCCGCCACCCAACGCATCCCCATCCCAAGCTGGCGCGCCATCTCCTCCAGCACCAGCTGGCGTGGCGACTGGCTTTCATGGTTAATCGTGACCCGAACATGCTGCGCCGAAAAATCCAGCCGATAATATTTCGCGATGATGAGCATGCCCTGCAACCAGGGTTCGTACTGTGGATGTGTCTTCATAATCTCCGGGTTAACGCAATTCGTTAAAGAAACGCCAAAAGGCCGCGAGGATCCCTCCCCGCGGCGGTGTTTTACGCAATTAACAATTGATGATTCGCCAGCAGCGTCGCCAGATCCGTCTGCACCCCGTTCAGCGTCACCAGCGTGGTGGGCGAGAACTGACCGCCAGTGCCGTCCAGGTCAACCTGGATCTCAGTGTTGCTGCCGTTTTGCACCACGCGGATGTAGTCGGCGATGTTGCCTGCGCTGCTGTCCAGCGTCGCCACGCCGTTGACGTAGCTCGCCGAGCCGGTGCCGGTATAGCCGCTGTCGGAAAGCAGGTCGCGCAGATCGATACGGTCCGTATCTGCCGTCCCTTCCCAGGTGCCGACGGTAAAGCCGTTCACCACATCGCTGCCGTTGCCGCCCGTCGCGTCAGACGCGTTGATCAGCTTATAGAGCAACGTGTCCTGGCCGCCGCTGCCGATGTTGAAGGTGTCGTTACCGCCGCGGCCTTCGAACTGGTTATCACCGCTGTTGCCGGTAATCACGTCGTCATAGTCAGAGCCGTTAATCCCTTCAATATTCAACAACCGCGTGGTACCGAATCCGGTGTCCTGCGCCGTTGAGAGGCGCAAATCAACGGTTATCCCAGAGGTGGCATTACGGTAATCCACCACGTCCATGCCGCCGGTATTGCTCCAGGTGTCGTAGTCTGAATGGGTATTCCAGCCGCCGGATCCGTTATAGGTATAGGCCCCATCCTCTGCGATAAAGGTGTCGTTATACCCGGTACCGGTAATGGTTCCGCTGTGGCCGCCGGTGGCCGCTTCGGCGGTGAGAACATAACCCTCTTTGCCGTTGCCCGCGTCCAGGCCGGTCCAGGTGACGTTATCCGACACGCCGTTGGTGATCTTCACGATCTCCGCCGAGTAGCTTTCGTTCGGATCCAGCCCGTAGAAACTCACCAGCGCAGAGGTATCGTTCGAGCCAATGCCGGACTGGGCGTTGATGATCTGCGAGGCCACCAGCACGCCCGCAGCGTTATACAGATTGACCGTGTTGCCGTAGTAGGCGTTGATGCCCTCGCTGTCGACAATGTGCAGGTGCATCGCGGTACCGTCAGCAATTTTGGCGCTGTTTTGCACCAGCACCACCTTGCCGTTCTGCTGCGAGACAAGCAGATCCTTCGCGCCGTCCCAGTTGTAGTCTACTGCCGCCACGCCAGTGGCGTAGGCAATGCCGGACGCCAGCTGGCTGGCGGTCCAGGCGGAACCGTAGCCGTTGTTAGTGAAGAGCGTCGCCGTCTGTGAACCGCCGTAGGTGCTGAGCTTGATGATGTCCATCTGCCCGTCCCCGTTCCAGTCCACCGCCACCGAGAGATACCCCGCAGCCGCGTTAGAAGCTTCCACCGCGCTCTTGGTGGTCGAGAGCTTCCCGGTACCGTCGTTGTAGTAGATCACCCCGCCGTTGTTGTTGTAGCTGCTGCCCAGGTACAGATCCATGTAGCCATCGCCGTTGAAATCCGCCCACGTCATGGACGCCGCCGTGGTGCTATTCGCGGTGTTTACCACAAACACGTTGGTCAGGTTCTGGCCGATAGAGAGCGTGCCGTTGCCGTTGTTGTTGATCACGGTTAACGAGTACGCGCCGCTGCGGTTGGTGTGCTGAACGATATCCACCGTACCGTCGTTGTTCAGGTCAATGCCGGAGATTTCACGCCCGGAGTCGAACTGGCCGTAGAAGCCGCCTTCCCCACCGGTGCCGTCCGGCGAGAGGACGCCGTTGTTATTCACCAGATAGGTCAGGGAGTCCATACCGGCATCGCCGTACGCCAGATCAAGATAGCCATCGCCGGTTTTGTCGTAGGCAATTACGCCGCCGTACCAGATGGTGGTCCCCATCGCCAGCTGGCTAGCGGTGTAGCTGCTGCCATCGTAGGTCCACATCACCTGCGTAGAACCCGCGTAGGTGTTCTCCGTCGCAAAGATATCCTGCGTGCCGTTACGGTCAACGTCGGCGGCGGTCTGGCTCACCACGTAATAGCCACGGGTGTTGCTCAGCGTATTGCCGGCATAGGTCGAGCTATCGCTGCTGGAGTAAGACTGACCGTTAGCAATGATATTCCACAGGCCGCTGCTGTTCGTGCCGACGGTCATGGTCGAGTTATTCAGGTTACCCGCAGTGGTCGCCCAGTCGTTATTCACCGAGGTGGTATCGATCACCAGGCTACCGGTTGCCGTACCGGTGGTGTTACCGTTGCCTGCGCTACTCTTCACCTGCGCGGTTACGTCGTAACTCGCCACACTCAGGGCATCGCTGTCCGGGATCTGTAGATACCAGGTATTGTGATCCGGGTCGACGACCACCGCACCGCCGGTCTGGGAGGTGTAGGTTTTCCCGTTCACCGTCACCACCAGATATTCACCGTTCACCAGGTCTGCGGAGACCGTACCGCTGACAATCGGCGTGGTATCCGAGGTGGTCTGGGCAGTAATCGCCGCCGTGGTGGTTGGGATGCTGGTATCGACGTTCAGCACAAAGCCATCCGATTCCGTGTAGTTACCGGCTTTGTCGGTGACGCGCAGAATGTAAGTGTGATTCCCGTCGAGCAGGCCGTTGTCCTGATAGGACCAGCTTGCGCTGCCATTCATCGTGACCTGACCCAGCAAGATCCCGTCCCGGTAAAGCTGCACGATTTCGCCGTCTTCCGGTGCCCGGTTAAGCGTACCGTTGATCAGCGGCGAGGTATCGTCCGTCGCGACTGATGCGCCGTACGTGCCCGTACGTTCACCTTCCCCGTCGGTATAGCTGACTACCGTTCCCACAGTGGCTGGCGGCGTGGTATCAACCGTTACCACCTGCGAAGAGGTTGAGCCGACGTTGCCCGCCTGGTCGATGATCCGCACCTGGTAGGTGTAATCCCCGTCCGCCAGATCGCGGGTATCCGTATAGCTCCAGCGCTGGTTAGTGACGGTGGTGTCAATCCAGGTATTACCGCCGTCCAGGCTGATCTGTACGCGCTCGTCGCTGGCCAGCGTGCTGCCCAACGAGCCGTTGATCGTCAGCGAGGTGTCCATGGTGATGAAATCACTCCCGGACTGCCCGGTATCTTCGCTGATGCTGTCAATGGTGATGCCGTACTGCGGCGCCTGGGTATCCACCGTCACGTCCTGCGTGGTGGTGGCCCCGACGTTGCCCGCCTGATCGACAACCCGCACCTGATAGCGGTAGTCGCCGTCGGCCAGGGTGCGGGTGTCGTTATAACTCCACCGGGTGCCGCTTACCGTGGCGTAACCCCAGGTGGTGCCGCCATCCATGCTCACCTGCACATACTCACCCGCCCCGAGTTCGGCCCCGAGCGTCCCGTTGAGCGTGTACGAGGTCGAACTGGTCAGGAAGTCGTTATTGTCGAAGCCGGTATCGACGGTGATGTTATCCACGGTCACCGTAATCGCCGCATCCGGCGCGACCGTATCGACCGTCACCTGCTGATGAGCGCTTGCACCCACGTTGCCTGCCGCATCCACTACGCGAACGTAGTAGTCATAGGCCTGGTTACCCAGCGTGCGGCCGTCCACGTAGTACCAACTATTGCCGGTGACGATCACGTTCTGCCAGGTGATCCCGCCGTCGATGCTGATCTGGGCATATTCGCCGTCGGCCAGCGTTGCGCCGAGCGAGCCGTGCAGCGTCAGGGAGGTATCATTGGTGATAAAGTCGCTGCTGCTCAGGCCGGTATCGTCGCTGATGCTGTCGATAGCGATCGTTTTGCTGGCGTCCGGCGCGACGGTATCAATGGTCACCACCTGGCTGGTGGTGGCACTGATATTCCCCGCGTCGTCAATCACCCGCAGCTGATAGTTGTAGTCTCCGTCGGCCAGCGTGCGGCCATCAACATACGTCCAGCTCAGGCCGCTGACGCTCACGTCAGTCCAGGTCGCGCCACCGTCCAGGCTGATCTGGGCGTGGTCACCGCTGCCCAGGGCCGCGCCGAGCGTCCCTTTCAGGCTGATCTGGTTGTCGCTGGTAATGAAGTCGCTGTCGGACAGGCCGGTATCCTGCGAGACGGAATCCACGGTAATGGCCGCCGCCGCAGGCTTCGTCAGATCGATTACCACGTCCTGGCTGTCCGTCGCCCCAACGTTGCCCGCAATGTCGATCACGCGCACCTGATACGGGTACGTACCGTCGGTCAGGGTGCGGCCATCGGTATAGCGCCAGGTGGTGCCGGTGACGGTCAGGTCAATCCAGGTGGTACCGCCGTCGAGGCTGATCTGCGCTTTCTCGTTATTGCCGAGCTGCGCGGTCAGGGAACCGTTCACCACCACCTGGCTGTGGTTGGTGATGAAGTCATTCGCACTGAGGCCGGTATCGTTTTGCAGGGAATCAATGCTGATCCCCATCGACGGCGCGGTGAGATCCACGGTGACGGTGTGGTTATCGCTGGCGCTGTTGCCGATGGCGTTGCTCACCTGCGCGTTAATCACGTACGAACCGCCGTCTGCCAGCGCGGTCACGTCTGCGCTGCCAACCGTATAGCTCCAGCGGCCGTCCGCCTGCACGATGGCCGTGTAGGTTTTGCCGTTAAGCGTGATGGTCACCGTCTGGCCCGTTGGCGCATCGGTGGTGCCGCTGATAACCAGCGGCGTGCCGTGCTCGGCGGCATTGACGATATCGTCCTGCGCAAAGGTGTTAATGGCGATGTTCGGCACGTCGCCGTTCAGCGTCACGTTATGCGTTGTGCTGCCCGGGTTACCCGCTTTATCGCTCACCGTCGCGGTAAGGGTGTAATTCCCGTCGGTCAGGCCGAGGAAATCACGCCCCGGCACGAAGACGGACCAGGAGCCGTTCGCCGCCACGGTCGCCTGATAGCTGTGGCCGTTGAAGGAGACGGTCACCGTCTGGCCCTGCTCCGCGGTGGTGGTCCCGCTGATGGTCTGTCCCGCCAGCTGTTCGGTGTTGTTGACGATATCATCATCGGCCACGGTGCTGATAGTGACGGCTGGCGCGACGGTATCGACCGTCAAGGTATGCGTCGTCTGGCCGCTGTTACCGGCTTTATCGTTGACCGAGGCGGTCAACGTCAGCGCACCCTGGCTCAGTGCAGCCAGATCGACCGCCGGAACATCCAGCGTCCAGGTCCCGTTGTTTGCCACAAGCGCAGTGTAGGTTTTGCCACCCAGCGTGACGGTCACCGTCTGGCCTGCTTCCGCACTGGAAGAGCCGTGTACGGTGAGCGGCTGCTGGGCTTCCGCCGCATTCAGCACATCGTCGCCCGACAACGTGTTCACGCTAATCACCGGCGCGGTGGTATCCACGCTGAGCGTATGTGTTGCCGAGGCGCTGTTACCGGCGCTGTCCTGCGCCGAAACAGTAACCTGATAACGTACGCCATCCGCCAGGGCGCCCACGTCGGCGGCCGGTACGGTGGTCTGCCAGGCGCCGTCGCTCTGGATGGTAGCCGTATAGCTCTTGCCGTTCAGGGTGACGGTGACCTGCGTGCCGTTAGCAAACTGCGCGCTGGAGCCATTGATGACCAGCGATGCGCCCGCTTCTGCCGCATTGATCACGTCATCGCCGCTGAGGGTATTGACGGTCAGCGCGACCGATGCGGTATTAACTACCACGTCGTGGGTCTGCGTGCTGCTGTTGCCTGCGCTGTCGGTGATCGTCGCGCTGAGGGTCACGGTGCCGTCGGTCAGGGCAGAGATGTCGCTGGCAGGAACGCCCACGCTCCATTTGCCGCTGGCGTCAACGGTGGTGGTGTACTGGTTCGAACCTATGGTGACGATCAGCTTATCGCCAACGCTGGCGCCGGTTGCGGTGCCGCTGACGATTTGCGCCTGCCCGTGCTCCACGCTGTTGATGACGTCATCGCCCGCCACAACGTTAAAGCTGACGGTCGGCGGGGTGGTATCAAGCGTAATCGCTTTCCCCGCGCTGCCCGGGTTACCTGCGGCGTCACTCACGCTCACCTGCACGGTGTAGCCGTTATCCGCCAGCGCGGACAGGTCGGTGCCCGGTACGTTCACGCTCCAGAGGCCGCCCTGCTGCACCTGCGCGGTATAGCTCTTACCGCCCAGCGTCACGGTGACGGTCTGACCAACTTCCGCCGTGGTGGTGCCGGAAATGGCCACGCCCGCAGCCGCTTCGCTGCCGTTGATCACGTTATCGCCTGCGACCGTTTCAATCGTCACGGTTGGCGCCGTGGCATCCACACTGTACTCACGGCCCGCAGACGCGCTGTTGCCGTTCACATTGGTAACGCTCACCTCCACGCTGGCGTCGCCGTCTTTCAGACCCGCCAGATCCGAGGATGGCACGGTCGCCGTCCAGTTACCGTCGGCATCGACTTTGGCGGTGTAAGACTTGCCGCCAAAGCTGATGGTCACGGTCTGGTTCTCTTCTACGTTGGAGGTGCTGCCGGAAAGCACCAGATCCGCGCCTTTCTCCGCCGCGTTAATCACGTCGTCGGTGGCGATGGCATCGATGCTGATCGCCACGGCTGCCAGATCGACGGTCACGTCGTGGCTGATGGTGACCGGGTTGCCCGCCGCGCTCTGGCCCGCTACGGTGACGGTCACCGAGCCTGCGGCCAGAGCGCCCACGTCTGCCGCCGGGATCGCCGCGCTCCAGGAGCCGTCTGCCAGTACCGACGCGGCATAGGTCTTGCCATTCACGGTGACGGTGAGCGTTGTACCCGCCGCCAGCCCGTCGCTTGAGCCAGTGACGATTAGATTCTGACCATGCTCAATGCTGTTGATCACGTCGTCGCCCGCCACGGTATCCACGCGCAGCCCCGGCAGGCTGGCGTCGATAGTGATATCGCGCTCGCCCGTTCCCGTATTGCCATGGTCATTAGTGACGGTCGCTGACACCGTTAAATCGCCGTTGCCCAGCGCCGTCAGGACGGAATCCGGCACGTTGACGGACCAGCTGAGATCGCTCTGTACCGTCGCGGTATAGATGTTGCCGCCGATGTTCACCGTCACGGTGTTGCCGATGTCCGCGTTCGCCACCTTACCGGTAATGGACTGGCCTGCGGCCACTTCCGCCGCGTTGATGACGTTATCCCCCGCCACGGTATTGATGGTCACGGTTGGCAGCGCGGTATCGACAAGCAGGTTCGCAGAACTGCTCACGCTGTTGCCCACGCCGTTGGTGGCTGTCGCATTCAGGGTGTAGCTGGCTTCACCGAGGCCTGACAGATCCGCAGCCGAAACCGTCAGGCTCTAGGTGCCGTCTGAGCCAGTCGTCGCCTTGTAGTTTTTACCGTTCAGGATCACGGTCACCACGGTGCCTTCCGCCAGGTTGGCGCTGGTGCCGCTGACGGTCAGATCCTGCCCTTTTTCTACCGCGTTCAGGACGTTATCGCCGCTGATGGCGTTGAAGCTGACCGACGGCCTGTCTCTTATACACATCTGACGCGGCCGACGAATAGAGAGGTGAGAGTCACGGCGGTCGCCGTATCAGTAAAAAAAAAAGAGAGTAAGGAGAATAGGGTATGGTGTAGGCG
>OJJN01000222.1_pt1 | contig 15018 bp, 13 predicted proteins | sample 1596321 | NCBI WGS metagenome assembly OJJN01 (sample SAMEA4350123, study PRJEB24818) | metagenome | biome: human; feature: gut; material: faeces | place: Denmark | collected 2013-09 | reverse complement strand
GTTGTTATATTTGGTAGTTGGTTTTGTGCACATTATCTGTCTTTGATTCGTGGTTCGTTGTTTTTGTAGTACTATATTTTCTTTTTTTTTTTTTGTTTGTTATGTTTTTTTTTTTTTTTTTTCAAGCAGAAGACGGCATACGAGATTTCTGCCTGTCTCGTGGGCTCGGAGATGTGTATAAGAGACAGCCAGTAAACCGATTTGTTTTTAATGAAATTAGAAATGGCCGCCAGCGTACCGACAGAGCTCACCAGTTTTTCCTGTCCCAGCGCCATATGCGGCGGCAGACCGGTCAGCATAAAGGCCGGGATCAGAATCAGCCCTGCACCGCCGGCAATGGAATCAATATATCCGGCCACAAAAGAGGCGATGACCAGCAGTGCCAGTCCCGCATAAAAATAGTCTGCCATCAGACTGTGCTCAATATACATCTGCATCCCTTAATTATTATCATTTTCTATACTTTCAGAGGGTTACTATACGCGATTACACATAAAAAAACGGCGCACAGCATCAAACTGTGCGCCGTTTTCACGACATAACTGCTTAAAGACTTACTGTTCCGGCATCTGCGGCATCGGACGGCGGAAACGGCGGGTCAGCCATAACATATAGATCAGACCCAGTGCACCCCAGCTCAGACCCAGTTCCATCGATTTCGCATCGAGGTTGAACCAGAGCACGGTCACTGTCGCGGCACCGATAATCGGCAGCAGCAGATAGTTGATCTGGTCGCCCAGCGTCTTGTTACGGCGCTCGCGGATGTAGAACTGTGAAATCACAGACAGGTTAACGAAAGTGAACGCCACCAGTGCCCCGAAGTTAATCAGCGCGGTTGCGGTAACCAGATCAAACCAGACTGCACTCAGCGCCAGCACACCCACCAGCAGCACGTTCAGTGCCGGGGTACGCCATTTCGGATGCACGTAGCCGAAGAATTTCTCCGGGAACACGCCGTCACGGCCCATCACATACATCAGACGGGATACCCCTGCCTGTGCCGCCATACCGGAAGCCAGTACGGTCACGCAGGAGAACACCAGAATGATGGACTGGAAGAAGGCACCGGCCACCATGTACATAATTTCAGGCTGTGACTCTTCCGGATTGTTGAAACGGGATACATCCGGGAAATAGAGCTGCAGGAAATAAGACACCGCGATAAAGATCAGACCACCAATCAGTGCGGTCAGGAAAATCGCTTTCGGGATCACTTTCCCGGCATTCGGTGTTTCTTCTGACAGTGAGCTGATACCGTCAAATCCTAAGAAGGAGAAGCACAGTATGGTCGCCCCGCTTATCATCGGGATCAGTTCCGCATCAATGGAAGCAAACGGACGGAAGGAGAGCAGCGTACCCGCCCCTTCACCCGCAGACACACCACGGACCAGCAGACCGACAAACACAATCATCACAGCAACCTGTACCAGTACAATCCCGGTATTGAGGTTTGCCACAACATTGATGCCGCGCAGGTTAAATAATGTCATCAGGAAAACCAGACCCGCGACGAAAATCCATGGCGGACAGTCAGGGAAGATTGCCTGAAGATAAATTTTTGCCAGCAGAATGTTGATCATCGGCATGAACAGGTAGTCCAGCAGCGATGACCAGCCAACCATAAAGCCGATATGCGGACTCATGGATTTCTGGGCATAGGTATACGCCGAGCCTGCGGACGGGAACCGTTTAACCAGTTTGCCGTAACTCAGCGCAGTAAAAAGAATGGCTGTCAGTGCGATAGCATAAGAGGTCGCAACATGACCGCTGGTAATTTCGGACACAATCCCGAACGTATCAAAGATAGTCATCGGCTGCAGGTACGCAAGCCCCATCATGACAACCTGAACGAGGGTAAGTGTTTTTGCGAGTTGTACGCGGTTATTGGCAGCTGTACGATTCAGGCCAATATCGAGGGTAGTATTATGCGACATGAGCGAATCCCCCCGTAACACCGACAATCATACTGATACTACTATCAGATGGCGTGTTACCGGGAAGACTTCGCATCTGCCTGTAGGCAGTGAAGTAAGAAGGGGTTTGGAGTGCTGAGCAGGAGCGCCGTGCTCCGTAGTCGTCGTTGCAGCAGCCAGCGCCGATTGGCACAGGTGCAAAAGTGAAAAATTGCGCCATTTATCGCATCCTCATACCGGTGTTTATCGTCCGGTGTAATTCAGTAAACAGTTATCCGGCCTATCGGCCCCTTTTTTTGTCGGTGACAATATTTTAGTGCAAAAAAAAAAACCGATGCGTATAAATGCATCAGTTATTTTTTTGGATGGCGCATTCTGCACCCCTCAGTCATAAATTTCAAGCTTTGTTCGCCCTGATCCGGTAATTTTTTTACATACAGCTTTACCGGCAGAATTTCTGTGATGAAACTTTGAATATTTATAGCTGAAACGTTAAAAAATCCGGCTGTTCGTGTGTTTTCCAGTCACTCTGCCTGCCATAAAAAAACACGACGCCCTGAAAAGGACGCCGTGTTTCGGCACATAATAATGAATGATGGTTACATCAGAAGTTATAATTCAGACCGATATTGTAACGACGGCCGTCAAGTGTGGCACCGTAGTTTTCATTATTGATACGGCGATCCAGCACGTTATACACACCCGCCACAAAGTTCAGGTCTTTATTCAGCTGATAGCTGCCGCCGACATCCACCGTGGCATAAGAACCGGTTCCTGTAACCATACTGGTGCGGGACAGATAATCGGAGGTTTTGCCGCGGAAGTTAATCCGGCTCCAGGTTTTGATATCCTGCGTGGTATCCCAGTTCAGCGTGGCGTTAGCCATATGTTTCGGCATCTTATTCAGCGCTTTGCCTTTGAAAGCACCACTCTTCTGCTCGGAATCGGTGAAGGTATAGTTCGCTGTCAGATCCACAGACTCGACAATCTGCCAGTTCATAATCGCTTCCACACCGCGCATATTGGCTTTATCGACGTTGATACGGTCACTGATGAAATCGTAGGTTTTGTTATCCGGATCTTTTTCCGTACAGATAGTATCGGTTCCTGTACCACAACGGCGGATTTCGGTGATCTTATCTTTAAAGTCAGTGTTAAAGACAGTCAGGCTCATATTGAGATTATCCTGATTATTCCACAGCACACTGATCTCTTCGGTGACACTTTTCTCCGGTTTCAGATCCGGGTTACCGAAAATAACACCGTTCAGACTGCCGCCGCCGGTCACCTGACCCCATGAAGCCGTTGCCTGGCGCAGATCAGGTGAACGGTAACCGGTGGACACGCCACCTTTCACTGTCCAGCTCTCATCCAGATGCCACACACCGTAAACACGCGGCGTCCAGTGCGTACCGAAGTTTTCATCCTTATCCATACGCAGACCGCCGGTCAGGGTGAAATCATTGGTCAGCGCCCAGTCATCCTCTGCAAACAGCGCCCAGCTGTAGCGGTCAAGTTTATTGCCGGCTAATTTATTGCCCTGATCTTTCAGCTCTTCGAAACGGTACTGACCGCCGAGGCTCAACATATGGTCGCCGAGCGGCATAACAGTCTGGTTACGGGCGATAGTGTCGTAATACTCCATATTACGGCCCGGGTTTTTGGTTTCATTACGCTGAACATAGCTGTTCATGCTGCCCCAGTCATAGTTACCGTCATGAGTAATCGCATACTGCGACATCTCATACTTGCTGAAGCTGCTCTCTTTGCTGCGCGCAGAGGCACTTTTCCCGAGACGGGAATCGCGGTGCTGATTATCTTTTTTGAAATCAAAATCGATGCTGTTCTGCTCATCCGGCGTTAATGTCAGTGTACCGCCGCCGCTGGTCATGATCTGACGGTTAAAGCCGTTCGCGAAATTATCTTCACCGCGATGGGAATACTGGCCATTCACTTTCATACTCAGCAGGTTATCCACCAGCGGACCGGCGGCAAAGAAGCTGCCCTGCCCGGTGTTACCGCTGTCTTTGCGTTCGGTAATGGTTGCATCTGTCCGGACGCTCGCATGCCACTCACCCTGCGCTTTCCGCGTGATAATATTGATAACCCCACCCATGGCATCCGAACCATACAGTGAAGACATCGGTCCGCGCACCACTTCAATGCGATCAATCGCAGTCAGCGGCGGCAACCATCCCTGTTCAATTCCGGAGTTATCACTATTAGGGCGCGTTTCGCGGCTGGCAACCCGTTTCCCGTCCACGAGGATCATGGTGTACTTCGGATCCATCCCGCGGATACTGATATCTGACGAGCTGCCGCCGCCGGTGACCACAACACCCGGCACATCTTTCAGGGCATCAGTCACATCGCGGTAGGCTTTATCTTCCAGTTGTTCGCGTGAAACAACGGAGATAGTCGCCGCAGCATCCTCAATTTTCTGCTGGAAGCCGGATGCGGTGGTAACCACAATCACGTCTTCTTTATTTGCAGCCTGAGCAGCCATCACCTGAGCGGCGAGTGCTGCCATAACACATACCGCCACTTTTCTTTTTGAAAAAATAACCATTCTTTTGATTCTCCAAGAGATAATATATTTATGGACAATCGACATTCGCTCTGAGGGATTTATATCCCTTTTTTTAAATAATAATGACCCTGCCATTGCAGGCATCCGTCATTATTTTATTACCTTTTATAAGGTTATTTGTTTTTATAAAAATAAATCATACAGAAAACAATGTATTATCAGCGCATAAAATATATGCAGCATGCAGATAATCACCCTCTGCGGAAATATATTCCGCAGAGAATAAAAAAGAATATGTAATATAAACCGGTTTTATTATGCCAGCACCGCAACCGCGCGCGGCACCAGGCCATCAATAACAACATGCGGCACAGACTGCGAGCAGTGCTCAATACGGCCGCGCACACCATAAACGGTTGCCAGGCTGTCCGGCGTAATAACCGCTTCCGGATCCCCTTCCGCAATTAAATTCCCGTCTTTCAGCATTAATATATGATCACCGTGACGCAGTGCGATATTAATATCATGCACAACCACCACTGTAATAATATTCCGGCGCTGAGTTTCACGGCGTACCAAATCCATTACGTGATACTGATAATTTAAATCCAGAGCACTTAACGGTTCATCCAGTAATAACAGTGTCGGCTGACGGATTAATGATTGCGCCAGCCCGACTAATTGTTTCTGACCGCCGGATAACTGATCCAGATAATGCAGCGCCAGATGTTCAATGCCTAATTGTGACAGCAGAGACATCACTTCCTGCTCACTGTCGCGGTCAGAAATACCGCCTGAAGCCCGCTGTGCAACAATCACGGATTCCAGCACATGCAGGTGCACCCCGGCAGGCAGTGTCTGCGGCAGATAAACCACCTGCTTCGCGCGTTCGGCAAAATTCATCCGCGTCAGATCATGACCGTCGAGCAGTAACTGCCCCTCTGCCTTGTTCAGACCGGCCAGGGAGCGCAGCAGGGTGGATTTCCCGCTGCCGTTCGGCCCGAGCAGCACGGTGATTTTACCGCGCGGCAGAGGCTCAACATTCAGGTCTTCAATGATTTTCCGTTTCGGATAACCGGCATTGAAGTGTTTAATCTGTAACCCGCTCTGAGCAGACATTGCATTCAAATCCATCTTACATGCTCCCTTTATGACGCAGGATCATGCTCAGGAAGAACGGCACACCTACCAGTGATGTCACAATACCGACCGGAATAATCACGCCCGGAATCAGGTTTTTCGAGGCAATGGATGCCATCGACAATACCAGCGCCCCGATTAATGCACTCGCCGGCAGATAGAAACGGTGATCCTCACCGAACATCATGCGGGCAATGTGCGGCGCGACCAGGCCGATAAACGCAATCGGGCCGACAAAAGCCACCGCCAGCGCGGTCAGAATACTGATGCGCAGCAACGTACCGAGACGCAGACGGCGCACGTTAATACCAAAACTGACAGCGCGATCTTCGCCGAGGCGCAGTGCGGTCAGCTTCCACGAGTTACTCATGGAAATCGGCAGCAGAATGGCAAAGGCCAGCGTCATCACACCCAGTTTCACCCAGGTGGCGCGCGCCAGGCTGCCCATCGTCCAGAAAACCAGCCCCTGTAAGGTGTCTTCCGTGGCGATAAACTGCATCATTGATACCAGTGCGTTAAAGGTAAAGACCATTGCGATACCGAATAACACCACACCGGAGGTTGCCACTCGTGTCCAGCGGGTGATGCCGTCAAGCATCAGCGCGGAAAACAGGGCAAAAATAAAGGCGTTCGCGGAAACAAACCACTGATCCGGTACGCCCGGAATACCAATTCCGAGGACTATCGCCAGCGCCGCACCAAACGATGCGGCGTTGGAGACGCCGAGGGTAAACGGACTCGCCAGCGGGTTATTGAGGATGGTCTGCATCTCTGCCCCGGCAAGACCGAGAGACATGCCGACCACCACGGCCATCAGGGCATACGGCAGACGTATTTCCCAGACAATCACACGGGTGCCCGCGGATACACTTTCCGGCGACACCAGGGTCTGCCAGAGTGCATCAAGGGTCAGCCCGGACGGCCCCATGGTGAAATCGAGCACCACGGTACAGAGTATTACCGCAACCACCGCAAACATCCACATCAGCCGCCTGCGCAGTACACGCCGGTAATGTGATTTCACATCACAGCTTAATTCACTGCCTGCCTGTTCCGGCTTCGTCTGTAGCATTGCTTCTGTGGTAATACTCATTATTCAAATACCTGCTGACTACTTAAAATTATTTACCGCTGACCCAGTATGTGCCGGTTGGTTCGACAGCCAGGAACTGACTGTACATTTCATCCATGGTTTTCTTCGGATCCAGATCTTTAAACTGCTCCGGATAGAACCACTTGGCAAAGGCCTGCGCGGCAATCACGTTATAAGGTGAGTTATAATAGTTGTGCCAGATAGCATAGTCACGCCCTTCTTTCACTGCGGTCAGGGTATTAATGCCCTTACGCTCAGTAATGGCTTTCAGGCTGGCTTTGGCATCCGCTTCTGTTGCCTGCGCACCCAGCTGAACACCCGCATCGGTGCTGCCCGGGGCTTTCGCGCCGCTGACCAGATAAATATCCGGATCCGCCGCAATCACTTTCTCCAGGTTCATGGTACCCAGTGGTGTCGGCAGAACGTCTTTGGCGATGTTTTTACCGCCCGCCAGATCGATAAAGTTACCGAGGTTACCGTTACCGGCAGTACCGCAGCAGTCAGGGAAAGACCCGGCGCGCAGATCGATAAACACGGTCGGTTTTTTATCTTCCGGGATTTTGTCTGTCACGTCAGTGACTAACTTCATCTGCTTCTGATAGAAATCTTCAAAGGCTTTGGCTTTTTCTTCGCGGTGCAGCACTTTACCCAGCACACGCATACCCGGCAGAGTGTTTTTCAGCGGTTCGTTGCGGAAATCCACAAAGACAACCGGGATACCGGCTTTTTCCAGCTGACCGACCAGCTCGCTGTTTTTACCCGGTCCGTGACCGGCCAGGCCGAAAATAGCCACATCCGGATTGAGGGTTAATACTTTTTCTGCACTGACGCTGTCCTCTGTCGTGTTACCGATCAGCGGGATCTTGTCGATTTCCGGGAATTTAGCTTTGTAGACAGCATAAGACTGCGGGTCGAGTTTGCGGAAGTCACCCTGCCAGCCGGCAATACGTGCCAGTGGTTTGTCCCCTTCCAGCAATGCCACCGCGTGGATCATACGCCCTTCCCCTAACAGGATGCGCTCCACTTTTTCCGGTACTTCCACCGTACGCCCTGCGGCATCAACCACTGTTTCCGCCCATGCTGCGCTGCTCATCAGAACAGCCCCTGCTGCCAGGCTCATGGTCAGCCCTTTTGCTACAGATACTAATTTCACGTTACCGACTCCTGTTATCTGTCAGAAATTGGCGTTAACAATAAAGCAAATAAGAACCCTTATCAATACGGAATAATTATCTTCCTCATTACAATATTCGTTATCATCAGGTGATAGCGATATATCGAAATATAATCTGTAAGTGATATTCATTATTAACAGATAAAACGACTGACTTAACGGATAAACACAGTTTCAACCCGTGGATATCCCCGCGAAGCCTGTAACGACAAACATAAAAAAAACCTGACCAGGATCGTCAGGTTTTTTATCAATTTACGTGATATGTCACAAAATCGGGTCACACAGCCTTATTTATGGCTGGCCGGAAAGTCCATTTCGCTGTAGCGGACAAACTTAGTACGCTTAACAATTTTATAACCAAACCAGATGGCGAAGAACAGCGGCAGACCGATATAGGTCGCGACCACACCCACCCAGTCAATCTGATCCTGCAGGAAGGCTTCGTAGTTCTGACCGAGGGTGATGGTCAGACACAGAATAAAAGCGAAGATCGGGCCGACCGGGAAGAAACCGGAGCGGTACGGCAGATCGTTCAGGTCATAGCCCTGCTTAATATAGCCTCTGCGGAAACGGTAGTGGCTGATGGCAATCCCCAGCCAGGCGATAAAGCCGGTCATCCCCGAGGCATTCAGCAGCCACAGATACACGGACTGGTTACCGAACATCGATGTCAGGAAGCAGAGCGCAGCAATCACCGTCGTGGCAATCAGCGCGTTACGCGGCACACCGCCTTTGGACAGTTTGGCAAACAGTTTCGGTGCTTTGCCGGATTTTGCCAGGGTGTACAGCATACGGGTGGAGGCATACATCCCGGAGTTACCCGCAGACAGTACCGCTGTCAGGATAACCGCGTTCATCACTGCTGCCGCAGAGAGCAGACCGGCGCGTTCAAAGACCAGGGTGAACGGACTGACGCTGATATCGGTTTCATCATTACGCAGCAGGTTCGGGTCGGTGTACGGGATAATCAGGCTGATCACCAGAATCGCCAGCACATAGAACAGCAGGATACGCCAGAACACTTTACGCACCGCTTTCGGAATATTTTTGGCCGGATCTTTGGATTCACCGGCAGCGATACCGATAAGTTCAGTGCCCTGGAAGGAGAAGCCGACAATCATCGCCACCCCGATCATCGCGGCAAACCCGCCCTTGAACGGTGCCTCGCCGACAGTCCAGTTATGCCAGCCAGCACCTTCCCCGCCTTTCATAATGCCGGTGATCATCATCACGCCGACAACAATAAACAGGATAACGGTACTGACCTTAATTAAGGAGAACCAGTATTCCGCCTCACCGAATCCTTTTACAGAGATAAAGTTAAGCAGGAACATGATGGCGAGGAACGCCGCACTCCAGACCCAGCCCGGAATCTGATCTGCCGGGAACCAGTAGGTCATCACCAACTGTGCTGCCACCAGGTCAACCGCGATAGTCACCGCCCAGTTGTACCAGTAGTTCCAGCCCAGTGCGAAACCGAAGCCTTCATCCACATATTTGGCGCCGTAGGTGGCAAATGAACCCGATACCGGCATATAGGCCGCGAGTTCACCGAGGCTGGTCATCAGGAAATAGACCATCAGGCCGATAATGGCATAGGTTAACAGCGCCCCGCCGGGACCGGCCTGGGCAACAGTGGCACCGGAAGCGACAAACAGCCCCGTACCGATAGATCCGCCGATGGCGATCATCGCCAGATGGCGCGCCTTTAATTCACGGCGTAGTGTCTGCGGTTGTTCACCCGCGATTTGATTTGCTTGCTGAGACATTACAATCCTGTTTCATGTAGTTATTTTCATCCACTGAGCGTGATTGTAGCGAAATCCCGGGACTGTACCCAGCAAATATGCGGCATTATAAGATACCTGCATAATCGCTGCGGAATTATAAGCACCCGGCTTATAATACCTCAGCTGCCCGCCGGAAACCGGCGGCAGAAGAAACAGATGCCGCGTCAGCGGCAATAGGTCAGGAAGGTATTGAGGGCGTTGGAGATATGTTTCTGACGGTGATAAATCCGGAAAAGTGTGCGGTTGAGGGTAAGCCCGGCAATCTTCACCTCTGACAACAGCCCGTTACTCAGCTGTTCGGCAATCACCCGCCGCGACAGACAACTGACCCCGCGCCCGAAGCGTACCGCGTGTTTGACGGCCTCGGAATTCCCCAGCTCCATTTCCACGCGGAAACCCGGCAGACGGTTAAAGAGGATCTGATCCAGCACTTCCCGCGTACCCGAACCGCGTTCACGCAGAACCCAGGCCACATTTTTCAGATCATCAGGAGTCACATTGCTTTTCTGACTGAGCGGATTATCCGGGCTGCAGAAAATCACCAGCTCATCTTCCAGCCACGGCTCGGTAATCAGTTCCGGGGAATGGCAGACCCCTTCGATAAGCCCCATATCCGCGCGGAACTCCAGCACGGCTTTAATCACTTCCTCAGTATTAGCGATAAATAATTCAACCGGTGTATTTTCATGCACTGCACGGTATGCCCCCAGCATTTCCGGCAGCATATAGTTGCCGATGGTGGTACTGGCCGCAAAACGCAATGCCCCCGCATCGGTTTTAAACAGCTGTTCAATTTCACCGGCCTGCTCGAGCAGGGCAATGGCTTTCGGATACAGCAGCCGTCCGTGTTCATTGGTCACCAGCCGTTTACCGACCCGGTCAAACAGCTGAACATTCAGCTGATTTTCCAGATCCGTCAGAGAGGCACTCACGGCGGACTGTGAAAGCGCCAGCTGCTGGGAAGCTTGTGTCGTCGAACCGGACTTCTGAACTTCTGTAAAGACTTCGAGCTGTCTCAGTGTGATGCGCATGGCAAAGCGCTCCCTTATTTTATCCCGATTATTATCATCATATTAACATTATACTTATAATTTAACATTGCCATTACCGCTAACCTGATTTTTAGGTTGATTATAGAATTATTATGAATTTTAAAAATATTACGCTTTCCGCTATGCTTTGCACATCGTTATTCCTTTTTGTGAGTTACTTATGTCTGAAAGTCATATCAAAACCGAAAAAGCCCGCTGCACAGCAAAACCGATGTGGCTGAGACTACTTCCGGGCTTTGTCCTGGCGGGGGTTCTGACCACCGCCGCTATGCTGCTCGGGGAAATGCCCTGGTTTATCAACCTCGGGCTGGGCGCACTGACACTGGCTATTCTGCTGGGGATTATTGCCGGTAATACCGTTTACCCGCATATCAAGCCACAGTGCGAAGCCGGGGTGGGGTTTGCCAAACACTATTTTTTACGGGCAGGGATCATCCTGTACGGCTTCCGTCTGACATTTCAGCAGATTGCTGATGTCGGGATCAGCGGCGTGATTATTGATGCCGTGATGCTGACCAGCACTTTCCTGATCGCCATGTATATCGGCCGTAAATGGTTCGGGCTGGACAGAGAAACCGTCATTCTGATTGGTGCCGGTAGCAGTATCTGTGGTGCGGCAGCGGTGATGGCCACCGAGCCGGTGGTTAAAGCCCCGGCAAGTAAAGTGGCGGTTGCGGTCTCCACCGTGGTGATTTTCGGCACCATCGGTATCTTCCTGTACCCGTGGCTGTTCCATCTCAATGCCGCGCTGGGCTGGCTGCCGTTCACCGACATGAGTTTCGGGGTGTATGCCGGGTCTTCCGTGCATGAAGTGGCTCAGGTGGTGGCGATTGGTCACACCATCAGCCCGGATGCGGAAAACAGCGCCGTGATCAGTAAAATGATCCGCGTGATGATGCTGGCGCCGTTCCTTCTGATCCTGTCTCAGTATCTGAGCCGTCAGAAAAGCAGTGCCGGGGGCGCGGCGAAGGAAAAATCCAAAATCACTATCCCGTGGTTTGCCGTCTTCTTTATTCTGGTGGCCGGATTTAACTCCTTCCATCTGATCCCGGAAATTATTGTCCGCCAGATTATTGTGCTCGATACCATTCTGCTGGCGATGGCAATGGTGGCACTCGGCCTGACCACTCACGTCAGTGCTATCCGCCAGGCCGGTATCAAGCCGATGCTGATGGCGCTGGTGCTGTTCGGCTGGCTGATTGGCGGCGGTGCGGCAATTAACCTGCTTATCCCGATGATCACCGGTTGATCCTGCCCTTCTTTCTGTGATATCCCGGTTGTGCGGCCGGGATATCCTGTCACTGCATTCTCCGGTTCCTTATGCCATAATCGGCACAAAGAAGGAGAAAAACCAATGAAATATGTCGGAGCACACGTCAGCGCCGCCGGTGGTGTTGATCAGGCAGTTATCCGTGCGCATGAACTGGGCGCCACAGCCTTTGCCCTGTTCACCAAAAATCAGCGCCAGTGGAAAGCTGCCCCCCTGCCGGAAAACGTCATCGCGGCCTTTAAGGCCAACTGCAAAAAATACGGCTACGGCCACGGGCAGATCCTGCCCCACGACAGCTATCTGATTAACCTCGGCCATCCGGAAACGGAAGCACTGGAAAAATCCCGCGAGGCATTTCTTGATGAATTGCAGCGCTGCGAACAGCTCGGGATCGACCGTCTGAATTTCCATCCCGGCAGCCACCTCAATAAGATTGAGGAAAAGGCTTGTCTGGCGCGGATCGCGGAATCCATTAATATTGCGCTGGATAAAACCAGCGGTGTGATTGCCGTGATTGAAAATACCGCCGGACAGGGCAGCAACCTCGGGTTCCGCTTTGAGCAGCTGGCCGCCATTATTGACGATGTGGAGGATAAATCCCGCGTTGGTGTCTGTATCGATACCTGTCATGCGTTTGCCGCCGGGTATGATCTGCGGACACCGGAAACCTGCAAAGCCACGTTTGCGGATTTTGAAAGCATTGTCGGGTTTGAGTATCTGAAGGGCATGCACCTGAATGATGCAAAAAGTGAATTCGCCAGCCGTGTTGACCGTCACGATAGTCTCGGTCAGGGTAAAATCGGCAATGCGCCGTTTGAGTTTATTATGAAAGATAAACGGTTCGACGGCATCCCGATGGTACTGGAAACCGTGAATCCGGATATCTGGGCGCAGGAAATTGCCTGGCTGAAATCGCTGGAAAAATAACCCGGGTTATACCACCGGGCTGAGTTTAATTTTTGCCATCATTGCCGCCAGTTCGGCGCGGTCACGGACACCGACACCGGGCTGGCTCACTGCCAGTGCAGACACCGCTGTCGCCATCCGCAGCGTGTGTTCGCTGCTCTGGCTCATCAGCAGGCCGTATACCAGGCCGCCGACCATTGAATCCCCTGCTCCGACAGTGCTCACCACCTCACAATGCGGCGGCAGTGCACGCCAGGCACCGGAGGCATTCACCCACAGCGCCCCTTCCTGTCCCAGCGAAATCACCACATGGGCAATGCCTTTGTCCCGCAGGGCATGGGCGGCGTCAATCACATCTTTCAGTTCCGGCAGCGGTTTACCCGCCCAGATCTCAAGTTCATGACGGTTGGGCTTCACCAGCCACGGTGTAGCTTTCAGACCTGCCACCAGCGCCTCACGGCTGCTGTCAAAAATAATGCACGGGCACAGCTGACGCAGGCGGCTCATCCAGGTGGTAAACCACGCCGGATCCACGCCTTCCGGCAGACTGCCGCTGACCACCACCATATCGAACTGCCCGAGCCAGGTCAGTGAATCGGCCATAAACTTCTGCCATTCGCTCTCGGTGATACGGAAACCGGAAAAATTCAGATCCGTCACCGCGCCGCTGTTTTCGGTCAGTTTCACGTTGATCCGGGTGCGCCCCGGGATCACATGGAAGCGGTTTGCCAGCCCGTTTTCACTGAAAAAATGCTGAAATTCTTCCTGATTATCTTTCCCCAGAAAGCCGCTGACAGTTACATCCACCCCGAGGTCGCGCAGAACTTTGGCGACATTAATGCCTTTTCCCGCAGGATGTAACCCTACCGTTCTGACACGGTTCACCTCGCCCGGGACAAGGGACGGACACATTCCCACAAGGTCATAGGCCGGATTTAAGGTAATTGTGGCTACTCGACGGGTCATCAGCCGGGTGCTCCCTCTGTTATTTTTGGCTAACGGGTTATAATCATTAGTAATATAATGCAGCATGATACAACAGCTGCTTTTGAATCGTTTCAGTTATAACACAGACAGGCAGATATTCTATGCTCTGAATCATTCATTTTGCAGGAAGATATTGTCAAAAACAGACAGGCTGTCACTCCGGCGCACGGAAGTGTACCATAGCGCCCGCAATCTGATTAAAAAGAAGGAAAAAATAATGTCAGTCGTCGTTGGTACCGGGGTGGTTATTGTCAACAGCAAAGGTGAGGTGCTGCTGGGTAAACGCAGCGGCAAACATGCGCCATACTGGTCCATTTTCGGGGGACATGTTGATCCCGGTGAAACCTTTGAAGCCTGCGCGATCCGTGAAATTCAGGAAGAGATCGGCATTACCCTTACTGACCCGAAGGTTATCGGTCTGTGCAATAACCTGGAAACATACCGGGCGGAAGGCAAGCACACGGTATCAGTCTGCCTGCTGGCACACTATGACAGCGATACGCTGCCGGTGATCCGGGAGCCGGATAAATTTGACGGCATTATCTGGTGCTCTCCGGATAATCTGCCCGAACCGCATTTTGAAGCCAGTCGCAACGCCATTCATCTGTGGCAGACCAATCAGTTTTATCTGACAAAATAATCCGTTACATGCCGCACCTGACTACCGGGGCGGTAATTGCTCATTTATCATTCAATCACACACAATTACGCGGATTTATCAGTTTATCTGCTTTACAACCTTTTTTTGCCGCCGTATCATCAAGCTAGTACACGGAGCTGAGTAACCGGAGGATTTATTTAATGAGCAGCGACGCAATAACACAAACCAAACGCCCTTCCGTCCTGGGCGGTGCCATGATTATCGCCGGTACCGCTGTCGGTGCAGGCATGTTTTCCATCCCTGTGATGACAGCGGGTGTCTGGTTTACCGGCTCCGTTCCTGTCTCTTATACACATCTCCGAGCCCACGAGACAGGCAGAAATCTCGTATGCCGTCTTCTGCTTGAAAAAAAAAAAGCCTTCTGCTTGAAAACAAAAAAATTCTTCCGGTAGGGGGGGTGAGAGAAAGTAAGTCCACAGAAATATCATGATAAAGGACGGAGATAACTACCAGTACGAAAACCAGAAAAGCTTGCCGCGAACGAAAAAGAGCAGAACAC
>OJJN01000216.1_pt1 | contig 15291 bp, 12 predicted proteins | sample 1596321 | NCBI WGS metagenome assembly OJJN01 (sample SAMEA4350123, study PRJEB24818) | metagenome | biome: human; feature: gut; material: faeces | place: Denmark | collected 2013-09 | reverse complement strand
TTCGTACTGTTATAATATATCTGCTGCCTGTGTCACTCTCGTACATCCTCTCTTCTCACTCTTTTGCGTGAGTTGTTTTTTGTTTTTTTTTTCAATTTTAATTCTTCTTTTTTTTTTTTTTTATTGAATGGGCTCCCGCCGAGTTCTACACCTCTCTATTCGTCGGCAGCGTCAGATGTGTATAAGAGACAGGTCGCCGAGCACCCCGACCACCCTGTCCTGCTCCTGAAGGACCAGCTTGTGGCCGGTCTGGTAGCGAATCTGCAGGGCATCGCGCATACGGATGCTGACATCCACCAGGGTCGGTTCGCGGCGCAGCTTCTCCACCGGGTCGCCCTGGCGCCAGCGTTGCAGGTCGATGACGTTGCTGCCCTGGCGCGCGCCCTTGAGCACGTCTCCTTCGCTGAGACCGATCCAGCAGTCGCGGCCCTGGTCGAAGCAGATCTCGTCGTTCTGCCGGATGCACTGGTCGAGGCCACGCATCAGGCTCTGGCCGCACAGCACGTTGAGCGGGTTGGTATGGGCGACGAAGGTACGCACGTAGTCGTCCGCCGGGCTCAGCACGATCTCTTCCGGCTTGCCGTGCTGGATGATCCGGCCGTCCTTCATGATCGCGATGCGGGTGCCGATCTTCAGCGCCTCGTCGAGGTCGTGGCTGACGAACACGATGGTCTTGTGCAGTTGCCGTTGCAGCACCAGCAGTTCGTCCTGCAATTGCTGGCGGATCAGCGGGTCGAGGGCGGAGAACGGTTCGTCCATCAGCAGGATGTCGCCATCCATCGCCAGCGCGCGAGCCAAGCCGACGCGCTGCTGCATGCCGCCGGAGAGCGAGTCGGGACGCTTGTCGCGCCACTGCGAGAGACCGACCAGCTCGAGCTTCTCGTCGATCAGCTTCTTCCGCTCGGCGGCCGGACGGCCCTGCATCTCCAGGCCGAAGCCGACGTTCTCGGCCACCGTCAGCCAGGGCATCAGGGCGAACTTCTGGAACACCATGGCGATGCGCTTGGTGCGCATGGCCTTGAGAGTCGCCGGCGAGCAGTTGGCGATGTCCACCTGCGAACCTTCGTGCTCGATCAGCAGCTTGCCGCGGCTGACCTTGTTCAGGCCGTTGATGCAGCGCAGCAGGCTCGACTTGCCGGAGCCGGAAAGTCCCATCAGCACGCAGATCTCGCCGCGGTTGACGTCCAGGCAGGCGTCCTCGACGCCGAGCACCTGGCCGGTGCGCTTGAGGATCTCGGCGCGGCCGAGGCCCTGGTCGAGGAGCTTCAGGGCTTCCTTGGTGTGGGTGCCGAAGATGACGTCCACATGGTCGAATCGGATCGCGGTCATGGCTTATTTCCCCTTCACGGCGCGCTGCTTGCACACCCGGTCGAGCAGGATGGCGAGCAGGACGATGGCCAGGCCGGCTTCGAAGCCGAGGGAGATGTCGGCGGTGTTCAGCGCGTTCACCACCGGCTTGCCGAGGCCATCGGCGCCGACCAGCGCGGCGATCACCACCATCGACAGGGAGAGCATGATGCATTGGGTGATGCCGGCGGCGATGCTCGGCATCGCGTGCGGCAGCTCGATGCGCGTCAGCAGTTGCCAGCGCGAGCAGCCGAAGGCCTTGCCGGCGTCGAGCAGCTCCGCCGGAACGTCCTGGATACCCAGGCAGGTCAGGCGGATCGGCGCGGCGACGGCGAAGATCACCGTGGAGATCAGGCCCGGCACCACGCCGAGGCCGAACAGGGTCAGGGTCGGGATCAGGTAGACGAAGGTCGGCACCGTCTGCATCAGGTCCAGCAGCGGCCGCAGCGCGGTGTAGAACCACGGCTTGTGCGCGGCGACGATGCCCAGCGGCACGCCCACGGCGATGCACACCAGGGTGGCGAATATCACCTGGGCGAGGGTTTCCATGGTCTCCTGCCAGTAGCCCAGGTTGAGGATCAGCAGCAACGAGGCCAGGGCGAACACGGTCAGCCCCCAGCTGCGCTGGATGAAATGCACCAGCCCTACCAGCAAGGCGATCAGCACCAGCGGGTTGAACCAGAGCAAGCCGTTGGTGACGCCATGGATGAGGAACTCCAGGGTGTCGGAGATCTTGTCGAAGAACGATGCGCCATGCAGGGTCAGCCAGTCGACGAAACCGGCGATCTGCTCTCCCAGCGGGAGCTTGTGATCAGTCAGGAACATAATCAGGGTCCATCAAGAGCGGGAAATGAACGACCGGTCGCCTACTTGGCGAACGCCAGCTTGGCCGCGGCTGCGGCAGGCTGCCCGTCGCGCGTGGTGACACCGGCCAGCCAGGCATCCAGCTGTTCCGGGTGATCCTTCAACCAGGCCTTAGCGGCTTCCTCGGGTTTCTTGTTTTCGTTGAGTACCGCGTCCATCAGCTTGTTCTCCATCTCGAGGGTGAAGCTGAGGTTCTTCAGCAGTTGGCCGACGTTGGCGCACTCCTGGGCGTAGCCCTTGCGCACGTTGGTGTAGATGGTCGCGCCGCCATAGTTGGGGCCGAAGAAGTCGTCGCCGCCTTCCAGGTACTTCATCTGGAAGCGGGTATTCATGGGGTGCGGCTCCCAGCCGAGGAACACCACCCACTGGTTGCGCCGGATGGCCCGCTGCACCTGCGAGAGCATGCCCGCCTCGCTGGATTCCACCAACTTGAACTTGCCCAGTTCGAAGGCGTTCTTGTCGATCATGCTCTGGGCGACGCGGTTGCCGTCGTTGCCCGGCTCGATGCCGTAGATCTTGTTGCCCAGCTTGTCGGAGAACTTCGCGATATCGGCGAAGCTGCGCAGGCCGCCGTCGTAGACGTACTGGGGAACCGCCAGGGTGTACTTGGCGCCCTCCAGGTTGGCGCGCAGCGTCTCGACCGTGCCTTTCTCGGCGTACTGCTTGATGTCGTTGGTCATGGTGGGCATCCAGTTGCCCAGGAATACGTCGAGGTCGTTGTTGGCCAGGGAGCGGTAGGTCACCGGCACCGAGAGCAGATTGACCTTGGTCTTGTAGCCGAGGGACTCGAGGACCTGGCGGGTGACCGCGGTGGTCACTGTGATGTCGGTCCAGCCGACGTCGGCGAAACGCACCGACGCACAGGATTCGGGCTCCGCGGCCTGGGCTGCCAGCGGTGCGCACAGAGACACGGCCAGCAGCCAAGACTTGCAACCTTTCATAGCGAACTCCTCTGCAGGGTAAGGCGCCGGCGCTACCCCGAAGGGCGCGGCGGTCTGTCTGTATCGGGCCGACCGGTAGCGGCCCTCAGCGGGCAATTCGTGAACGATCATGAAACAGGACGCATCCGTCGCCTACAGGGTGGGTCGCAACCAGTGCAGGCGGGGTCGCATTCAGTACCCGCTGTGTCGCATTCAATCATAGTGGTCTTTGCCGGCGACCAGCGGATGCCGTTTTCGGAGCGGCGCGAGCCCGTTCTCATTCCGACGCCGTGCAGGTGCAGACGCCCCCCGGCCGCAGAGGTTCCCCGATCCGGGCGCGGACGCGGCGCTTTTGGACATGGCCGGGTCGGTGGCGGATGCGGCCCGCCCCGGGGAAAGCCCGATGATGCGCAGGAATCGCGGGCGGAGGAGCCGCCACCCCCACTACGCAGGCACGGATGCCGCGGCAATCCCGGAGGCCGGCATGGCTATCAGTGTGTTCGACCTTTTCAAGATCGGTATCGGCCCGTCCAGTTCGCATATCGTCGGCCCCATGCGCGCCGCCGCGCTGTTCACCGCTGCCCTGCGCCAACGCCAGGCGCTGTCGGCGGTGCGGCGTCTCGAAGTGCGCCTGTACGGCTCGCTGTCCGCCACCGGCGTCGGCCACGGCACCGATCGCGCGGTGATCATGGGCCTGATGGGCGAATGGCCGGATCGTATCGACCCGACCCAGATCGCCCCGCGCATGGCCGCGCTGCTCGATAGCGGCCTGCTGCAACTGGACGGCCGCGTGGCGGTACCGTTCGACTGGGTGCGCGACATGCGCCTGCTCGACGAGAACCTTCCCTACCACCCCAACGCCATGACCCTGGTCGCCTACGGCGAGCAAGGCGAACTGCACCAGGAGACCTACTACTCGGTGGGCGGCGGCTTCGTGGTCGATGCGGCACAGGCCGCCTCGGGGCAGCTCGACCAGGACCACACGGTGCTGCCCTACGACTTCTCCAGCGCCGAGGAACTGTTGCTGCTGTGCAAGCGCCACAACCTGCGGGTATCCGAGCTGATGCTGGCCAACGAACGCATCTGGCGCAGCGAGACCGACATCCGCGAAGGCCTGCGGCGCATCTGGCAGGCGATGCGCGATTGCGTCGACAACGGGTTGCGCAACGAAGGCATCCTTCCCGGCGGGCTCAACGTGCAACGCCGCGCCGCGCGCCTGCACCGCAACCTGCAGGAGATCGGCAAGCCCAACGTGATCGGCTCGACCCTCAGCGCCATGGAATGGGTCAACCTGTTCGCCCTGGCGGTGAACGAGGAGAACGCCGCCGGCGGGCGCATGGTCACCGCGCCCACCAACGGCGCGGCGGGGATCATCCCGGCGGTGCTGCACTACTATATGAAGTTCAATCCCGACGCCCAGGACCGCGACGTCGTCGACTACCTGCTGGCCGCCGCCGCGGTGGGCATCCTGTGCAAGAAGAACGCCTCGATCTCCGGCGCCGAGGTCGGCTGCCAGGGCGAGGTCGGCTCGGCCTGCGCGATGGCCGCCGCCGGACTGGCGGAAGTCCTCGGCGCCACCCCGGCGCAGGTCGAGAACGCCGCCGAGATCGGCCTGGAGCACAACCTCGGGCTGACCTGCGACCCGGTCGGCGGGCTGGTCCAGGTGCCCTGTATCGAGCGCAACGCGATCGCCGCGGTGAAGGCCATCAACGCGGCGCAAATGGCCTTGCGCGGCGACGGCCAGCATTTCATCTCGCTGGACAAGGTGATCCGCACCATGCGCGACACCGGCGCCGACATGCACGACAAGTACAAGGAAACCTCGCGCGGGGGCCTGGCGGTGAACGCCATCGAGTGCTGAACCGGAATTGCTCACGAAACGATCGAGACGCCACTTTTTGGCGCATATGACGCGTGACCGGGCGGTCGCCATCCGTCACACTGCGGGGTAACGGCTCGCCGCCCGTCGTTACCTTTGTCGCCACGGCCGCTGCCCCGCCTTCTCGCCGGGGGCCGCCCTGGTGCTACCGAAATGCCCAGGCGCGCGGCGCGCCGCCAGCCGTCGCCCATGCTGTCGTTGTGCCAGGCCCGAGTGGAAATGCCGGGCTAAAGCCTTCCGGCTTTTTTGATTGAACGCCCAATCAATATAGGCATGGCATTTGCCTTGCTCTGGTTACAAGCAACGCCGACGGCGTGGCCCAAGCAGCCACCCGGAAATTCCAACAATCATAAAAAAAGCCTCGTGAGAGGCCTGCTTGCTCAGCGTGAGGAGATACACCCATGACCACGTACGCGCCCGGAGTTCCGCCACAGAACCGAAATCCGCAGTCCATCGGCTTCCTGCTGCTGGATAACTTCACCCTGATCTCCCTGGCCTCGGCGGTGGAACCGTTGCGCATGGCCAACCAGCTCTCGGGACGCGAACTCTACCGCTGGCATACGCTGAGCCTGGACGGCCGCCAGGTCTGGGCCAGCGACGGCCTGCAGATCACCCCCGACGCCGGTACCGACAACGCCCCGGCGGTGGATTGCGTGATCGTCTGCGGCGGCGTCGGCATCCAGCGCAGCGTCACCCGCGAGCACGTCACGTTCCTCCAGGCCCAGGCCCGCCAGGGTCGGCGCCTCGGCGCGGTGTGCACCGGCAGTTGGGCGCTGGCCCGCGCCGGCCTGCTCGACGGCTACGATTGCAGCGTGCACTGGGAATGCCTGGCGGCGATGCAGGAAGCCTTCCCCCGGGTGGCCATGAGCACCCGCCTGTTCTCCATCGACCGCAACCGCTTCACCTCTTCCGGCGGCACCGCGCCGATGGACATGATGCTGCACCTGATCGGCCGCGAGCATGGCCGCGAGCTGTCGGCGGCGATCTCCGAGATGTTCATCTACGAGCGCATCCGCAACGAGCAGGACCACCAGCGCGTGCCGCTCAAGCACATGCTCGGCACCAACCAGCCGAAGTTGCAGGAGATCGTCGCGCTGATGGAGGCCAACCTGGAGGAACCGATCGACCTCGACGAACTGGCGGTCTACGTCAACGTCTCGCGTCGCCAGCTCGAGCGGCTGTTCCAGAAGTACCTGCACTGCTCGCCGTCGCGCTACTACCTGAAGCTGCGCCTGATCCGCGCCCGCCAGTTGCTCAAGCAGACGTCCATGTCGATCATCGAGGTGGCCTCGGTCTGCGGCTTCGTCTCCACCCCGCACTTCTCCAAGTGCTACCGCGAGTACTTCGGCATCCCGCCGCGCGACGAGCGCCAGGGCCAGCCGCTGGGCCAGCCGGTGGTGCTGATGCCGATCCCGCAGGACCTGGCGTTGATGCCCAACTCCTCGGCGCTGTCGGCCCTGAGCCAGGCGCAGGGCGAGTCGACCTTCGCCAGCGTGCGGATCTGACGGCGCGTCCCTGCCCGCCCCGTCCACGGGAGCGGGCAGGGCCTTGTCAGCCCCGCGGCACCAGCGCCGGCAGCAGTTGCCGGGAAATCGCCTCGCGCACCGCCGGGAGCAGCGTGGCGTGCCCGCCGAGCATGTCCTCCACCAGCCGCCGCAGCGCCTGGGCGCGCTCCGGGCTGAGGCCGCGCACGGCGTATTCGCAGGCCTGCTCCGGAGTCGAGTCCGGCGGCACGCTGAAGCCCAGCGCCTGCAGGCGTTCGCGGAAATCGTCCTGGTCGATCAGATCGGCGTGCATCATCGCGGCAGCTCCTTCGATGGGGATTGCCATCGATTCTGCTGAGCCCACGTCGCTCCCGGCAAGGGGGCTGTCCCGCCTGGACATGGGCAGGTCGTTTTCGGCTAATTCGACCGCCAGCGACACCGCCACAATCGCCTCCAGCGGCTTGCGGAATGCAGCGGACGGCTTCCGGAAAACGCCAGACTCACACTGAGGGCCGTTCCTGGCTCCTTTTTCATCCCCCTCCGCGCGTCGGGCGCGGCAGGGGGATCTTTTTGCCGGGAGCCGGCTAACCGGCGTCAAGTCCCGCCCGACAGTGTTCCCAGAAGCGCTCGAAGCCCGGCGAGAGGAACTTGTCGCGCTGGCGCAGCATGTAGAAACGCCGGCGCAACGGCGGCAGGCTGCTGCGCAGCTCGACCAGCGCGCCGGAGGCCAACTGTTCCTCGACCACCCAGCGCGACAGGCAACTGATGCCCAGCCCGGCGGCGACGCTGTGCTTGATCGCCTCGGAGCTGCCCAGGTCCAGGCTGTCTTCCAGGTAATGCAGGTGGCCCAGCAGGGCGTGACTGACCTCCTCGCGCGTGCCCGAGCCGGGCTCGCGCAGCAGCCAGCGCGCACGGCGCAGGGCCTCGCGGGAGACCTGGGTGCGCAAGGCCAGCGGGTGGCCGGGCGCCGCCACCACGATCAGGCTGTCCTCGAGCCAGGGCTCCACCCGCAGGCCCGGCTCGTGGCAGGGGCCTTCGATGAGGCCGATGTCCGCCGCGAAGGTCACCACGTCCTGCACCGCCGAACCGGTGTTGCCGATGCTGGCGTTGACCCTCACCCCCGGCTGCTCCCGCTCGAAGGAGGCCAGCAGGCGTGGCAGCACGTAGTTGCCGATGGTGCTGCTGGCCGCCACCGTCAGGCTCGCCTGGGGCGCGGCGGAAACCGCGAACTGCTGCTCCAGTTGCGCCACCCCGTCGAGCAGGCGCAATGCCTGGGGCAGGAAGCGGCGGCCGACCTCGTTCAGTTGCAGGCGCTTGCCGACCCGGTCGAACAGGCGCGTGGAAAGCTGCGACTCCAGCTCGTTGAGCGCGGCGCTGGTGGCCGACTGCGACAGCGAGATGGATTCCGCCGCCGCCGTGGTACTGCCGCAGCGAGCCACCGCACAGAAGATCTGGAGCTGACGGAAACTGAGGGCCATGGACTCACCTACCTGTTTTTCAGGTATTTAATACAGAAACTATTCGTTTCACAAATTCATGCCCGCTACCTAACCTGCGTCCCGTGACCTCACCTGAGGAGCGAAGGATGCACACCCTCCCCGTCAAGACCGGTACCAGACCCCTGGCCCAGGTCCAGAAACTCATCCCCGGCCTGCTGCTCAGCGCCGCCCTGGCCGGCGCGGCGATCCTCCTGGGTCGTTCGCAATGGTTGCAGCACAACGGCATCAGCGCGCTGACCCTGGCCATCGTGCTCGGCATCGTCGTCGGCAACACCCTGTACCCTCGGATCGCCGCCGGCAGCGCCGCCGGCGTCGGCTTCTCCAAGCAGATCCTGCTGCGCGCCGGGATCATCCTCTACGGCCTGCGCCTGACCTTCCAGGACATCGCCGGGGTCGGATTGCACGGCGTGCTGCTGGACGCCCTGATGCTCGCCAGCACCTTCGGCCTGGCGTGCCTGCTCGGCACCCGGCTGTTCGGCCTGGACCGCACCACCACCCTGCTGATCGGCGCCGGCAGTTCGATCTGCGGCGCCGCCGCGGTGATGGCCACCGAGCCGGTGGTGCGCGGCCGTGCCGAACAGGTCGCGGTGGCGGTCTCCACCGTGGTGGTGTTCGGCACCCTGGGCATCTTCCTCTATCCGGCGCTGTTCCAGCTCGACCAGGACTGGGGGCTGCTGCCGCGCGACCCTGGCACCTGGGGCGTGTACATCGGTGCCACGGTGCACGAGGTGGCCCAGGTGGTCGCCGCGGGTCGCTCGATCGGCATCGAGGCAGCGGATACCGCGGTGATCGCCAAGATGGTCCGGGTAATGATGTTGGCGCCCTTCCTGATCCTGCTCTCGGCCTGGCTGGCACGCGACAAGGCGCACCGCCGGCAGCACAGCGGCGCGACCAAGATCACCATTCCCTGGTTCGCCGTCGGCTTCGTACTGGTCGCCGGACTCAACTCGCTGGTCAGCCTGCCGCCGGCGCTGGTCAGCCACGTCAACGACCTCGACACCTTCCTCCTGGCCATGGCGATGGCCGGCCTCGGCCTCGGCACGCACCTCTCGGCGATCCGCCGCGCCGGCCTCAAGCCGCTGCTGCTGGCCGCCCTGCTATTCGCCTGGCTGGTGCTCGGCGGTGGATTCCTCACCCGCCTGGCGCTCGCCTGAGTCCTCCGCCAGGAAGCCCTGCACGGCCCGCCGCAAGGCTTCGTGCAGGGCTTCCACCTCGTCGATGCCGTGGCCACGCAGGCAGCCATGGACCAGCCCGTTTCCCGGATAGAACCCTGCCTCGCCACCCGCCGCGCGTAGCTCTGCGCCATAGCGCTCACCGTCGTCGCGCAGCGGATCGAATTCGGCGACCGCCACGAAGGCCGGCGGCAGGCCAGTGAAATCAGCGGCCTCCAGGGGCAGCGCCAGCGGCTGTCGGTGCAGCGCCGCCAGTGGCAGGTAGGCGTCCAGGCACGCCTGCACATCGCCGAGGCCGAGCAACGGCGCGTCGACGCAGTCGATCCGCGAGGGCGATGGCGCGGCGGACAGCAAGGGATAGAGCAATATCTGCGCGGCCGGCGACGGCGCGCCGCCATCGCGCAGGGCCAGGCACAGCGCCGCCGCCAGGTTGCCGCCGGCGCTGTCGCCGGCCACCAGCAGGCGTCGCCCATCCAGCGCTTCGTCCAGCTCGCCCAGGCTCAGCGCCTGCCAGGCACGCAGGCAATCCTGCAATGCCGCCGGGAACGGATGCTCCGGCGCCAGTCGGTAATCCACCGCCAGCACCAGCAGGCCCAGGCGCGCCGCCAGGTCGGCGCAGATGAAATCGTGTGAGTCGAGGCCGCCGAGCATCCAGCCGCCACCGTGCAGGTAGAGCAGCGCCGGCCAGCCACCGGGCGGTGCCGGGCGGTCGGGGCGATAGCGGCGCACGCGCACCGGCGGCGCGGCCGGCAAGCAGGAGTCGAGCACCCGCAAACCGGCCGGGCGCGGCGGCGCGAACGCCTGGCACATCCGCGCGTAGGCCGCACGTTGCGCATCCAGGCGCGGACTGTCGCTGGCGAACGCCCGGCTGTGCTCGACGAAGCGCCACATCGCCGGAGACAGCGGATACTTCGCAGCCATCGCGCTCAGCGCACCGGCGGCAGGCCGATCACCCGACCGACACCTTCCGGCACGGGGAGCGCGCGATGTGCCTCGGCGAGCGCCTCGACCCGCGCCAGCACCTCGCCTTCGAACGGTACCGAGCGCGGGCCGTCGAGGCTGACGTGGAGCAGCATCTGCTCGCTCAGCGCCAGCGCCTGCCCGCTGCCAGGCAGGTACAGGGCATGGTGGATATGCAGGCGCTTGCGATCGTGACCGAGCAGTTGCGTACGCACCTCGACCCTGGCGCCCTCCTTCACCTCATGGAGGAAGTTCAGGTGGCATTCCAGGGTGAACAGCGAGTGTCCGCTGGCGTCGCGGTTCTGGCTGTCCAGGCCGATATGCGCCATCAGCGCATCGGTGGCGTAGCTGAACACCAGCAGGTAGAACGCATCGCGCAAGTGGCCGTTGTAGTCCACCCACTCGGGCAGGACCGGCGTCTCGTAGGTCGTCAGGACTTGGCTCATGGCAGGCTCCGTGGTTGCGCTACGTCCGGCGGGGCGGAAGGCGCGTCATGTCACTCGGCGAAGGCGAAGCCGTGCCGGGCCTTGGTTTCCCTGATCGCCCCGAGCACCGCCAGCAGGCAGTCGTCGCGGTAGCGCTCGAGCTCGGCGATGCTGCGCGCGCCCTGCTGCTCGGCGGTGCCCTCCACCACCCGGTCGATCAGGGCTTCGGTGAGTTCCGGCGCCGGCAGGTAGGTCCAGGGCAATTGCAGCGCCGGGCCGAACTGCGCCATGAAGTGGCGCATGCCGGCGTTGCCACCGGCCAGGGTGTAGGTCAGGAAGGTGCCCATGAACGACCAGCGCAGGCCGGCGCCGAAGCGGATCGCATCGTCGATCTCGCCGGTCGTGGCCACGCCGTCGTTGACCAGGTGCAGCGCCTCGCGCCAGAGCGCCTCGAGCAAGCGGTCGGCGATGAAGCCGGGCACTTCCTTGCGTACGTGCAGCGGACGCATGCCCAGCGATTCGTAGACCCGCATCGCCGCCCGCACGGCCTCGGCAGCGGTGCGTTCGCCGCCGACCACCTCCACCAGCGGCAGCAGGTAGACCGGGTTGAACGGGTGGCCGACCAGGCAGCGCTCGGGGTGGCTCGCCTCGGCGTAGAACTCGCTGGGCAGCAGGCCCGAGGTGGAGGAACCGATCAGCACGTCGGGCCGCGCCGCGGCGCTGATCCTGGCGTGCAGGTCGAGCTTCAGGTCGAGCCGCTCGGGGGCGCTCTCCTGGATGAAATCGGCGTCGCCCACGCATTCCTCGATGCTCGCGACGAAGCGCAGACGCTCCTGCGCCGCGCCGGGCGCCAGGCCCTGTTTCCGCAAGGCCGGCCAGGCATTGGCGACGCGCGCGCGCAACGCCGCTTCGGCGCCCGGCGCCGGATCCCAGGCGACGACGTCGAGGCCGTGGGCCAGGGCGCGGGCGATCCAGCCGCTGCCGATGACGCCGCTACCGAGGGCGGCGAAGGTCTTGATCTCGGTGACGAAGGACATGGACATCTCCAGAAGGTTGTTCCCGCCCCCGACGGGGCGGGGAGGAAGAAATCAGCGCGGCTTCAGGTTCATCCTGCGGCGCCCTTCCGCCGGGCTCAGGGCACGCCCGCCGAGGCGCTCGATGATCTCGATGGCGCGCTCCACCAGGCTGCCGTTGCTCGCCGGCACGCCCTTGTCCAGCCAGATGTTGTCCTCCAGGCCGACCCGCACGTTGCCGCCCAGCAACATGGCCTGGGCGACCATCGGCATCTGCGTGCGGCCGATGCCGAAGCCGGCCCAGGTCGCCCCCGGCGGCAGGTTGTCGGCCATCGCCTTCATGGTCGTGGTATCGGCCGGCGCGCCCCAGGGAATGCCCAGGCAGATCTGGAACAGCGGATCCTCCAGCAGCCCTTCCTTGAGCATCTGCTTGGCGAACCAGAGGTGGCCGGTATCGAAGATTTCCAGCTCGGCCTTGACCCCCAGCTCGGTGATGCGCCGGGCGCCGGCGCGGAGTTGCGCAGGGGTGGAGACGTAGATGTAGTCGCCGTCGCCGAAATTGAGGGTGCCGCAGTCCAGGGTGCAGATTTCCGGCAGCAGCTCCTCGACATGCCTGAGCCGCTCCAGCGGGCCGACCAGGTCGGTGCCGGCACCGAACTCCAGGGGCTGCTCGCCCTTGCCGATCTCCAGGTCGCCGCCCATGCCGGCGGTGAGGTTGATGATCACGTCGGTGTCGCTTTCGCGGATACGCTCGACCACTTCACGGTACAGTGCCACGTCGCGGCTGGGCTTGCCGGTGGCGGGGTCGCGGACATGGCAGTGGGCGACGGTGGCGCCGGCCCTGGCCGCCTCGATGGCGGCCTCGGCAATCTGTTTCGGAGTGACCGGGATCGCCGGATGCCGGCCGACGGTATCGCCGGCGCCGGTCACCGCGCAGGTGACGATGACTTCATGGTTCACGGTGGTAGCTTCCTGTATTCGGGGTCTACGAAGCCCCGCCCGGCCGCGCCGGGCGGAACGGATAGGTGCGGGTTACTTCAGCGAGGCCTGGAGCGCGGCCAGGCCGTCCTTGCCGTCGAAGGTGCTCACGCCATCCAGCCAGGCCTTCAGCGGCTCGGGGTTGGCCTTCAGCCACTGCCGCGCGGCGTCGAGGGGCTGGGTGCGATCGAGGATCGGCGCCATCACCTGGCTGACCTGGGCGCTGCTGAAGCGCAGGTTGTGCAGCAGCCGGGCGACATTGCCGCACTGCGCCTGGTAGCCGGCGGCGGTCATGGTGGAGACGGTGGCCGCGCCTTCGTCGGGACCGAACACATCCTCGCTGCCGGTGAGGTAGGTCATGTCGATCTGCAGGTTCATCGGATGCGGCTTCCAGCCGAAGAACACCACCCACTGCTTGCGCTTGATCGCCCGCTTCACCGCCGTGAGCATCCCGGCCTCGCTGGACTCCACCAGCTGGAAGCCCTTCAGGCCGAAACGGTTGTCGTCGATCATCTTCCGGGTGATGCGGTTCGAGCCGCTGCCCGGCTCGATAGCGTAGATGCGGCCGCCAAGCTTGTCCTTGAAGCGGGCGATGTCGGCGAAGGTCTTCAGCCCGCCCTCGGCGACGTAGCTCGGCACCGCATAGGTGGACTGCGCGTCGGCCAGGGTCGGCGGCTCGATCACTTCGATCCGGCCTTTGTCCAGGTAAGGCCTGGCGACCGGCTGCATGGTCGGTTGCCAGTAGCCGAGGAACAGGTCCAGCTGCTTGTCGGCCAGGCCGGCCAGGACGATCTGTTGCGAGGCGCTGGTCTGCTTCACCTGGTAGCCCAGGCCGTCGAGCAAGGCCTCGGCCACGGCGCTGCTGGCGACCACGTCGGTCCAGTTCACCGTGCCCAGGCGCACCGTGCGGCACTGCTCGGGTTCGGCGGCCAGGGCGGCGCCACTGGCCAGGATCAGCAGGGCGCAGCCCAGCTGGCGAATCGTCGTCTTCATCGGTCTCCCCTCGTGCGGCTATTGATTGTTTTTCTGCGAGGTGGGCGCCGGCCCCTTGCGAGACCGACCCTGGCGACCAAGGTACGCAGCCGGGACGGCGGCGAAGCGCACTGCGGCGACCAGCTCTTGCACTGCAGCGACCTGGCCATTGCCAAGCGCGGCGGGCCTGCGCTACACACAGGCTGCGCAACCTCAACCCCGGAGCGCCCCATGTCCCAGGACTTCTGGTTTCTCCTGCTGCCCGGCTTCTCGGTAATGGGCTTCGTTTCCGCCGTGGAGCCACTGCGAGTGGCCAACCGCTTCCACGCCGACCTCTACCGCTGGCACGTGCTCAGCGCCGACGGCGGTCCGGTGCTGGCCAGCAATGGCATGTCGGTGAACAGCGACGGCGCGCTGGAGCCGCTGAAGAAAGGCGACCTGCTGTTCGTGGTGGCCGGTTTCGAGCCGCTGCGGGCGGTCACCCCGGCCCTGGTGCAGTGGCTGCGCAAGCTCGATCGCAACGGCGTGACCCTCGGTGGCATCGATACCGGCAGCGTGGTGCTGGCCGAGGCCGGTCTGCTCGACGGGCGCCGCGCGACCCTGCACTGGGAAGCCATCGACGCCTTCCAGGAGTCCTACCCGCAACTGAGCGTGACCCAGGAGCTGTTCGAGATCGACGGTCCGCGCATCACCTCGGCCGGCGGCACCGCCTCCATCGACCTGATGCTCGACCTGATCGCCCAGGCCCACGGTCCGCAACTGGCGGTGCAGGTTTCCGAGCAGTTCGTGCTCGGCCGCATCCGCCCGCGCCAGGACCACCAGCGCCTGCAGGTGGCGACCCGCTATGGCGTGAGCAACCGCAAGCTGGTGCAGGTGATCGGCGAGATGGAGCGGCATACCGAGCCGCCACTGACCACCCTGGAGCTGGCCGAGCGCATCCAGGTCACCCGCCGCCAGCTGGAACGGCTGTTCCGCGTGCACCTGGACGACACGCCCTCGAACTTCTACCTCGGCCTGCGCCTGGACAAGGCCCGCCAGTTGCTGCGCCAGACCGACCTCAGCGTGCTACAGGTGAGCCTGGCCTGCGGCTTCGAGTCGCCGTCGTACTTCTCCCGCAGCTACCGCGCGCGCTTCGCCGCCAGTCCCAGCCAGGATCGCGCGGTGCTGCCGCTCAAGGCTCCCGCAGCCACGCCGCCAGGCGCGCCAGCAGGGCATCGCACGCCTCGAGCTGAGCGAGGCTGACGAACTCGTCCGGCTTGTGGCCCTGGTCCATGCTGCCGGGACCGCAGATCACCGCCGGGATACCGGCCTGGTGGAACAGCCCGCCCTCGGTGCCGAAGGCCACGGTGGAGAAATCCGTCGAACCGCTGAGCAGGCCGATCAGCTCCGCCGCCTGGCTGTCGTCTGCGGTGAGCAGGCCGGGATAGGCCGATAGCGGCGTGAAGCGGATATCGGTACTTCGCTCCACCGCGCGCATCCGCGGCAGCAGTTCGCTTTCGGCATAGTCGCGGAGTTCCTCGGCGACCTGCCGCGGGTCGTCCGCCGGCAGCGCGCGGACCTCGAAGTCGAAGCGGCACTCGGCGGGCACGATGTTCAGCGCCCGGCCGCCCTGGATCAGTCCGGTCTGCACCGTCGAGTAGGGCGGGTCGAAACGCCGGTCGTGGCGCTCCGGCACCGCCAGGCGCGCGCCGATCTCGCCGAGGCGGCCGATCAGCCGCGCGGCGTATTCGATGGCATTCACCCCCTGCGGCGCGTAGGCCGAATGGCAGGCCGCGCCC
>OJJN01000212.1_pt1 | contig 15448 bp, 10 predicted proteins | sample 1596321 | NCBI WGS metagenome assembly OJJN01 (sample SAMEA4350123, study PRJEB24818) | metagenome | biome: human; feature: gut; material: faeces | place: Denmark | collected 2013-09 | reverse complement strand
TTTGATTTATGTGTTCTGTGTATGTCATGTATGGTAAGTGGTATACGAGTTAGTATTTATTGATTTTTTTTTTTTCAAGCAGAAGACGGCATACGAGATTTCTGCCTGTCTCGTGGGCTCGGAGATGTGTATAAGAGACAGATCTGAAAATATAAAAGAAACAGGGGGAAAAATAAACCCCCTGACAGGAATAATAGTGAAAATTACAGGCAATTTACAATATTTTTAATTAATTTGGGCCCGTGGTAGATAAATCCTGAATAGATTTGGATCAGAGATGCACCCGCTTCCATTTTTTCCCGGGCGGCAACCAGGGAATCTATTCCGCCGACACCGATGATTGGTAATTTCCCGTTCAGCTCTTTCGATAATAAACGGATAATTTCGGTGCTCTTACTCTGCACCGGGCGGCCACTTAATCCACCAGTTTCATTACAGTGATTTAATCCCTGCACTAATGAGCGGTCTAATGTGGTATTGGTGGCAATCACACCGTCAATATTATGGCGCACCAGGCTGTCAGCGACCTGAATTAATTCTTCCGCTGTTAAATCCGGGGCAATTTTTACCGCGACAGGTACATATTTTCCGTGCTTCTGATGCAGTTCCTGCTGCTTTATTTTTATTGCTGACAGCAGGTCATCCAGCATATCGCCGTATTGCAGTGTCCGTAATCCAGGGGTATTCGGTGAGGAGATGTTAACAGCGATATACCCGGCGTGGGTATACACTTTGTCCATACAAATCAGATAGTCATCCTTTCCCTGTTCAACCGGTGTATCTTTATTTTTACCAATATTAATTCCCAGAATACCGCCGAAACGGGCCTGTTTAATATTCTCAACCAGGTTATCCACCCCGAGGTTATTAAAACCCATCCGGTTAATTAACCCTTCTGCTTCGACAATACGGAACAGACGCGGTTTATCATTTCCCGGCTGTGGTTTCGGTGTGACCGTACCGACTTCAACAAAACCAAAACCCATTGCATCAAATGCTTCAATACATTCACCGTCTTTATCAAGACCGGCGGCTAATCCGAGCGGGTTTTTAAAAGAGAGTCCCATGCACTGAACGGGTTTGGTGGCGACATGCTGCTGAATAAGAAAACGGAAAGGAGAGCGGGAAAGACGTTTAAGCTGGTGAAAGGTGAATTCGTGGGCACGTTCCGGATCAAGGCGGAACAGGGCCTTCCTGACTAGCGGATAATACATCTTAAATACCTTTTGCTATAGATATGTGTTTTCGGCACAACACGCCGTACCGGGCAATTTCTCTGTAACAAAATAGGTCGTGAATCATAGCTGAAACAGCGGGAGCCTATCTCAGGCGGCTATAATAGGTGAAATACGTCCGTTCTGCACGGCTTTTTTACGCAGTAAATGACGCACAAAGAATGTGCGTCATTTATTATCAGATCACCAGCGACCGGATGCCCCGCCGCCACCGCTGCGTCCTCCGCCTCCGGATGAGGATCGGCTGCTGCTCCGGCTGCCCCCGCTGTAACCACCGCCGCTGCTGCCCCCGCCACGGCCGCCGCGCCCTGAACCACTGCCGCCTCCGCCGCCGACAGTAACAAAACCGAAATAGTGCCCGATCCCGACAAACATGCCGAATCCCACTCCCGCCACCACACCGGCGGCCAGACTCCCCTCTGAAAACAGTAATCCGAAAATAAAAGCAAATCCGCCGAACAGAAAACCAACACAGATTGAAACCCGCAGCTTCTGAGGCCGGACAATTTTCGTCAATATCCAGTACAATCCGCCGAGCGTAAGCAGGAATAAGAAGAAGGCCGCGATAAACATGGTGAATGTCAACACTATCACCAGCCAGAACGGCAGAATCTGCAGGAACAGGAACTGACTCCAGCGCGGTAATTCTGTGTAGAGAAAATCTTCCCCGAAATGAATACCGTTTCCGGCCGGATTATTAAAGCCGCCGGCGTACCAGGTCAGATAAAGAATAATGGCGATCGGAATTGCCGCTTTCAGTTTAAAGCGTTTCACCATGCCATACAGGAAAGCGCCCCACAGATATGCACTCGCGGCCAGTACCGCACCAAGCATAATATCAATCCAGCCGACGGGCCCTGCCTGTTTGGCAATAAAGAATGCCGGAGTGGTAACCGGTGGCAGTGGTTCATTGCGGACTCTGGCAATCAGCGCATCGACGGTATCATTAATACCACCGGCATAATTTCCCATTTTAAAATTCGGAATGAAATAATCCTTGAGAATACGGTTTGCCACCGCATCACTCACCGCTCCTTCCAGCCCGTATCCGACCTCAATCCGCATCGCGCGATCATCTGACGCCACCAGCAATAAAATACCGTCATCAATATTGATACGACCTAACCGCCACTGGTTAAAAACTTTTTCTGCATAACTTTCAATATCGCGCGACCCGGTAGTGTTCACCGTCAGTACCGCAATCTGCGTACCGGTCCGCTCGCGCAGTGCATTCAGTTTCTGCTCAATACTGCTGCGCTCACCGGCGGTCAGCAATCCGGCGGTATCGGTGACCGATCCCTGCATACGGGGAAATGTTTCCGTCTGAGCAAATGCCGTCACAGCAAAGAGCAGCAAAAACAGGGAAAATATCCCCTGTAACCAGCGACTGTACCGGTTTATTTCATTTCTCATCACGAAATCCTTTCTTTTATATACAGGTCGTCATTGGCCTGAGTTTACCGTATCCGGTTAAAAATAACGCCCTGTTACTGTGACAATGTATTGCAGTGCAAAAAAAAACACCTCCGGGGAGGTGTTTGTCTGAATCAGCTTCAGTGAAGTCGCTGACAGCGGGCAAAAACGAAAAGTCGCTGTAAATACCTCCCTGTACGCTCAGGCGCGTCATCCATGATGCGCATGCTTTTCGTTTCTCTGCCCGCTATCGCTCCTTTATCCGCAAAAGCAATGATCAGTTCTCATCCAGTGCTTTTGTGATTTTTTCAAACAGATCACCGGAGAGATTTTCCAGCCCTTTCAGGCGCAGCAATGCATCACGCATTTTGCTCTGACGGCTGTCGTCATACCGTTTCAGGCGGATCAGCGGTTCAATCAGACGTGACGCCACCTGCGGGTTACGGCTGTTCAGATCACAGAGGATCTCCGTCAGGAACTCATAGCCTTTACCGGATTTATCATGGAACGCTTTCGGGTTATTCATCACAAACGCACCGACCAGTGAGCGCACCCGGTTCGGGTTCGCCATGGTGAAGGACCGGTGAGTGAGCAGTGATTTCACATTATCCAGCACATCCGCATCCGGACGTGTGGCCTGAAGAATAAACCACTTGTCCATCACCAGACCATCCTGATGCCATTTGTTGTCGTAATCCGCCAGCAGTTTATCGCGGCACGGCAGCGCGGCCTTCACCGCCGCCGTCAGGGCCGCCAGAGAATCGGTCATATTGTCGGCCTGCGCATACTGTTGTGACACGCGCTTATCCGCCTGCGCTTTGTCCTCATCCAGTGCCAGGTATCCCAGACAGACATTGCGCAGATCGCGTTTTGCAATATCCGCATGATCGATTTGATATGCCCCGGTTTTCATGCTGACATACACAGCATACAGCTCATCCGCCAGTTCACGGGCAAATGTGCCGGCGATATAGGTCATTACCGCATTAATTGCATCCGGATCCACCACTGGGAACCATTCCGCAACCTCGGTTTCTGACGGCAGGGTCAGAATCTGAGCTGCCAGTGCCGGATCGATCTGCTCATCAAGCAGCACTGCACGGAAAGCATCGGTTACCCCTTCCGGTAATTGCAAGTCTTCACCGGCCTGATAACGGCGGATGTTTTCCTTTATATGTAATGCCAGAAGAGACTGTGCGGCATCCCAGCGGGCAAATTCATTACGGGCGTGCTGCATCAGAAATGCCAGCTGTGCATCGGTGTACGGATAATCCACTTTCACCGGCGCGGAAAATTCGCGGAACAGTGACGGTACCGGCTTTTCACTGACATCATCAAAGGCGAAGGTCTGTTCATCACGGGTAATATTCAGTACTGAATGAACCGGCTCCCCTTCATGACGCAGCGCAAGCACGTCGCCGTTACTGCCGTACAGTTCAATATCAAACGGGATATGCAGCGGCTGTTTGTCCTGCTGATCCGGTGTCGGCGGGGTCATCTGGGTCACATGCAGCTGATACTGTTTTTTATCCGCATCATAGCTGTCACGTACAGTCACCAGCGGCGTACCGGACTGGCTGTACCAGCGGCGGAAAAGTGTCAGATCGACATTAGACGCATCTTCCATCGCCTGCACAAAATCATCACAGGTCGCGGCGCTGCCGTCATGGCGGTGAACATAAAGCTGCATCCCCGCCTGGAACTGCTCTTCGCCGAGCAGCGTGTGGATCATGCGGATCACTTCAGAGCCCTTCTCATACACCGTCAGCGTATAGAAGTTATTCATTTCAATGACTTTGTCCGGACGGATCGGGTGCGCCATCGGACCGGCGTCCTCGGCAAACTGAGCGGCACGCATCACGCGGACATTATTGATACGGTTTACCGGGCGGGAACCGAGGTCAGAGCTGAATTCCTGGTCACGGAAAACGGTCAGCCCTTCTTTCAGGCTGAGCTGGAACCAGTCACGGCAGGTGATACGGTTACCGGTCCAGTTATGGAAATATTCATGACCGATAACAGATTCAATCCCGAGATAATCTTTATCCGTCGCTGTTTCATTCTTCGCCAGCACATATTTGGAGTTAAAGACATTCAGCCCTTTGTTCTCCATCGCGCCCATATTAAAGAAATCAACAGCCACAATCATATAGATGTCGAGGTCATACTCGAAACCAAAGCGCTCCTCATCCCATTTCATGGCATTTTTCAGGGAGGTCATCGCCCAGCCGGCACGATCGAGGTTACCTTTGTCGACAAACAGCTCCAGCGCCACATCACGGCCGCTGCGGGTGGTAAAAGTATCGCGCAGCACATCAAAATCACCGGCCACCAGAGCAAACAGGTAACTTGGTTTCGGGAACGGGTCTTCCCATTTCACCCAGTGTTTATCCCCGGATTCCCCGGCATCAATCCGGTTACCGTTGGATAACAGATACGGATAACGGGCTTTGTCCGCCGTGATCCGGGTGGTGTAACGCGCCAGCACATCCGGGCGGTCAGGGTAATACGTGATATGACGGAAACCTTCCGCCTCACACTGTGTGCAAAGTGCATCACCGGACACATACAGCCCCTCAAGTGCGGTATTTTCCGCCGGGCTGATTTCATTAATAATTTGCAGGGTGAATTGTTCAGGCACATTCATAATGCGCAGCGAACCGGGTTCTTCGCGGTAATCTGACCAGACTTTGCCGTCAATGGTCAGCTGCTTCAGGGTCAGCCCCTCACCGGCAAGCACCAGCTCAGAGGCGTTGTCATTCAGGCGCTTCACCTGACTGACGGCAGTCACCACTGTCGTCTGCGGGTCGAGCGCAAAATCGAGATCAATATGGGTAATGGTATAGTCAGGAGCCTGATAGTCCTGACGATACTTCGCCTGCCGCTGTTGTGTCATGGTTTTCTCTTCACTGTTTTATTAAATGATTACAATTACGCTGTACTTAGGCTCTCACAATTCAGGCGCCGTGGTAAACGAAATTTTAGCAGTTTGTGATACGCCCTGATTTCCTGACGGTGCGGTACAGCACTAAATATGAATAAAATGTTAACAAATAATGTGATTGCGCGCTGAACATCACGCACAGGGAAAATAACGTGTTACTATACGCAGATAATAGTAAGCTATAACCTGTTTAGGTTGATTGCTCCGTGAGGATGCTGAAAGCGCCATGAATTCAGAAGCAACCCCGATTATTACATCACTGCTGGATACCGATGCGTATAAGCTGCATATGCAGCAGGCAGTGTTCCATCATTACCGCTCAATTCCTGTGGTCGCGGAATTCCGCTGCCGGAGCAGCAAACGGCTGGGACAGTACGCAGATGAACTGCGCCGCCGGGTGGCAATGATGGCAGAGCTGTCAGTCAGTGATGACGAGTACAACTACCTGGCCCGCCTGCCGTTCTTTTCGGCGGACTACCTCGCCTGGTTCCGTCAGTTCCGTTTTGATCCGTCACAGGTGAATATCCGCTGTGACAGCAACGGCCAGCTGGCTGTCCGTATCAGCGGCCCGTGGGTGGAAGTTATCCTGTGGGAAGTGCCGCTGCTGGCGCTGATCAGTGAACTCGTCCACCATCATGAATCACCGCAGGTCACGCCGGAAGATGCCGTTATCCGTCTGCGTGAGCTGGTAGCACGTTTTTATCAGGATGCAGAGCAGGCCGGGTTGGATCTCAGCCGCTTTAAACTGATGGATTTCGGTACCCGCCGCCGTTTCTCTTTTGATGTTCAGAAAGCCATTGTCACTGAACTGAAACAGCATTTCCCGTATCTGGTCGGCACCAGCAATTACCTGCTGGCGGAAAAACTCGATCTGGAGCCGGTCGGCACCCAGGCACATGAATGGTTCCAGGCACATCAGCAGATCAGTGCGGAACTGGCCAACAGCCAGCGCGCTGCCCTCCAGACCTGGCTTGATGAATATCCGGATCAGCTTGGTGTCGCCTTAACAGACTGCATCACGATGGATGCTTTCCTGCGCGATTTCGATGCCCCGTTTGCCCGCGCCTATCAGGGCCTGCGCCACGATTCCGGGGATCCGGTGGAATGGGGTGAAAAAGCCATTGCTCATTATGAAAAGCTGGGTATCGACCCGATGAGCAAAACCCTGGTCTTTTCAGATAACCTGGATTTCCGCAAAGCCCTCGCGCTTTATGCCCATTTCTGTGACCGGATAAATCTGGTATTCGGTATCGGCACCCGCCTGACCTGCAATATCCCGGATGTCGAGCCGCTCAATATTGTTATCAAGCTGGTGGAATGCAACGGTAAACCGGTTGCCAAACTCTCTGACAGCCCCGGCAAAACCATCTGTGAAGATGATGAATTTGTCGATAAACTGCGCCGCGCATTTGATATTCCCCACGTTCAGCGCGCCTGCTGATCCCTCCTTTTATATACCTGCTCCCGGAGAACAGAAAAAGACGGTTGTTTTTTCTGTTTTTCGGGCTGTTATCCCTTAATTTCTGCTTGTTTCCTGAGAGTGAGCAAGTAACATAGTGAGATTGCCCGTTTGACGGCAACTGATGACTATTCTGTTACTCACATCTCAGAGGATGGCGGGTAACGCGTGTAACAGACCTATATAAGAAGAGAGAGTTTCAACTATGAGCATAGCGCCTGTGGTCGATGTACTGCAAGGCCGTGTACCTGTTGACAGCGAAGTCACGGTACAGGGTTGGGTCCGTACAAGGAGAGATTCAAAAGCCGGGATCTCATTCCTCGCCGTCTACGACGGTTCCTGCTTTAATCCGGTACAGGCCGTCATCGAAAATAATTTACCTAATTATAATGATGAAGTGCTTCATTTAACGGCGGGCTGTTCTGTCGAAGTCACCGGGAAAGTGGTTGCTTCCCCGGGTCAGGGACAAAGCTTTGAAATCCATGCCTCACAGGTTCGTGTGGTCGGTATGGTTGATGATCCGGATACCTATCCGATGGCGGCAAAACGTCACTCTGTCGAGTATCTGCGTGAAGTGGCACACCTGCGTCCGCGCACTAACCTGATTGGTGCGGTTGCCCGTGTCCGTCATACCTTATCCCAGGCATTACACCGTTTCTTTGACGAGCAGGGTTTCTTCTGGGTATCCACCCCGCTGATCACCACCTCCGATACCGAAGGTGCCGGTGAAATGTTCCGTGTCTCTACGCTGGATTTCCACAACCTGCCGCGTAACGACAAAGGCGAAGTGGATTTCAGCGAAGACTTTTTCGGCCGGGAAGCCTTCCTGACTGTATCCGGTCAGCTGAATGGTGAAGCTTATGCCTCTGCGCTGAGCAAAATCTACACCTTCGGCCCGACATTCCGTGCGGAAAACTCCAACACCAGTCGTCACCTGGCGGAATTCTGGATGCTGGAGCCGGAAGTGGCGTTTGCCACCCTGAATGATATCGCCGGTCTGGCCGAAGCCATGCTGAAATATGTCTTCAAAGCCGTTCTGGAAGAGCGCCGCGACGACCTCGAATTCTTTGCTGAGCGTATTAATAAAGAAGCAATCGAACGTCTGGAGCGTTTTGTCACTTCCGATTTCGCACAGGTTGATTACACCGACGCGATCAAAATCCTGGAAAACTGCGGCAAAACCTTTGAAAACGACGTGTACTGGGGCGTGGATATGTCCTCTGAGCACGAGCGTTACCTGGCGGAAGAGCACTTCAAAGCGCCAGTGGTCGTTAAAAACTACCCGAAAGCTATCAAAGCCTTCTATATGCGTGAAAACGAAGACGGCAAAACCGTGGCAGCGATGGACGTGCTGGCACCGGGAATCGGTGAAATCATCGGGGGTTCCCAGCGTGAAGAGCGTCTGGACAGACTCGATGCCCGCTTCGATGAACTGGGTATGAATAAAGAAGATTACTGGTGGTACCGTGATCTGCGCCGCTACGGCACAGTGCCGCACGCCGGTTTCGGTCTGGGCTTCGAGCGTTTGGTCTCATATGTGACGGGTGTCTCAAATATCCGTGAAACCATCCCGTTCCCGCGCACCCCGCGCAGCGCCACATTCTGATTTTCATCAAAAATATTGAATGTAAAAAGCCGGCCTTCAGGTCGGCTTTTTTTATGTCTGATGATCTGACTGTTCAAAAAGTTCCCGATTATTTACATTTTGAAATACTTTTTTGCTATTCGTTACAGATTCTTCGTTTTTGTAGCACTTTCAGGGTAGATAAAATATTTTACCAATGGAACACTGGTCGCCGACACAGACGACACTAAACTCTCATAAATAGTTCCAAATTTTTTTCAGAACTATTTCTGGCAGTGGCAGGTGTCCGAATAACACCAATGAGGGTAATAATAATGAAACGCAATATTCTTGCAGTGGTTATCCCGGCTCTGTTAGTTGCTGGTGCAGCAAACGCAGCTGAAATCTACAACAAAGACGGCAACAAAGTAGACCTGTACGGTAAAGTTGACGTTCGTCACATGTTCGCTAAGTCTGATGACAACGGCTCTAAAGAAGATGGCGACGATTCACGCGTTCGTTTCGGCATCAAAGGTGAAACTCAGATCACTGACCAACTGACCGGTTTCGGTCGTTTCGAAAACGAAATCAAAACCAACGGCGTTGAAGGCGACAACAAAAACAAAGTACGTTTAGCTTACGCTGGTTTCAAATTCGCTGAATTCGGTTCAATCGACTACGGCCGTAACTACGGTGTGGTATATGACACTGCAGCATGGACCGACGTTCTGCCACTGTTCGGTGGCGACACCATGGCTCAGACCGACGTTTACATGACCGGTCGTAACGCTAACCTGCTGACCTATCGTAACACCGATTTCTTCGGTTACGTTGATGGCCTGAGCTTCGCTCTGCAGTATCAGGGTGCTAACGACGATAACTCTATCGCAAACCGCGGCGAAGCAATCAAAGATTCTAACGGCAATGTAATTGGTTACACTACCGATGCTAAAGCTAATGGCGATGGCTACGGTTTATCTACTGCCTATGATCTGGGCTGGGGTGTAACTCTGGGTGCTGGCTACTCTAACTCTGCTCGTCCGTTAGGTCAGCAGAATAGTGCAAATCCTTACGACGCTCAAGGCAAACGCGCTGAAGCATGGAACGTTGGTGCTAAATACGACGCTAACAACCTGTACCTGGCTGCTATGTACGGTGAAACCCGTAACATGACCAAATACGGTGATTACGACCTGATTGCTAACAAAACTCAGAACATCGAATTAGTGGCACAATACCAGTTTGATTTCGGTCTGCGTCCATCCATCGCTTACCTGCAGTCTAAAGGTAAAGACCTGAGCAACGGTACTAAAGGTAACGAAGATCTGGTTCAATACATCGACCTGGGTGCTTACTACTACTTCAACAAAAACATGTCTGCAGTTGTTGATTACAAAATCAACCTGCTGGACAACAATGACTTCACCCGCGGTGCTAAAATCAACACTGGTGATGTTGTTGGTTTAGGTCTGACCTACCAGTTCTGATTTAGCTTTAACGCTAAGTATGAATACAAAACCCACGGCTTGCCGTGGGTTTTTTGTTATCTGTCTTACGCGTTTTGTGATGTATTTTCATGCAAACCTCAACAGGACGTCACCCACTTCACAAGATCTTCGTCTTTTTTCTGTAAACAGTTGGCAAATGATTTACAGGGAGTTAACCTGATAACCTTGTGACAGTCCTCTTATCCGCACTATCAGATACTATTGGGATCAACAACTATGTTTGAGAATATTACTGCCGCGCCTGCCGACCCGATCTTAGGTCTGGCTGACAGCTTCCGTCAGGACCCCCGTGAAAACAAAATCAATTTAGGTATTGGTGTTTATAAAGATGAAACCGGTAAAACACCGGTACTGAGCTGCGTTAAAAAAGCGGAAAAGTATCTGCTGGATAATGAAACCACGAAAAACTACCTGCCGATTACCGGGATCCCTGAATTCGGAACAGTAACTCAGGCACTGCTGTTTGGTGATAACAGTGACATCATCACCGCCAAACGCGCCCGTACCGCACAGGCGCCGGGCGGCACTGGTGCGCTGCGTATCGCGGCTGATTTCATTGCTAAACAAACCAGCGCAAAACGTGTCTGGATAAGCAACCCGACCTGGCCTAACCACAACGGTATCTTTGCCGGTGCCGGTCTGGAAATCTGCACTTACAATTACTATGATGCCGAAAACCATTCACTGGATTTCAATGGCATGCTGGCAAGCCTGGAAGCGGCGCAGGCCGGTGATGTGATCCTGCTGCACGGCTGCTGCCACAACCCGACCGGTATTGACCCGACTGCTGAGCAGTGGGCACAATTGTCTGTTCTGGTAAAAGAAAAAGGTCTGCTGCCGGTCTTTGACTTTGCTTATCAGGGCTTTGCTGCCGGTCTGGATGAGGATGCTCAGGGGCTGCGTATTTTCGCAAAATCTCATCCTGAAATGCTGGTGGCCAGCTCTTATTCCAAAAACTTCGGCATGTACAATGAACGTGTCGGTGCCTGCACCCTGGTTGCGGCTGATCCGGATACCGCTGATCGCGCGTTCAGCCAGATCAAAATCGTTATCCGCACCAACTACTCTAACCCGCCGTCACACGGTGGTGCTGTGGTAACAACAGTATTGTCTGATCCGGAACTGAAAGAAGAGTGGATCCAGGAACTGACCACCATGCGTGAGCGCATCAAGCGCATGCGTCAGCTCTTTGTGAACACCTTACAGGAAAAAGGCGCGAAGCAGGACTTCAGCTTTATTATCCGCCAGAACGGTATGTTCTCTTTCAGCGGCCTGACCAAAGAGCAGGTTGCACGTCTGCGTGATGAGTATGCGGTCTATGCCGTCAGCTCCGGTCGTATCAACGTTGCCGGTCTGACACTGGAAAATATGGTTCCGCTGTGCGAAGCCATTGTCGCAGTACTGTAATTTCGTTTTGACCATAAAAAATGCCTGACTGTGTCAGGCATTTTTATTTCTGCAATGATATTGCTTACCAGACCGGTTGCTCATCCTGCAGGAACGGATTTGTGCGGCGCTCTTCCCCGAGTGTGGACATCGGGCCGTGGCCCGGGATAAAACGGTACTCATCCCCCAGCGGCAGCACTTTTTCTTTAATGGAGCGGATCAGATCCTGATGATTACCGCGCGGGAAGTCACTGCGGCCGACGCCCCCTCTGAACAGCACATCACCCATTGAAATCAGTTTGTCCTGCTTATCCACAAAAATAACATGTCCCGGTGTATGACCCGGGCAGTGCAGCACATCCAGCTCAAGATTGCCGACAGTGACCTTGTCGCCCTCTTCCAGCCACTGATCCGGGGTAAATGCACGACATGGCTCCACACCGAACATCTGGCTCTGCTGTGTCAGCCCCTCAATCCAGAAAGCATCTTCCTTCTGCGGGCCGACGATCGGCACATTAAAGTGCTCTGCCACATCCGCAGTTGCGCCGACATGATCAAAGTGACCGTGAGTCAGGAGGATTTTTTCCAGTTTCAGACCGCGTTGTTCAATTTCACGGATAAGACGCGGCGCTTCACCGCCGGGATCGACAATAGCAGCGGCTTTAGTTTCATCGCACCAAATCAGGGTGCAGTTCTGCATAAAGCCGGTGACAGGGATAATATGATATTGCATGACACAAAACTCCGGTTAAAGCGGGTAATAACAACAGATTACCACGTTCTGACCGGTCCTGTATCCATATGAACGAAATTACTGGACGGATAGTAACCCACACCACCAGCCCGCATTTTCATGGCTGCTTTACGAACCTGACTTAACTGGATGCCCGGAATACGGAAATCCATTGCCTGTCCGCGGGTGTGATAACTTTTCTTCGCCACACCGGAGGTGGTTCTGCGCAGTTCATTATTAGTGACCAGAGAACGGTAACCTGACACCAGCTGAATAGGTTTGTTGATGTTCATCATCACCTGCAACAGATACATCTGGTCAAACAGGTGCGGGTCAATGGTTTTGACTTTATTACTGCGGTGATCGCGGAACAGCTTGTTCAGGCGGGCCAGTTCAGAGCGGTTATAACGTTTACCGTCAAAAAATTCTGCTTTCAAAAATTCACCGGTATTGAGGTTTTCAAACCGTAAAATTTTCGGCCGGGGTGTGGTCAGGGACGCAAATGCGTGATTCGGTAATAAAGCCAACCCCAGCGCCGCCGCACCAAAACCCAGCCATTTACGGCGGTCGTTATCAATTGTATCCATTGACGGTAATCACTCTTTATCTGATTAAATATTACATGGCCGGACAGCGATAATTGTGTTCACCGTTCAGACCCGCAGCGGATCGGTTTTGTCTATTTCTGTAAATTTTCGTCAGGTTATTTCAATATTAACGTCAATATGAAAAAAACAGCAATAAACAAAACTGACCGTCTATTTTTTACCGATTCAATCCCCCGGAGTCAAATAAAAAAACACATTTTTACTCAGAAAGTAAACCTCACCGACATTTTCATGAACATCCGGTGTGTGGCGGGCACAATGCCGCATCTGCTGAGCCTTTGCCGGGAACGGGGATATGACAAAATTAATCATTTTTAGTTAATTAACAGAATGACAAAATATAATATTGCGCAGTGGATTATTTTTATCTGCACATCGTTTTTCGGTTAATTATATTTCAGAAGAAAAAAGCCGCTTATTTGTAATAAATAAACGGCTTCATGTGATCAGCTTTTTATCAGGAAAGGCGTGATATCAGTTAATTTATCAATACCTTTCAGGCTGCTGTCATCGTAGCGGTAAATATCCGCGCGATATTGCGGGATATTCTCCGCGTTTACCCAGGCAGTCTGATAATAGAGATAAACCGGAATACGGTTCGGGATAGAGACATAGCGGGTACTGCCCGCTTTCAGTGCACCATCCACACGGGTTTCGTTCCAGCCCGCATCACCAAGGAGTATCGCCGCGAGATCTTTGGCTTTATTCACCCGCACACAGCCGGAACTGATAGCCCGCATATTTTTATTAAACAGGCTGTGGTTCGGGGTATCGTGCAGATAAATCGCCTCTGAGTTCGGCATATTGAATTTATAGCGTCCCAGCGAGTTGGACGGGCCCGGTGCCTGGGTTATCCGGTACGGGAAGTTTGACGGCGTGATAACACTCCAGTCAATGCTGTACGGATCAACCACAGAGGCGTTGTTGCTCCAGCCGTTATAGATGGTATAACCACGGCTGCTGAAATAGCTCGGATCAGCCCTGCCCCGCGGCACAACATCCTGGCGGCTCATGGTCGGCGGAACCGTCCACGGCGGGTTAATCACCACATTATTCAGGGCGCTGGACATAATCGGCGTTTTGCGTTCCGCACGGCCGACAATGGTTCTGGATTCCAGGATCAGATTATTATCCACATAGAAATACAGGGAAAAATCCGGAATATTGACCAGAATAGCGGTCGGTTCATTGTCCGGCGTAATGCGCAGGCGCTGAATATTTACCGCCATAATGGCAGCCCGCATCTGTGGTGTCTTATTCAGCCATTCACGGGTCTGTTTACCGATGACACCATCGGCTTCCAGGCCGTGCTGTAACTGAAACTGTTTAACAGCCGCCACCAGCGTTTTATCATAAACAGCACCGGCGCTCATCATGTCATTGGCAGAGATCAGATTAAAGCGGTGCAGGATCTCACGCAGTGCCCCGACAGATTCATGGCTTTCCCCCGGACGCAATGTCCGGTTAATCACCATTTCCGGCCACGGCGCGGTATCCGCCAGTTCTGTCAGCATGGCTTTGCGCATCGGCTGATACATCTTATTCGCCGGTAACAGCGTATCGGTAAATGCCGCCAGAGTGCCGTTATGAGCCGCTGTATTCAGCCGCGCCAGTGACGGGGCACTGACAGCCGCAAACGTGAACGGACGGGCGCCGTACAGCCATTTATCGCCTTTGGTGCTCACGTTGTCGAGGTAATAGAGATAACCCAATGCCGCATCCGTTAAAATCATATCCCGCGCCAGCGGGGACAGATCCGGTTGTGCCAGGGCATTCAGCCAGGCCGTGAACTGCGGCTGGAATCCGGCAAGTGCGGCTTCCGCCAGCTGATTTTCCAGGGACAGACGCGCTTTTTCATCGGTCCACAGCGGTTTCAGCTGATGTTCCGCATAAATGGTTGTCAGTGTGTCGGTATAAAGTAACGGTGTTGCCGCCGGAACTTCACGGCGGATACTGTCAGCGACATCGCTCAGAGGCAGTGCATTAACACCGGCCACCGGCTCTGCGGCCTGTGCTTCTGTACTTTCCGGTGATTCTGAAAATGCTTTCAGATTTTCCACTTTGGCATCTGCTTCAGTCAGATGCGTTACCGGTGCTGTTGAGGCCCACGAAACAGGCGTCAGTAACAGTGTTCCTATCATGGCGGAAATGGGAACAACTTTTTTAACTCCCGTCACCATAACATCCCTCTCTTATTTTTTATTATGTCTGTTCCGGCCAATTGTTAATACTTATGGTCAGTATAGTAAATGTATCGTTTAAATGACTTCCCTGCTGATTTTACCTGTCAGAGAATAATTGAAAATAGGATAACGAAAAAATCGTAGAAAAAAGGCGCAAATACATCTTTTTAAGAGGAATACACTGCACTAATTACGCAAACGCATGTATTGAGTGCGATGAAATACATCTCATTCTCTGCTTTTCTTCCCGGATAAACAAATCTGCGCCGGACAATAAACAACACAAATAAAAAACTCCGCCGGGGGCGGAGCTTAGATGACTGACAGGTTATGATTAATATTCGGAATTAATAACCCTGTCTCTTATACACATCTCCGAGCCCACGAGACAGGCAGAAATCTCGTATGCCGTCTT
>OJJN01000206.1_pt1 | contig 15733 bp, 12 predicted proteins | sample 1596321 | NCBI WGS metagenome assembly OJJN01 (sample SAMEA4350123, study PRJEB24818) | metagenome | biome: human; feature: gut; material: faeces | place: Denmark | collected 2013-09 | reverse complement strand
CCTTCATTTGTGTCTTTTTTTTTTCAAGCAGAAGACGGCATACGAGATTTCTGCCTGTCTCGTGGGCTCGGAGATGTGTATAAGAGACAGGTTTCCCACGACCGCGGCAGCCCCAGGAGTTCGATACCCTTGTCATTGGTAGTCGCAACTGCGAAGCGCTGCCTGTCCGTTCATAACGGCCACACGGGCAACTTCACTTTATTTGCATTTAAAAAAAGAGCCCATTCGGGCCCTTTTTTTTCCGAGACAAGTTATCAGGACTGATCCTTTCCAATATTGACACTGAACGAGCCGGAGTTATTGCCATAGGTTCCGGGCACGTCGTTGTAGATAAGAGTGATTGCACCCTGGACATTATTGGGTGCAACCCAACGGAACAACCCGGTATTGACCGGAATGGTTCCGCTGTTGCCGATCTTCATGACCAGCGCACCACAAAACGCATCGTGGCAGATCAGCCCTTGGTCCGGATGCTCCCGATCGCCCTGCGGCCCCCATTTCTGGGTAGGTCCGTAACTGGCCCAACCGGCGGCGACGATGGTAATGACATCGCCCGGATTGTAGATAATCGACGTTACCTGCCCTGCTTCGTTATTAGCCAGAACCTCACCTTTCCAAGCCATGATTGATCTCCGATATATGAATTCCTGTTCATAAACGAAAGAGGCGAAAACCCTGATTCGCGATCCTTCCCTGTCAGCAAAGCACAGCAACGAGGAAGTACCGCCTACCAATTCATGCAGGAGAAAAGAGGATAATTCCGCCAGTGAATTGAATATATTCGGAAAGGAAATTAAAAAGCAGGAGCAGAAGATAACGACAAAAAATCAAACTTCCAAAGACAACTACTTCAAGCTGAACAAACACTCCCGCTCGCCAGCCAGGGCGAACCCTATACGGAGCCGTACTAGAATGAAAAGCCTCCAAGGCCGAGGAGGGAAAGAAGGCAACGTCGACTCGTTGACTGCCGCGCGATGGCGGGCCGGAAGAAAATCGGGGAAGGAACGCAGAAGTCGGCTGAACGCCAGGAAACACGATGGTGCCCGGAGCCGGGGTCGAACCGGCACGGGGTTACCCCCGAGGGATTTTAAGTCCATCGACTTTTCTTTAAATTTCAATTAATTGCGGTGAAATCCTTTCCGCATTGAAATTTTCTTCACACCCTTGAAGCCCAGATTCTACAAGGGCTCATTCGAAATTGCGGAACAAGTGCCGCATCTACAACAGGCCAACGTCCTCGCCAACCATCCATCAATTTCCTCACCTTGCAAAAATAAAGCTATCTAATCTCACCGAAACCTGTATGGTGGATTCTACTGCTTGCCCAGTTAAGCGCCCCGCCTTGATGTTCAGTCTGTTTGATCTTCATCTCATCGGTTTGCCTTCTCTCCGCATTCAGTTCTAGCGCAGGTTTATACCTGCGCACTTTCAAACATTGGAGATATACATCATGGCAACTCGCCAGACTGGTACCGTTAAATGGTTTAACGAAGTAAAAGGTTTTGGCTTCATCACCCCGGAAAGCGGTGAAGACGTCTTTGTGCACTTCCGCCAAATTGAAGCCAGCGGATACAAGTCCCTTGGTGAAGGGCAACGTGTAAGCTTCTTCGTTACCGCAGGTGCCAAGGGCCCGCAAGCCGAGCAAGTACAAGCCCTGTAAGGCTTTTGATACGATAAATAGCCCCGTACATGCGGGGCTTTTCAACACTCGCTCCAGTATAAATAGCGTATAGCAGATCAAATTGGCCGTGAGCCCCCTCCCGCCACCGCTAATGGCGAACAGGAATTATCCTGCTCCGTATTTAAGGAGCGCTAAACTCATGATTACCCGCCAATCAGGAACTATCAAGTGGTTCGATCAAAGCAAAGGCCATGTTGGATCACACCCGAGACAGGGCATGACACCAACGCCCCTCTTCATTTCTTCCTCTGTCTTAAAAATCCGAGAGGCTACCAGGGCGTAACCATCCGGGCCTTCCCCCGGAGGCTTCAAACCTCGATATCGAACTGGGGGAGCTGCGGCGCCGGCCCGGTCACCATGCCATCGCTGATGAACGCCATCTGCCCGGCCGGCACCGCCGTACCCCGGGCCGCGATCACGACGTTGTTTCGCAGGCGGACGCGGCAGGTGCCGGCGCCCTCGTCGACGTCGATCACCTCCCCCACCGTGCGCGCGCCGCCCGGTAAGAGCCCGATGAACCGACGCCAGGGGTTGACCGTCGCCATCAGGAACCTCCCGGATAGTGGCGCTCGATTCGCAGGGTCTGCCACACGCGGCTAGCCCCTACCCCCTCGGCCGAGATATCGGTAGCCAGGCAGAGCCCGCGCCAGGTCGCCTGTTCGTCCCTCACCTCGACCAACATGCCCGGCTGCACCAGGCCCGGTACCCCATCATCCTTCTGGAACAGCGGGATACGGCGCGTCTCGATCGCCTGGTTGCCTCCCTTAGACAACTCGCAGATCCCGCGCGAGCGCGCCACCTCGGTGCCGGTCATCCAGTCCTCCATGACGTCGGGCGCCGACTCCTCGCCGGCGGTACCGGCGCGCCGCACCTGCACGCTGACGCCGTAGCTGGTACCGCTGACGTAGACGAAATTCCATGCCGGCTGGGGACTCCACTCGCTGCCCCACTCGGCGACGATGGCGGCCGGGATGATCCGGTCGGGAATCGCGGTGTCCCAGTACCAGGTCGCCTCACGATACCGCGGCAGGATCGTCATCGAGTCGTCCATCAGGCCCGGCCGCACGATGCCGCCGGCGACCTCGGCCAGCTTGACGATGACCTGCATCGGCGTCTGGTCCTGGTAGCTGAAGGCGCCGGCCGGCAGCGTCCAGTCCGGCGGCCCCATGTTCTCGACGTCCCAGGACACTGAAAAGCCGGTGTACTGCAACTGGTCGTCGACAACCTGACGTGCGTTCAGCGGCGCCGTGTTCACCGCGCTGCGCTTCGGCGCATAGGGCGCGTCCAGCAGTTGGGTGCGGCTCGCGCCGCTGATGGTGTAGCGCTCGCTCGGATGCTTGCCGCTGCCGCTGTAACGCTCGACCAGAAACCGCCAGGTCCAGCCGTTGATCTCCAGCTCTACCGTCTTCGGCCCGTTGGCATCCGGCGCCGCCAGGTCCAGCGAGGTACGACCGAACAGGTCAGCCGAGAACGACCAGGCGAACGAGTCGATATCCAGGCCGATGCGAATGCTGGTCGCATCCAGCGGCGTGCGACTCGGCAGCACCACCAGGGTGACCGTGTTTCCTATCATGTAGGTCTCCAGTATCTCGGGCTCGGTGGGTGGATCTATCGGTACCACCGGCCCCGGATAGTCGGGGTAGACAATGCCCGTCGGCACCGGATCGGTCGGCCGCCCCCATGCCCAGGGAATCCGCCGCAACGCATCGAAGCGGGTCGGACTGCCGTAGCTGCTGCGCGCCCCGGCGTCCACCGGCCGGATACCACGGACCGGCGCCACGTAGCGGAAATCGAAAAACACGTCGGGCGTGTTCGCCGGGGTGTAGCGGGTCGGGCCGAAATTGAAGTCGAGCAGGCCGGTCGGGATGTAGAGACTGGCACGCCTCTCCGAGAGCGCATCGCGGAAGCGGTCGAACTCGGCCGAGCGCCGCCAGCCGGGTGGACGGCCGGCGTCCTTGGGCGACGGGCGCGGGTTGTAGATCAGCGACAGGCGCCGATCACGCGGGCGCAGCGTCCGATCCCAGCCTAGCTCTCTCTCCACGTCCAGCACCCGGGTACTGTCCCAAGCGCTGCGGGCTGCCGCGTTGCGCTGCTCGGCGTGCTCCCAGCCACTCCCCCAGCCCGCATCACGCACCGGTACACCGGACCAGCCACTGGCGCAACGCCGTGCCAGGGGCCGGCCGGAGCCCCACAGCCCGGCGCTACACGCATCGGCAAGCACCAGGCGCTGCCAGCGCAGCGGGACGGCGCGCACGGAAAGCGGCGCCGCCCTCTGCCAGGGGGCGCCGAAACTCGCATTGATCATAGAGCCTCGACAGGAAAGGGCCCGTGGCTGAGCGGGCGGTAGTAACGCGTCGCCTGCAGACGGGCCGTGCCGACCTGGCGGCTGGGGTTGTCGCCCTCGATCGGCCACCACTCCGGCTCAGCCACCGGCAACACCCCGGCCTCGGTCACCTCGTAGAGCCAGCCAGAGAAGATCGTCGGACGCACGCGCTGGCCCAGGCTGACGGCGAGACGCGGCTCGAACACCGCGCCCCAGTCATCCAGCCCCATCGCGTAAGTGGTCCCGCCGGCCGTCACCTCCAGAGCGATCTCGGCGCGCCCGGACTCGGCCGTCTGCCCCACGCCGGCCACCCGCCATTCGCCATCGAGCTTGCGCTCGATGACCACAACCTGGCGCGAGGCCGCACCGCCGTCGACCGTGACGACCGCTCGCACCTTCGCCGGGTCGGTCGGATCTCGACCGCCCGAGCCTTCGGTCAGGTCATAGGACAGCAGGCGCGTATCGGCATCGAGGACCGGCCAGCGAATGATCCCCAGGCGCGGGTCACCTTCGTCGGTGACCTGTATTACGAACTGTCCGCGCAGGCCCGATGCCTCGAAGCGCTGCACCGTCTCGCCCTCGTAGACCTGGAAGGTCGCCGTCATCGCGGTCGCGGTGACCACCGTCCCGCGATACAGCGTGGCGATCTTGCGCGCCGGAGTCTCCTCCCCTTCGCGGGTGACCTTCACGGCGAGGTTCTGGTAGATCGCCTGCCCGGCCCCCGACCAGGCGACTGCCACCGGCGGGCGAAGGGTCTTCGGCCCAATGCCGAACCGCTGCAGCCAGGTATCGGGCCGGGCCTGGACCGGCGGCACCACCTGCTGCATCAGCGCGCTCATGCTGGCCACCACGCCGGATCCACAGACAGGAACCAGAGCCCCCAGCGGTCCATATGCACATGGTAGGTCTTGCCATCCATCTGGACTGCCTCCGCCACCGCCGTTGCGCCCAGGGACAACCCCAGCCGCTCCAGCAGATGTCCGTGGCGGTAATGGCCCAGGATCGGGTCGAAACACACACCCTTCAGGCGGCCGACGTAGTTCGCGCCATTCGTCACATAGGGCTGCTGCATCCGCCAATAGGGTGGATTCTCTCCCTCCGTCCGGTCGTAGTAGGTGCTCTGATACTGCATCTGGTCCATCAGCGCTCCCACGCTGGGACCGCCACCCTGGATGATCTCTCCCGAGCGCTGGTCACGCAGCGAACTGAAGCCACTCCCGAAGGACCAGTTTCGGCTGTACCCCGTTGTGTTCTGGTAACCCTGGGCACCGCCGACGGCAATAAACCCCTGAACGCCGGAGGCGCCGCTGAAGCTCTCGTACTGCCCGACGTAGAGGCCGAGCTGGTACGCCTCGCTCGTGTTTTCGTAACCGGTGGATTGGAGGACGCAGAAGATGAACGTCTCGGCGTCCGCACAGATCTGCCAGTACGTCGCATGGTTCCAGTACATGTACCCCAGGTAGATGACATGAGCGTCATTGCTGGTGGGATTGGTGTCCGCCGACCAGGTACGTGACCGCGTATTGACGCCCTTTGGGAGCGGAGTGCTGATATCCAGCATGCCCTCATGCACATAGACTGCGATGTAGTCGTTGACGCTGCCGCTACCGGTTAAGTGCCTGTAGAACGTCACCTGCGCGCAGTTGGACGCCGGGGCCAGGGTGATGGCGGTGTCGAACTCGCTTACGACGGTCCACCCTGCCGGTGGCTTGTTGCCGTAGCCATCGACCAGCGCCGCGCGCAGGTAGCTCTTGAACTTCTGGAACGGCGTCACCGCCGACGGGAAGAGCGCCGGCGGTGCGCCGGCGTCCCGATAGCTGTACTGTCGAGCGGTCATCAGTCCGCGTCTCCTCTGATCTGCAGGTGGAATTCATCGTCCTCGACGGTGCCCTTGCCACTCAGCACCGTCCGCACGATCCACATCGGCCCCAGGCACGAGTCGGTGTTGAAGCGCACCGCGTTGCCGGCCGCCCAGCCACTGCCCCAGCCTTCCTTGCGGATGGTGAAGTACGGCGTGTTCGTCTCCGGGTTGATCGGCGCCGTGTCGGTGGTGGTAGTGCCGTTGGCGATGACCCCCAGCTTCTCCTCCACCACGCTGAAACTGGTCGAGGAGTTGAACACCAGCGCCCACTTCGCATCGATCGCACCGCGGTTGGCGATCAGCGGTGGATAGGCGAGGCTGTTGTAGTTGGCGGTGGTCCCATCGCCCTTGGGCTCGTCGGTCCAGTTCGGCGAGCCGATATCCCAGGTCCGCTGGGTGAACCAGTGGTGCAGCCGCGCCTGCAGGTCGCCCCAGCTCAGCGCACTGGACGCCAGCGTTTCGCCCGCCGGCAGATCCCAGGGCAGCGGCGAGGAGATTCCCAGCTCGCCGTTCACTTGGACCTCGGTGCAGAGGGTCATGTGCTCAACCCGGTCACGCACCACTAGCGGCAGGGTCAGCGGGTTGCCCTCGGCATCCTGCAGGACCAGCGGGTTGGCCCATGTCACCCGGCCGCGTTCCAGGTCGACGCTGTAGCCCGCCGAGGCCAGTTCCACCGCGTTGGCGTCCACCACCTTGATCTCGGCCTGCTGGTCGCGGCCGAGCTGCAGCACGCCGCCAGCTTGAGGACTCGGCACCGTGGTCTCGGCGGTATGGGCAACCACCATCACGTCGCCCTCGCGGAACACTGGCACCCGCCCGTCCGCCGGCAGTCGCACCGGGTCCAGGCCCAGCAGGGTTGCGTCCAGCGGCAGCGAGGTGAAGACGACCGCGTTGTAGCGCAGCAGCAGCGGAATCACCGGGATATCGCTGGCCCCAGTGGTGTCCTCCAGATTGCTGGTGAAGCGCAGCCGGACGATGCCGGTCACGATATCGACGCTACCCTTGATCACCGCGCCATTGAGCTTACCGTTCGCGTCCGCCGTGGTGGTCACGATCTGCGCGGTATCCAGGCGAACCGCCGTCACCTGCAGGCTCGCAGAACGCAGCGGCGCCCCCGGCGTGCGGAAGGTCATGCTGGTGACGCTGAAGCCGGCGTTGGTGGTCAGGCAGGCCAGCAGCGTGACCGTCGGCGCCGCCCCCGAGCCATAGGTATTCAGCGTCGCGGTACGGCCGGCGTAGTCCACCGAGCCGACGGCGATGCCGGCGTTGGTGCTGCTGTTGATGTTCTTGTAGAGCACACCGGAGCGGTCGACGTAGACCTCGCCGGCCCAGGTGAACACCAGCGAGCCCGGCAGGATCGGCTCGGCCACACCAGGCAACAGGTCCAGGGTCACCGGAGCGACGGTCTGCGAATCGGTCTGCTCGCCGTACTCGACGCCGCGACTCTGCGCGCGCACGCTCAGCGTGCCGCCGAACCCCTCCAGCAACGTGGTATCGGTGGCCACCAGGCGCAGCTTCTTCATACCGAAGTTGGCGACCGTGTCGGTGTAGTAGGTGTACTCCTTGAACACGTAGTTGCCGGCCACCTTCAGGCTGAATTCGCCGGTCTCGTAGTTGATCGTCCCGGCGCGCCCGGCCCAGCCGCCGGCGGCGTCGTCGGTCACCGAGTTGTCCACGGTGATCTCCGATTCGAAGATCGGCAGCGCCCCGGTGCCCATGTCAGCACCGAGGGTCGGTGCCGCCTGGCGACGCTTGGTGATCCACGATAGGCGCACGCTGCCCGCCTTGAGCGGCGCCCCGGGGAGAGTGCCGATGCACATGCCGGTGCTGTCGGAGGTCACCGCCAGCGGGCTGTCGGTCACGCTGCCCTGCTGGTAGGTATGCACGATCCCACTCCCGGCATCCGGGGTGGCGCTCAATTCCATGCTGACCTTGCCGTCGGCATAGTTGATCTGGCCGCTGCCACCGGTACCGCTGAGCGAGCCGTTGCCGCTATCGAGCACGGTGCGCTCTACCCCGCCGACCTTGAACGTCGCCTTGTAGGAGCCGGGCAACAGCCCCTGGTGCGGCAACGTCCGGTTGATCCGCGCGCGCGCCTGCACGCTGGTGCCGGTGCGCTGGGTCAGCGCCGCATCGTTCTGCCCGACGTAGGCGTAGATCAGCGAACTCCCCACGTCCGGCAGCACGCTCAGGGTGATGGATACCGAGCCGGTCGCGAAGTCCACCGTGCCGGTGCCTTCCCCGGCCAATTCGCCGTTGCCCTGGTCGCGGATCTCCTGCCATTTGCCCAGGGCGAGGAACGAGACCACCAGGGTGCCCGGCTGGGGCGGCGCTTCGGACAGCGACAGGGTGTAGACGAAGCCGCGGTTGCCCAGTTCGATAGGGATCTCCCCGGTCACCGCTTCGCCCGTCGCCGCCGCGGCAGGCTGGTAGGTGGCGCTCGCTGTCCCGCTCCAGCCGCTGCCGGAGGCCGCCATCTCGATTGCGCCGCTCTCGTAGTCGACGGTACCGCTGGCAATCCAGTTCGAACCGCTGATGTAGCGCAGGCCTCCCTTGCGGTCGTCGGCGAACACACCGCCGCCGGCGCTCAGCGACAGCGAACCCGGCGCGCAGCCGGTGCCGAGGAACGTCCGCGACCTGCCGCTGCCTATGTTCGCGACATTCAGGTTGACCGTCCGCGCCGGCCCGGCCGCAGCGAACAGGCGCCGCTGGTAGCCGGCCAGTTGGTCGACCAGCGCGTTCTCCCGGGTGGTGCTGGGCACCAGCTGGGAATAGACCGACTTGACCCGCAGGCTCAGCGCGCCGCGGCTGACAGCCTCGGCCAGAGGGCTGATGCCGTAGTACCGCGCGGCATCGGCGACCTGGGTGCTGAGCACCTGGCTTTTCGGGCTGGTGGTACCGCCTGGAGTCACCTGGCCGCCGGGGAAGGTCGCGCCCAGTGGCGCGCTGATCGACAGGTCCAGCCGGCGCCGGGTGAAGTTCACGAAGTTGCCGTTGCCGTAGTCGTGGGCGAACTGTTCCAGCCGCGCCTCGACGTCGGTGATGCGGACATACTGCGAGCGCGACTCGAACACCAACTGATAGACCTCGCCAATCTCGGGCAGCCGCTGTTCTTCGCGCTGCACGCAAGCGATGGCGCGCTGGCCCTGCAACTGGTTGCCCAGCAGTTCGAACGAGGCAGACACGGCCGGCACCACGAAGGACTCGATGGCGTTGCGCGCGTCGCGGCGCTCATCGGTCTGGCTGCCGGTGTTGAACAGCAGCACCGAGACACGCGGATCGGCCGGCGCCCGCGTGACGATGGCATGAGCGCCCAGGTACGGCTCGGCGCTGTTCGAGCTGATGCCGGCGAAGGCCTTGCGCAGGTTGATCCGGCCGATGGTCCGGTCCAGGCGCGAGATATCGGGAAACAGGTTGTTGATCTCGCGATCCACCACGGCCTGCCCGGTGGCACGGCCGCCGCCGTCGTCCTCATCGGTGAGGCGCTGGGATTTCAGCAGCTTTACATCATCGACGGTGATCGTCATGGAACACTCCAGCCAGAAAAGAAAACCCCGCCGAGGCGGGGTGTGGGATCAAGGGTCGGGGGTGGGCGGTGCCGAGGGCGGCGCTACGGTGAGCAGTCGCAAAGTCACCAGGTAGTCGGCGTCCGGACCGGGGTTGACCTCGCGGAACAGCGGTTCGGCTTCCAGCGGCGCCCCGTCGGCGCGGTTGAAGATCACCGAGAATTCGCGGCCGTCTGGCAGCACTAGCGGCATGACCCGCAGGCGCTGGTCGCGCAGCACCTCCAACTGCCGCACGACCCACAGCGGCGTCCATACCCCTCCCCCGGAACGCAGTGTGATCGGGCGTCCATGCAGCTTGGTGCCTTCCTGCACCAACAGCGCGCCGGTCAGGGAGCGTTCCTGCTCTTGTGCCACCGCATCCCAGGTGAACTCGTCCACCCACTCGAACTGGTCGCCCAGTTCCACCGCATCGAGCCTCATCGGCCGGTCCTCATGCTGGCCTGCTCGAGCACGCCGAGCAGGTTGGTTTCGTCCTGTTCGCTGGCCACCGCCACGTCAACGGCTCCCCGCGGCGTCTCGAAACGAACGACCCGGGGCGGAGGACTCGACACCGGCGACGAGGCAGGCGGCGCCGCCGCGGCCTTGGCGGCGCTCTGCTCGTCCACCCGCTTCTGCTGCTCCTCTCGCTGCCGCTTGGCATCCGTCTCGGCCTGGATCTGCTGCAGGGTGGCCAGCGCCGTCATCAGGTTCTGCACCGCGTTCATGTCGCCGCTGCCCTGGGCCTCGGCCAGTTGCTGCTGCAACTCGGCGCGGCGGCTGTTGACCGGGCTGGGATCCACGGCCTCCTGCTCGCCGCGCAGCCCCGCCAGTTCCTCGCGCAGGCTGACCAGCGTCGACTTCGAGCCTTCCTTGAGTTGCTGGATCTTCTGATTGGCCGCCTCGATTGCGCTCTCCAGTTGCCGCATGTCCGAATCGTTCAGCAGGCTGAGGCCATTTCGAGCGCCCTTGGCCGCCGACACGAAGTCGCCCAGCTTCATGATCCCGCGCTCGTAGTCGTCCATCAGGCTCTGCAAGCTGCGCTTCTGCTCCAGGTACGCCGCCTGGATCTCCAGGCTGGCCCGCTGGGTATCCATCGCCCAGCGCCCGAAACCGCTCATGCCCACGCCCGACTCGGCCTTGATCCGGGCCAGTTGCTCACTGACCTTGGCCAGGGAGCGCGAAGTGGCGTCCAGGCTGCTGGTGTCGATGCTGAGATCGACGGTGGAGATCCCACGCATCGCATCGAAGGCGTTCAGCGCTTCCTGGCTCAACTGCGCCACGCCCTGCCGCGCGGTGCTCAACACCCCACCGAAGAACCCTTCGAAGGCGCCCATGTCGTCCTTCGTCGACGCTACTCCCTTGCGGGTCGCCTCCATCGATTCGCCAATGGCCTTGCGCTGGTCCGAGAGCGATTTGGCCGCCTTGTCCGAGGACTCCGCGACCGCCTGCATACCCTTGGCGCCCTCCTCGCCGGCCGCCTTCAGTTCCTTGATCTTGGCGGACAGCTTGGTCTGTTCCTGGTTGAACTCCCGCGCGCTGATCGTGCCGTCGTTGTACAGCCGGCCCAGCGCCGTCCGGATGTTCTGGATATCGACCGTGGTCTTCGCGCTGCTGATCGCGTCCTGGACCTGCTTCAAGTTCTCCAGGCCGGTACTGAGGTCAGACACCCCCAGGGCGGCGCCGCTGGCGGTCGACTTCAGTTCGGTCAGCTTCGCGTTGAGGACACCGGCGCCGTTCGCATACTCCTGCTGGCTCAGCGTGCCGGCCTGGTAGGCCTTGAGCATTTCCCCCTGCAGGGCGGTCAGTTGCTCGGTGGTCTTGGCCGCGCTGATCTGGTCCAGGGCATTCTGCAGGCTGGTCACCGCCTGCACCGACTCGGCGGCCGCGCTCTTCGCACCCGCCTTCAGGTCGGTGAAGGTGTCGGTGATCGCCTGGCTCTGCTGCTGTGCGGCGGAGGCGATGGCCGTGGTGCTGGTGTCCCAGGCATCCGCGATATCCTGCGCGTCCTGCTGGATCTGCTGGCGAAAACCCTCGCTCATGCTGCTGAGCAGGTCGTGGACGCCGGCGACGGAACTGCGGATGCGCTCTCCACCCAGCGCCGCCGGTATCTTCTCCGCCACCTTCTCGATGCCGGCGACCATCAGCGACAGGGTGCCGGTCCAGGCCAGAGCGATAGCGCTGATGCCCGAGGTGACACCGTTGAACAACGTCCGGAACGGCGCGATGAACAGTTGCACCCGCGAGGCCATGTCGTCCAGCTGGGTGCTGAAGCTGCTAAGCCAGGCCGAGGTCTTGTCGATCAGGGTGCCGAAATCGACGTCGGCCAGGCGCTTGATGAAACGCTCGACCCATTCCGAGCCCTGGACGAAGGCATCCGACAACCCCTTGGCCAGCGTGTCGAGGCGCCCGTCCTGGTCCATCTGCGCGATGGTATCGCCCAGTTCCTTCAGCTTGTTCTTGACGTGGTCCAGCGCGCCAGCGTTGGCAATGCGGTTGAGAAAGTCGGCCGCAGTGTCGCCGAGGTTGCTGACCAGACCGGTCAGGGTGCTCATGGCCTTCGCAGCGGCCCCTTCGGAGCTGCGCCCCATTTCGTCGACCAGCGCCTTGATGACGTCCCGGCCAAGCTTGCCCTTGCTCGCCAGATCCTGCAGCTGCGCGGCATTCTTGCCGGTGACCTTGGCCAGCATGTCCCACACCGGCACTCCACGCTCGACCAGTTGCAGGATCTCCTCGGTCTGCAGCTTCTGCTTCGCCCAGGCCTGGCCGACTGCCGTCGTGATGCCCTCCAGGCGCTCCATGCCGCCGCCCAGCTTCTCCGACTGGTCCTCGATCGCTTTCAGCGACCCATCCATCGGGTCCAGGCCGTAGGCCTTCAGCAGCGCGAAGGCGTCGGTGACGTCGCCCAACTGAAGCGGCGTGTCCTTGGCAAAGGTCTTGATCCAGGCGGTTGCCCGCTCCCCCTCGGCAACCGAGCCCATCAGCGACGTAAGCCGGTTCTGCAGGTTCTCGAACTGGTCGCCGGTGGTCAGCATCGAGACGATGCCATCACGCACCAGGCCGATTCCTCTGCGCACCAGGTTCAGCGCCGCCTGGATGCCGACGAAGGCTGCGGCGTAAGCGGCTGCCTGGCGAACGCCGGACGACATGGCCTCGCGCAGCGCCGTCACGCGCGAGGTGTGGCCAGCCGCCTCCCGCGCCGCTCGCATCTGCGCGCGTTCCAGCTCGCGGATCTCGCGGCTGTTCTGCGCGATGCTCTCGCGGGTGTTGTCGACCACCGACGCCAGCCGCCGCTCCTCGTTGGCAAGCTGCCCGGTATCCACGCCCGCCGCCCGCGCCGCACGTTGTTGCTCAGCGTGCCGAGCGGTCAGTTGGTCAAGGGTCCGACGCAGACCCGCTGCGTCCCGCTCCGCGATCTGCAGGGACACGGCCAGGCCCCGGCTCCCAGGGTTGCGGTCCAACGCCTCGCGCAGGTCCGCAATGGTACGGTCCACCCGCTGCACCGACGTCTGCGTCTGCGCAATGGCGCGCTCGGTAGTTCCGAGCGTGGTCACCAGACCGCGGGCACCCTTCGCATCGTCCAACTGCCGGTTCAGGTTCGCCGCCGTGGTGCGCAGCCCTTCCAGCGCCTCGGTCGACTGCTGGGCGGCGGGCGAGAGTTCGTCCCGGCCGCGAAGAACGAACTGGATCAGGCGCTGCATTGGGCTCGCCATAAGAATCTCCGGACAATAAAAAACCCGCCATATGGCGGGTTAAGATCAGAACTGGCTATTACTAGCTAACTCTCTTGAGCCACAAAAAATTACGCCCCACTAAAAGTCTCTGAATGACACAACTTCGTCCCAACAGAGAAACCAAGAACTTACTTACAAACCATTTAAAAGAGCCTCCAGCATGGAAATACTGGAGGCTCTATAAAGGCTAATTTTTTAGAAGTCAGCCTTCGCGAACGAGAGTCGCTGCGGGATCCATTGCTGAGCCTGCGAACCGTTGAACTCGTAGAGCCAGATCGGGTTGCCGTCTTTAGTTACACGATTCTGGTTGTCGATACAGAGCCCCGGTTCGGGGACGCTCAAGATGTAGAGCGGTTTCGTCACCATATCGAAGCGTTGGCTCTTCGAACTCGAATTCACGACAGCCAGCGTCAGGATATTCTGTGGCGAAACCTTCCCACCCTGCGGGTCAATCGCCAACTGGCCGCCGCTCGAGTTCAGGGTGATCACCCCTGTGTCCTGATCGACATCCCAAAGGATGAAGCGATATGGCGTGCCTTGCGCTTTCCGCAGTACGACTTTGGCGCCGGACTGCTCATCGGAAACACCCAGCACATAATCCTTATCTTGTGCATATTGGAACAAATAAGTACCCATTTGCGATGCTCCTTGCATAGCGAATAGTTATGAGCCCTACACTCGACAGGCAGGGCCACCGAGCCGTTTCCAGGCTCGCAGAACTAAACCTAGCCAATTATAAATAAGACACCCCTACCAGAAATATGGGGGTTAACACCAAATAACAGCAATACCTGGGCGCCCTATTTATATTCGCAATATTGGAGAGATTTTATATTACCTCTCTAAAAGTAACTTTTTATTTCCATTCTTATCCTGCCAAATCCATCTGGCAGAACTTGGAAATGTCGGTCGCGGTCACGCGCGAATCTGCGAGCAGTTCCGCCGGGCCGGTGAGCTTGGCGTACTCCTGGCCCAGCACCGCCAGTTCCTGCAGGAGGCCGAACTTGACGCGGCGAGGACGCAGCGCGAACGGCTCGCCCGACTGCGCGTCGTTCAGGCCAGCGATGAACAGCTCCAGCTCCTTCTGCGAGCCGTTGAGCATATGCACCGCCCGGCTCGGGCGCGGCGTGTAGCTGACCTTGATGCCGGTTGCATCGATCTTGCCGCCGCTCAGCACCTGGATGCCGTGGGGTACCAGCAGGTAGTCGGTGCCCGGGGCCACCTCGACGTCCCCCGCGGTCTTCACCGTCACGGGCTTGGTCAGGTCCGGCAGGTACTTGAACGGGATCAACTCCAGCGCAACCCCCTGAGAAGTATGCGCCTCGTCGGTGATCGCGGCGGTAGGCGCCACCTGGATGGTGGAGCGCGTCACCAGGGCGACATTCTCGGCGGTCAGGTCGAACATTCCGATGGAGGACGTCACGTCGGTGACGCGCTCGCGGACGTTGCTGTTGCCGCCGCCTCCCATGTAGTTGGGCAGCGTCTTGCGGTCGGTGGCGAAGCTGATGTTGAAGGTGTCGCAGTTGCCGAGCGGCAGGAACGGTTCCTGCGATCCGTACAGGCGGGCATGGATGATGCCCTCGCCGATGAACGAGCGGTCGATGGTCTGGAGCATGGGGCTCTCCTGATGGGTTCGGGTGGGTTACTTCTGGTCGCCGCCGGTCGGCTCGGCGGTGGCTGCCGGAATCGGCGCCTTGGCCTTGGCCTCGGTGGCGTAGCCCTTGCCCAGGGCATGGGCAGCTACGGCGGCGGTAACGCTGATGGCGCCCTTCGACGCCGGGTAGTGGGTCGCGTCGAGCCCCTCGCGGTAGTTGAACGGCCTGGTAACGATGATCTCGGGCATGGAGCCCTCCGGAAATGTAGAGGCCGCCCGGAGGCGGCCTGGTGGATGGGTTACAACTGCTGCGAGTAGCTGACCTGCAGAGGGATGGCTCGATAGGCCCAGCGCCGGCCGGGCTCGGGCAGGCGCACAGCGGATGCCGGAAAATCGACACGCACCAGGCCGGGCACCGTCAGCCCGGCCTTGTGGCCCTTGAGCACCCGCTTGATCGCCAGGCGCGCCTCGCGCAACGCCTGGACAGCGTCCCTGCCGCGCGCCATCGGGACGATGTTCACGGTCCACTCCTCCACGACACTGCCCGGCGACCGGTCTCGTTCCACGGTGTCCCCTTCCTGCAGGATGATCAGCCGTTCGGGCTCGTCGCTGTCCTCGGCATCGAGCACCCCGGCCACCCAGTCCTCACGGACGGCGTCGCCGAACGCCGGTACCACGGCCAGCAGGTCCAGCAGTTGGCCGATGACCGCGGTCTGTACATCGATCACGTCGCTCATTCGGGCACCACGTAGAAAGTGATCCAGTCGCCGTCGTCGGCATGGATGCCGTCGATGCGCCAGACCTGGCCATCGGAATCGAGGAACGCCCCCTTTCGATCAAGGGGCTGCAACACCTGTCTCTTATACACATCTCCGAGCCCACGAGACAGGCAGAAATCTCGTATGCCGTCTTCTGCTTGAAAAAAAAAAAAAAAAAAAAACAAAAAGAAAAGCACTACCCATGGAACAAGAAAACACAAACGAGGATGAGAATACTCC
>OJJN01000200.1_pt1 | contig 15899 bp, 18 predicted proteins | sample 1596321 | NCBI WGS metagenome assembly OJJN01 (sample SAMEA4350123, study PRJEB24818) | metagenome | biome: human; feature: gut; material: faeces | place: Denmark | collected 2013-09 | reverse complement strand
TAAACTTTCGCTGTTGCTTGTAGTTGCATGTCTTGTCATTTAGCTGTTTTTTCTGGTTTTGTCTCTTGCTCTAATCTCTCGTTCGTTTCCTTGTATTTTTTTTTTTTTTTTTTTCGTGTTTGTTTTTTTTTTTTTTTTTTCAAGCAGAAGACGGCATACGAGATTTCTGCCTGTCTCGTGGGCTCGGAGATGTGTATAAGAGACAGGTTCTGCTGACGCGCGGGAACGTGCTCCAGCTCTCCCTGCCAGAGGTTGCTCTCCCTGAAACACCCGTGGCCGCAACCGCGCTTGCGAAAGAGGGAGAAGATGAATATCAGCGCATTATGCGCGTGCTGAAGGAGACCAACGGCGTGGTCGCCGGGCCTAAGGGCGCAGCCCAGCGGCTGGGGCTGAAACGCACCACCTTGCTCTCGCGCATGAAGCGTCTGGGAATCGATAAAGAGAGCCTGCTTTAACCCGTCATTCCGGCGCCGCTTATGGCGCCGCCTTTCATCACCCTGCGTAATTGTCCCACATTGACACAATATATTTTCCTCTGTATAAAATTCCGCCTTAATAATGCGTTTCATTTGCATCAAAATAATTTTAATGAAGGGTAGCGTTTAATGAAAAAGGTTCTCTGCGCGTTAGGCCTGGCGGTGGCATCAATGAGTACAGCTCTGGCTACCACGTATCCGCTCACGATAGAAAACTGCGGATATAAAGAGACGTTCACCAAAGCGCCGGAACGCGTCGTGGCCCTGGGTCAGAATACCGTCGAGATCCTGCTTCTGCTGGGTCTGGAAGATAAGGTGAAAGCCAGCGCCTTCTGGCCGACCAAAGTATTGCCGCAGCTGGCTGAGCAGAATGCAAAAATCAAAACCCTGACCGTCGAAATTCCGACGCTTGAATCCATCCTTGCGCAAAACCCTGATTTTGTTCCTGCACAGCTGCCGCTGCTGCTCGGACCGGAAAGTAAGGTCGCAAAACGCGAAGACCTGGCCACCGTTGGCGTAAACAGCTATTTATCCCCGGGCATGTGCGCCACCAAAAAAGCCGCAGGGGACATGTACGGCAGCCGCCAGGCGCTGTGGGACATGACCTACCTTTATAAAGAGATTGAAGATTTCGCGAAGATTTTCAACGTGGAAGCGCGCGGTCAGGCCGTTATCGCCGATTTCAAAAAACGTGAAGCCGACCTGCGCCAGGAATTTGGCAAAAACAAAAAAGACCTCTCCTTTGTGTTCTGGTTCTCAAGCTCCTCGCCGTCGGCTGATGCCTATGTCGGCGGCAAAAACAGCGCCTCCGGCTTTATTGCTAACGTGCTGGGTGGTCATAACGCCATTACCTCAGAATCCGAATGGCCGACCGTGGGCTGGGAAAGCATTATTGCCGCAAATCCGGACGTGATTGTGGTCTCCAGCCTGGATCGTAACCGCTGGGCGCTGGATAACGCGGAAGAAAAAATCAAATTTCTCAAAAGCGACCCTGCCGTCAGCCAGCTTGATGCTGTCAAAAAAGGCCATATCGTCGTGATGGACGGCCAGGCCATGAACCCGACCATCCGTACGCTTTACGGTGCTGAGCAGGTCGGTGAACAGCTCAGAAAACTGGGACTGAACTGATGACGGCAGCCGTACTTCAGGCCCGACAGGGCCTGTTTCTGACCACCTCTGCTCTGCTTGCCGTCGTCCTGCTGTTTCTTGTGATAGCCCTCGGCGTGAGCGTCGGTGAGCTGTCGATTCCGCTCTCCAACGTCTTTTACGCCATTGGTAATAAGCTGGGGCTGACCGACGTTCCGCTCAACCGTATCTATGAAAGCGTTATCTGGGACTTTCGTCTCAGCCGCGCGCTGGTGGCGGCCTGCTGCGGGGCCGGGTTAGCCATCTGCGGCGCCGTGCTGCAAAGCCTTTTGAAGAACGCGCTGGCGGAACCTTACGTGCTCGGCGTGTCTGCTGGCGCGTCCACGGGTGCAGTGTCGGTCGTCGTTCTGGGCATCGGCACCGGCGCGGTGTCGCTCTCTGCGGGCGCGTTTGCTGGCGCTTTTGCGGCGTTTGCCTTCGTCGCCTTCCTGACCAACGGCGCACGTGGCGGCAATGAACGCACGATCCTGGCGGGCGTGGCGGCCTCTCAGCTGTTTAACGCCATTACCGCCTACACCATCAGCACTTCTGCCAGCGCACAACAGGCGCGTGACGTGATGTTCTGGCTGCTGGGCAGCTTTAGCGGCGTGCGCTGGCCAGAATTCCAGCTGGCGCTGGTTGTCGTGCTGGCGGGCCTTGCCGTCTGTCTTTACTATTCCCGGGCGCTGGACGCCTTTACCTTTGGTGATGACGCCGCCGCCTCGTTGGGCATTGCCGTACCCTGGGTGCGCCTGGCCTTGTTCACCACCACCGCGCTGATCACCGCGACCATCGTCAGTATGGCGGGGTCTATTGGTTTTGTCGGACTGGTGGTGCCGCACGTCATGCGTTTCCTGTTCGGGCCGCTGCACCGTACGCTGCTGATAGCCAGCGCGCTGGCGGGGGCGATCCTGATGGTGCTGGCCGACATCGCCTCGCGGATGCTGATTGCCCCGCAAAGCCTGCCGGTTGGCGTCGTTACCGCACTGGTGGGCGTGCCGTTCTTCGCCGTGATTATCTACCGCTCAAGGAATAAGTGATGAGCATCTGCGCCGACAATATCACCTGGAAGGTAGGCAAAAAAGTCATCGTCAATAACGTGTCGCTCAAGGTGGCGCGGGGTGAAACGGTGGGTCTGCTCGGCCCTAACGGCTGCGGTAAATCTTCGCTGTTGCGCATTCTGGCGGGTCTGCGCCGCCCGGATGCCGGGTGCGTAACGCTGGACGGACAGGACATTGCCCGTATTGCCAAAAAGCAGCTGGCGCGCCGCGTGGCGTTTGTGGAACAGCACGGGATGACCGACGCCAATATGCGGGTGCGCGACGTCGTGAAACTGGGGCGTATTCCGCACCATTCTCCCTTCTCGAACTGGAGCGCGCAGGATGACGAAACCGTCACCGCCGCCCTGCAACGTGTGGATATGCTGGATCGCAGCGAACAAGGCTGGCAGAGCTTATCCGGCGGCGAACGTCAGCGGGTACATATCGCCCGCGCGCTGGCGCAAACGCCCACCGAGATCCTGCTGGATGAACCAACCAACCATCTGGACATTCATCATCAAATGCAGCTGATGCAGCTTATCAGTGAGCTGCCAGTGACCAGCATCGTCGCCATCCACGATCTTAACCACGCGTCCATGTTCTGTGACTCGCTGATTGTGATGCAGCAAGGGCAGATTGTGGCGACCGGAACGCCGCAGGAAATCTTATCCGAGGCGTTACTCTGGGATGTGTTCAGAGTGAAAACCAGAATCGAGATCTCGCCGTACCACGGCAAAAAGCACATCCATTTCATCGTGTAAGGGTGAGTTAAAACTATGCCTCTTCGCCCTGCCGCCACCCTCTGGCCGCCCGTTCTGCTGGGCAGCCAGTTTGTGTTTAATATCGGCTTTTACGCAGTCGTCCCCTTCCTGGCGATCTTCTTACGTGACGATATGCTGCTCTCCGGCGGGCTGATTGGGCTGGTGCTGGGGCTGCGCACTTTTTCCCAGCAGGGGATGTTTATTGTCGGCGGTGCGCTTTCAGACCGGTTTGGCGCGAAGAGCGTGATCCTCAGCGGCTGCATTGTCCGTGTGGCGGGTTATCTGCTGCTGGCCTTCGGGCAATCTCTGTGGCCCATTATTCTGGGGGCCTGTCTGACGGGCGTCGGAGGTGCGCTGTTCTCACCGTCGATAGAAGCCCTGCTGGCCAAAGCGGGAACGCAAAGCGAGGCGAAAGGTAAACGCAGCCGCGCGGAGTGGTTTGCGCTGTTCGCGGTGTGCGGTGAACTCGGCGCCGTACTCGGCCCGGTGATGGGCGCCCTGCTGACGGGGCTGGGTTTTCGTCAGGTTGCGCTCGCTGGTGCCGGGATATTTATCGTTGCGCTCATCGTGCTCTTTTTCTGCCTGCCTGCGGCGCATCACAGCACGAAGCCGCTGAAAATTCTGCCCTGGTGGACGACGTTTCGTCAGCCGCGTTTCGTCGCCTTTATCATTGCCTACAGTTCATGGCTGTTAAGCTATAACCAGCTTTATCTGGCGCTGCCGGTGGAGATCCAGCGCGCCGGGGGTAACGAAAAAGACCTGGGGCCGCTGTTTATGCTGGCCTCGGTGCTGATTATTGTTCTGCAATTGCCTCTCGCCCGCTTCGCCCGAAAGGTTGGCGCGGTGAGGATCTTACCGGTGGGCTTTTTGCTGCTCTCCGCCGCGTTTGCCACCGTGGCGCTCTTTGCCGCGACAGCGCCGCCGGAGGGCTGGCTGCGCCTGCTGCCCTCTGCAAGCCTTGTTACGCTTTTAACGCTCGGACAGATGCTGCTGGTGCCGTCGGCAAAAGATTTGATCCCACTTTTTGCCGAGGAGTCAACGCTTGGGGCGCACTATGGCGCGCTCTCAACCGCTGGCGGCGTCGCGGTACTGGCGGGGAATTTAGCGTTAGGGGGCCTGCTGGACAAGGCGCTGGTGCCCTCAACGCAAGCCATTTACCCCTGGCTGTTGCTGGCGGTATTTCCGCTGTGCAGCGCCATCGCCCTGAGCGTGATTTGTCGCCCACTGCGGCGCTGAGTCGATTATTTTTTGGGCCGATACTTTTCCGGTAATTCCGGAACCGGACGGCGATCGTCGATCAGATGACGGATGGTCAGAATCGGATGACGCCATAACATACGTGGCCCTGCCCAGCGCATCACCTGCTTCATCTCTTCCCGTCTGGCGGGCTGATAGCAGTGCACCGGGCACTGTTTGCAGGCGGGTTTTTCCTCACCAAACACGCATTTATCCAGCCGCTTATCGGCATACGCATTAAGCGCCGGATAGTGCCCCTCTTCTTTTATGGCTTGCGGACACCTGTTTTCGTACAGGGCGATCATTCTGGCGATCGTCTTTTTTTCTCGTAAAATACGTTTACCGGACATAACGTCGTCCCCAACAATAAAGTGCATTTATAATACCTTTTTATCTGCACATTTTCAGTCATTGCATTCCGTTTTCTGAAGCGTCCTTCCAGAATTACCCCTCCTTCCCCTGCGTTTTACTGGTATTTTATACAGGCATAAATAACCACCTTTGACCGCATTCACCGGAGCGCTTATGCAAGAGATCGCAATCGCCAAACCCTACCGTCACTTGAAAGTGGGTTACTTCAGAAAACGTCATGAAGACCGTAAAACGAAGATCCCAAAACGGTACAGCGTACACGCTGCGCTGAGCCTGAAAGGCGACTGGCTTGAAAAAGCGGGATTTACCACCAACTCGCAGGTTCGGGTGGGCGTCGAGCACGGGAAAATCATCATTGAATTAATGGCGGAAGATGCCTCGTAAAGTCGTGACTTTTTTCTGCGCCGCACCTTTTTTTCATGCGACAATAGAAGGAACAATCGGCCATTGAGCCGCTCAAAGCGTAATATTTTCAAAGAAATGGATATCATAACTCCATGAGCACAATCGACAATTTCGACGCACATACGCCGATGATGCAGCAGTATGAAATTAAATAAGCAACTAATTGTATTTTAGGTTAATTTTATAATTTAGAAAAACTTAGCATACATATGGCATACATTTTATAATGTGTAAAAAAGACTTTAAGATCAATCAGATTTCTGGTAAAAATTAGTTGTGGGACGAATACCTCACTTGATGAAAATGGAAGCGTTAAAGCAAGAAGACCTGTCCTTAAGTCTAGGACGACCGAAAGGTCTTTCTGGGTGCACTCTGGCGAGCCATGCGAAAGCTAGACCACGGAGTACAGTACACAGTTGGAAAAAGTTAGTGAAGGTGGGGTGGACTTTATACTCTTGCGTTGCTTCCCTCGGATTCAACTGCCCTTCCTGGCCGTGAGGACGCTAACTTTTATCTAAGAAGGATCACATGGCTAAGGATTTCTCTTTCAAAAACACTTTCACCCCCATTCAGAAGAAAGAAAGCTTATTTGCCTTATTGGGTATAAGTGATATCGATAAATTTGAAAAGCTGATTTCCGATGGTGTAGAAAAAGCTTACTACATAAAGCCACCAATTGAAAAAAAGAACGGTGGTCATAGAATTGTATATGCACCAAACCGAATGCTGAAATCGATTCTAAGAAAAATAAACAATAAAATTTTCAGCCAAATTAATTTTCCAGATTACCTTTACGGCTCTATTCCTGACAAAGAAAATCCTCGCGATTATATCTTGTGTGCCCAACAGCACTGCAAATCTAAAATCCTTGTAAAAATGGATATCGAAAATTTTTTCCCAACGATGAAGTCAAAATTTGTTTATCAAATTTTTAAAGAGTTATTCAGATTTTCAGATGAAGTTTCCAATATATTAACAACTTTAACAACATATGAAGGTTTCGTTCCTCAAGGCGCACCAACGAGTACTTATTTAGCCAACTTATATTTTCATGATTGTGAGCCAAGCAAAGTCAGTTATCTTCGTAAGCTTGGATTCAGATATACTCGTTTGATTGATGACATAACAATATCCCGTTTAAATAAAGAGGAAGATTGGAAGTTTGTTGAGTCTGTTATTTCTAACTTTATTAAACAAAAAGAATTGACTGTAAATAGTGAGAAAACAAAACTTCTATCTGCTAAATCGCCACAATCATTTAAAGTTCACGGATTATGTATTGAGCATGATACGCCACGATTTACTAAAACTGAAAGAACTAACATAAAAACACAAGTACACCAAGTTGTAAGGACCGGTTATGGGCGAGATCAAATCCGAATGCAACCAAGTTATCACAAGAAATATTTTTCTGTGAAAGGTAAAATAACGAAACTTAAGCGTGTAGATTGTCCTGATTACCCAGTTCTTAAAAATCTTCTAAAAAAGCATTGCGATCCTCTTCCTGAGCATAAAGAAATAAAAAGAATTAATCGTGTTATATCAAACTTGTCGAAAGATCATGTTAGCATTGGTCATACAGAAAGATACAAAAGTAGGTACTTTCAAGTTGTTTTTCGTTTAGATATATTAAAAAAACTATATCCAGTTGAAGCAGATGAATTTAGAACACGGTTAAGACAAATAGGTCCAATTAAGAATGAGAATTAAAAAGCCTTTAACTGATATAATTTCCTATACCATCATCATAATTGTAACATTGTGTTTCATCTCAATGATTACCGCTGCGATAATTGTCTGCATAGATATAGTTAGGACAAGAGATTTACATCTTTGCTTCTCTGAAAATTGCGTATTAAATGCTCAAGAAATTTTTAAAACTCCAATATCTCTTCTGAAGCAATCATTAATACTCATACCTATTTTTGTATTTTTTATAGGCCTATATAATTATAAACTGGCGATAATAAATGCGAAAAACAACAACACACTGAACAAAGAGCGTGATTTTTATTCTTATTTAAAAGAAAATACAAGCGAACACAAGGAATTGATAGAAACACTTAACAAGAAAAAACTGTACAACGCACTTTTTGATGAGCAGTTAAACTTCAAGGCCGACGCCCAAGAAAAAATACATTTCTATCTGAAATTAAGAGGAACGACTGGCTTACTCGGCGAACTCAATGGTGATAAAAAAACGAATTATGAAGAAGTTCTAGCTTCTATTACAATACACTTCGGTTTCAACATCGAAGAAGAAGTTGATATAGAACGCTTTGATGCAATCACTAATAATATATGTATTCTATTGATAGAAATTATTGAGGTATGGTTTAATATCAACATATCAAAAAAATAGCTTCATATATAAAAGCAAGGGCTAACTCATCGAAGCTCCGCTTCTTTGAGTTCCCTTGTTTTTCGCCCTTCGGTTGAAAAAGAAAGTCAAAGTCTAACCTAACTCATTGACATGAATTGCATTTCCACTATAAATATATAATGTGTTGCAAAGGAATTGCTCACTTTAAAGCGAATAAATATATAAAAAGGAGTTTATATGGGTAAAATGATAACATTGTCGTATACAAATAATTTCAAGCCTATTAGCGATAATAAATCTCAATCATTGCGAATACACTGTGTAAGTGTACGATTAAATAAAGAAGAGTTAGAGCTTCTCAATGCAAGCCGTGGTGATAAACGCAAAGGTGAATGGCTTCGCATGGCATCACTTCAAAAGCTTCCTCCGACCATTCCTGCAATCAATTTAGAAGTTTGGCAATCATTGTCTGATATATCTCAAAAGCTAAATCGTCTAATAATCCACCTTGATACTAAAAGCAGTAATAGTGAACTGACGAAAACAGAGATCTTCGCTGTTAAAAAGCAGATTAAAGAGCTTCGCTCATGTCTTACAGGTTCTGATCCGTCCGTAAGGTAGTTTTTCGCATGAAAGGAATGCAGAAGATCAAAAGGGGTAAGAGCTTCTCAGGTGTGGTTCTCTATGTGTTAAAGCCAGGCTCACACCATAGAACCGTTCCAGAAGTAATTGGTGGCAACATGACAGGTGATTGCTCACAAGAGTTAATCGACGAATTTAACCTTACGAAAGAGCTTCGCTCAGATGTGGCAAAACCTGTGTGGCACAATTCACTTCGATTACCCCAGGGAGAATCTCTTACCAACGAACAATGGAAGCGAATTGCTGACGATTACATGAAGCGAATGGGGTTCGGTGATACACACCTCCGTTGCTATGTTCTTCATGATGATCAGGCTGGTCAGCACATACACATTATTGCAAGTCGCATAGATCTCAATGGCGGGAAGCTCTACTTAGGCAAGAATGAGAACCTTATCAGCACTCGAATCATTAGTGAACTCGAAACCAGATATGGTCTCATTGAGACAGCCCAGCATAAGAAGCCAAGGCAAGTAAAGCGGAGAAAAATCTCCCGTAATGAAGAGATGCTATCCCGAAGAACAGGCATTCCCTCCCCTAAAGAAGCTCTCCAACAGATACTTGATAAAAGTTTGGCAAATACACCTGACCTTTTAACTTTTATCAAGAGGCTGGAAGAAGCAGAAGTAGGCTGGACGGCGAATGTCGCAAGCACAGGTAAAATGAACGGGTTCTCTTTCGAATACACAGGAATAGCTTTCAAAGCTTCCCAGTTAGGCAAGAGCTATTCATGGGCAAATCTTCAAAAGCAGCTTAACTACAACCCGGATCACTTAGAAGCTCTGCGAAAGGATATACAGACCAAGGAAGTTCCTGTTCCTGTTCCTGTTCCTGTTCCTGTTCCTGTAGAACAGATTGCCAGAGCGACTGTGCGAGGCGAGAGCATAGGCGACAAAATTGCTGAAATCGAACTGCGACTCAGCGAAGACAGACGAAACGAGATCGTTGAAAAGATTCTTCAAAAGAATGCAGTTAAACAGCAAAAGCATCTCAGTTTCGTAGCGTGGCTTGCTTCTCTAAAGCAATACATTGAGCTTCTGAGAAGCTTTGGTAAGACCATTCTTCACAAAACCCACACGACCTTCTCAAATATCTACTCAATGAAACCTTTAAACAACGTGATAAAAATTCGTTTATAGACAGTCAATTACAAATTCCTTTCGTAAATGCACTCTATCACATAGTAATAGATTTATGTTTAGTCAAGAAAATATTGATCGTTATTACAGATCGATAACTCAATTATGATAGATATAACCTATCGACCAACGATCATCGATCGGTACAAGTGATTTTACTTTAGACAGCCAGCCATCGAGAATCCCTACAAACACGCAGTAAATCTTCTACCCTGGGGTTGCTATGAAAAACGAAACAATTAAGTGCCCGTTCTGCTTTCAGGAGAGTCCGTTTGGTGTCCGTGTCTGCACCGGTTGTCATTCAACCATCAAATATGGAGCCGTTTCAGCCTGGTTAGCTTTACTAATAGGAATTGTGCTGTTAGCGATTGCTTTCTTCATATTCGCTATCAGTCAAAGTTTTATATTAACTGTCGTTATCTATTTTGCATCAGCAATTTCTTTGAGATTTTATTTACGTAAGAAATTTGCACACAGAGCCGTTTTCACACATAAAAGCTAACCCTGGTCAAATATAATAAGGATCATTAAATGAAAAAAATTATTGTTACATCCTTTTTTATTGCAATATGCTTAATTACCGGTTGCTCAACATCAGGGAACCAAAAGATTAAAAATGAAACTGCTCAAAGTCTACAATCAAAAATAATTAAAAACAAAACAACTAAGGCAGAGCTACTTGCTCAACTTGGTGAGCCTGACACTAGAACGACTCTTGACGATGGCAACGAGCAATGGAGATATTTCATGTATAACAATCAGTTCAATGCCTCGACTTTTATCCCTGTTGTCGGTTTGCTAACGGGCGGTTCCCAGACTCAGTCTAGAACTCTCGAAATCGACTTCAATGGAGAAACCGTAAGCAAATGGACATTCTCTACTGATAATAACAATACAAAATCTGGCATTCTCCAGTAAAATACTTAATCAGGAACAAGTCTAATGAAAATATCTTCGGTTCTTGCTGTTATTATTTCTGCTTTTGTTCTTACTGCATGTAGCAGTGAGCCTTCCCAAGATGATATTTTTAAAGCTATGCGAAAATGGACTGGAAGCTATCTGACTTCAGTAAAAAAAGTAGATTGCACAAAAGAATCTGATATAAGCTATAAGTGCAATATAATTATGGATATGAGCGGAACAAAGCAAGCTGGAACAGTTAAATTAATAAAATCAGATGATGGCTGGCAAGTAGGAAGTTATTAATAAAGTAAATTAGTAGGATGAAGCTCCCTTTCGGGAGCTTTTATAATCTAACATTTTTTACTCTAACAACTTCATGGGTTAGTTCTTTCTCTATTGCTTTTATCTCATATTGAGTTTTAAAGGCTGTATAGATTTCTTCTGCTTTTTCTTGATTATCATCTATATAATTAACAAGAGAGTTTAGTTCTCTAAGAACAGCTTCTTTATTGTTTAATCGCTGTAACAGATTACTTGTAAGGCATTTATATACTGAACTAAACATCGTCATGATGTTGTCTATGTTTCGATTAGAACGGGTGTAGATCTGTCTGGGATAAAAATATTTCAAATGGTACCCAACAAATATCAAATACAACTGGTGAGAAAAACTTTTATCATGTGGCTGATATCGTTTCGAGATATACTTATCTACGATGACAATAAGCTGTTCTTCAAGTGTCATTACTGAATTAAAATTGTTTTTGTTCATAAGTTGCATCCTTGCAAAATTTGATTTTGTCTTCCTGACAATACATATATAATTACCACACATTTAAAAAATATCAATAGACAAAACCTATTAATATTAAAATTATTTTTTGTTTTTGGAAAAAATTTGATCTTCTCTAAGACCTTTGCTGTATGCGACCATCTGAAGGTCTCTAACCATAACAAGAAGTCTATTATTCTCATTTAGTAATCTCGCATTTTCATGTTCTAATTTATTGATTTTATTCGAAGCATAGGCAAGACTTTGAGGACTTTTAATATGCTTAACAGTTTCACCTTTACTTTTCTTTTTCTGCTGATATGCATAAGCTATTACTGCATGTCTTGAAAGAGCTTGTCGTGATGGTTTTTTCCCAAAATGCTCTTCAAGCGAGCCACAAATGCCAATCCAAGTTATATCCCCTTCCCAACTGTTTATTTTATCAAGAATAAATTCAAGATCTTTACTACTAAACTTTTTGCTCATGTTCGTCACCTTTATTGTAATATCTAATGATATGGTTTATGATTTTATCGATTTCTTTAATTTCCTTAATAAGTATTTTCACTCGTTGATTATCATGCTGGCTTTTATATAATTCATAATTATTGCGCAGTGATTCTAAATTCTCTTTGATCTTAGCAATTAGTTCAAATCTAACTCCTTCTCCTAAATCAGATAACATTTCTTCGGAAAATAACACCTTCCTCTCGATATTTCTCAATTCTTCCCAACTTCTGTTGTCATAAACACTATTTTGTTCCACACTTCGTCTTCCTGACCAAAATGCTATTTCCACCTCAGATAACATAGCCCTTTGAGCAAGCGTATTCAAAAGATGCCGTGGCTGATGGCTTCTAAACACTTCTTTCATACCATCTGGTTGTAACGATTTATGCCTTTGAAAGAAATTTAAAGCACTATCTTTCCCTGCACCTGATCTTTTCTTGAAGTCTGCAAAAAATAATTTTTTAGTTGCAGGTGCAACATGAAATAAGTCACTTCCCTTTTTCATATGCAATTGATCTTTAGCTAACAGTAAGAGTTTATTGCTGAGTTTGGTAGGAATAAAAAAATCATTCCAATGATCTGTTTTTTCCACATAATTTAAAACTTCGTTCCAAAATTCTTTTGCACTAATTCTCTCCTCTTCGACCTTTGCCAAGACATTTTGTGTTCTGATATTAAAGGAGTTTTTGTTTTTTATATTCAAAATATCGCACAGCTTTGTATAAAAATCATTTGCCTCTGGTTCTGTTCCTAACAGGTTGTAAAATTCTAATTCACCATTTTCGCGGATAGCAGCGATAGCCCTTGCTGTATGAGATAAATTTTTTAACCTTTGGATAGCTAATCTGGCTATTGGTTTCATATTACTTGGAATCCACTTAATACTATCACCATACCCTTTTGCGCAGAAATAGCGAATGCCATAAGTAGCTTTTCCCTCAGAATCAGTCCCTTCAACTTCACAATCTACTTCAAGGTTTATGATCTCAGATATTCTCGTAGGGGCACAAAGAAGTAAAGCTATAATAGAGGTGGTAAATATATCTCGTTCACTTTTTTCTTCAGAACGAAATACTCTACCTATAAAATCAATCACATCGTCTTCGGGTAACTTCTTTTTAACATTATTGTGTTCTGAAATATCCCTTGCTGATTTATTTGAAATCCCTCTCAACCTGGTGTTAAACCTGCTGAGTCTTGGGTTTATTATGTTTTTGGTTGCTAAGACTTCTAAAATTTCTTTCAGTGTTTTTTCTATTGCACATGCACGATTGATTGAGTAATGTTTTTCAGCTTGATCTACAATATTGAATATAATTTCAGAATTTAAGTTAACGATATGAAGATCAACATTTAATTCCATATATGAATATTCCATAAGCTTGATTGTTGTCAGATAAATCAGTGATTTATGCACATTAGGGAAACATTCTCTATATATAAGGACTTTCGCTAACTGTTGAAAATGCTCCCCCATATTTATATCATTTATTTTATAACTAAACTTTTTGAAAGCCACTCCTTTCCCCCATGATAGGCTACTCCAGTTTATTATATTGTCTCTTTCTGCTTGAACTCTTACTTCATTTGCGAAAAAATCATAATTTTTAAAATACATGGTATTTATTCCTCTTCAGTGTTAAGAAACTTTATTATTGTATTGATTTTACTCTCTACACTTGCGAATAAAGCAACCAATAGTTCTACTTCTGATTGTTTTGAATGATTGGATATTAATTGATTAGTTAGTTTATTTATATTAATCAAATCCTCAACCATTTTGAATGTGATACCCTCACTATCCATTAGAAATGAAGAAGCATAGGGGCTTATTGATTCATTAATTGCTTGTTCTATTCTGAACGAAAACTCCTCGTTATTTTTCGCATAAGATAGTACGGATTTCAAATTTGTATGATCCAGAACTTTAGCTAAAGTACTTAACCCATATCCTCTTTGAGCAAGTCTTGTTGCCAGAGTAATCCTTAACTGTCGGGAGTTTATTGTAGAATTTTTATTACCACTAACTCTACGGTGAACAGATTGCAATCGACTTGTAATTGTCTTTGAACTCATATGCAAGTTTACAAAGTTATTTTCATAAAATTCGTTAATATTATAACCAGAATTAAAAAAGCTTGGGTCAATAAATAATGGGAGATTATCTAATTCTTCTTTGCTTAATTTATCCTGAGCTTCATTTTGTGCAAAAGCTTTAACTATGGCTTTAAGCTCGGATAATGAATCAAATAAATTATCACTAATTTTCAATTCAGTGAAATCAGTTCGAAACTTCCCACCTTGTTTTAATCTCGGAATATTTAAATAATTACCTTCATTTTTAATATAAAGGTCTTTTATCTTAAGTTGTGCTATCTGCATTGGTCTTCGACCAGTATAAATTAGTAGCATAACCAAAAGATAATCATTCATGGTTATGTTGCCTTCATTATATTCTTTTGTAATACTAAATATTAAGTGCTTCATTTCATTATCAGGCAGTGGCCTTAAGTATTTTTGCCTTTCATTATAGGCCGTAGTTGTCCTGGGTTTTGCGACTTTCCATTTTGAGATTAAATCTATAACCTCTTGTTTTAAGACTTTATTGTGTAACTCATGAAATTTTATTAGAAAGTACTTCATACTTTCTACATGCGTATAGTTTATTTTTAAGAATGTATTGTAGAACCGTTTCAACAAACCACACTCAAACTCTTTCAACTCACCATTATTAAATACAATTAATTTCTTAATGGCAAAGTAGAACTTTCTCGTATAAGCAGAGCTAAAATGTACAGCGGTATATGCAAGAGTTTCTTTTACAAGTGATAATAAAGATAAGTTGATTGTATTTTCTAAATATAACAAATTCAACTTTATGTCTTTACTAAGAACCCAAACATTATCATTTACATTGAATTCAAATCCGCTATCTTTTACTTTTAATACCGAGAGTTTTTCTAAAATCGATTTCTCCATTCACTCCTCCTTTATTATTATTTATTTTTTCTTCTTTCAGTAAATCTGCTTCCTGGAAAGCCCTGGAAGCCTCTTCGCTTATAAATCTATTATTATAAATCAGAACTGATTTTGAGTTTACTTTCCAACCCATTCTAATGCACCGGATTCTATCTAACTCGTTTAATTTATATGGGTCTGTTACACCTATATACTTTAAGCTGTATATATAGTTCCATGTATGTCGTAAACAATGTCCAGTGAAGTGTCTGAAAGAGCTTCCTTCATGTTCAATTTCTTTTATTTTTCTCATAATTTTGTTATATGCACTTATGGTTAATGGTAATCCCTCTGTAACTCCGGATTTGTGAGTAACCAATAGATAATCATGATTCTTACATTTAGCATGATATGATCTCTCACCTTCAATATATGAACTTATCTGCATACATAACCTTTCACTGATATTAATCTCTCTCTCAACCGTTTTTACGAGTGGTTGAAATACTCTGGGATCTTCTGGGTCATTTATTCTTTTGGATATTTTCAGATATCTTTGCTTTCTTTTAAAATCTGATATCTTTAAGTTTAAAAGCTCCCCTCCTCGCATTCCAGTTTCATAAAGTATTAATATAGCAAGTTGATTTCTTTTCCGACAATTCCTCTCAAATGGATTGTATTCGCTTTCAGGACTGACACATTCCAGTAGAGCTTCTACAGTTTCTTTTTCTAAAGATTTGAAATTATCGCTCATATAAGAATATGAAGTTATCTTAGGTTTATGCTTTTGAAAGTTGGATTTAATGAATTTTAGCAATGAATTTGTTTCATACACAGAACCTCTATAAAACGAGTCATAAATCCATGATATATAGTCGCTAATAACTGTAAGTCGATAATGTAGGTTTTCTTCGTTAACCTTTTTGTATGTTACCATATCAATTATTTTACGTTTCTTCCTTTTCACTCTAAGAAACTCTGATAATGAATATAACTCTGTATAGCTTAAAAAAGTCTTGTTACTTACTCTTTCGAGTATACTTATATTTTCCTTAATCAAGTATTTTTCAAAAAGGATCAAAACATAGGCGTTTCTCAATATAGTATCTGTCTCTTATACACATCTCCGAGCCCACGAGACAGGCAGAAATCTCGTATGCCGTCTTCTGCTTGAAAAAAAAAAAGCAAAGCTAGAATACGATTGGTTAACCTTCTCTTATACCCATCTCCGAACACA
>OJJN01000186.1_pt1 | contig 16979 bp, 16 predicted proteins | sample 1596321 | NCBI WGS metagenome assembly OJJN01 (sample SAMEA4350123, study PRJEB24818) | metagenome | biome: human; feature: gut; material: faeces | place: Denmark | collected 2013-09 | reverse complement strand
TTGTTCTTTGCATTTAGCTCTATGTGTGTTTTTATCATTATTTTCTTTGTATTTATTTTGCATATTTTTTTTTTTTTTTTTCAAGCAGAAGACGGCATACGAGATTTCTGCCTGTCTCGTGGGCTCGGAGATGTGTATAAGAGACAGACACCAGGCCGTCCTGGAAGCCCCGCCGGGTGCCGGCAAGACCACCCGGGTGCCGCTGGCCCTGCTCGACGAGCCCTGGCTCGCCGGCCAACGCATCCTCATGCTCGAACCGCGACGCCTGGCGGCGCGGGCCGCGGCCGAGCGGCTGGCCGCCGAGCTGGGCGAAAAGGTCGGCGAGACCGTCGGCTACCGGATCCGCCTGGAGAGCAGGGTCGGCCCGAAGACCCGCATCGAAGTGGTCACCGAGGGTATCCTTGCCCGTCGCCTGCAAGACGACCCGGTGCTGGACGGTGTCGGCCTGGTGATCTTCGACGAATTCCACGTTTTGCCATTTGCACCGAATTAACCTGCTTTTTTTGTCAAAAAATAGAACATTCTCCTGCCACAACTGACCTCCCTCCAGAACATCTCCCCAGCCTTATTAGTCGCTTGTCGCTCCCTGACCAGCCCAGATGAGATCCACAATCCTAACGCCGGTAGGTGCCAAGGTCTCGAATCTGGTTTACCAGATTAAGTCTTTCACAAAGCCCGAGTTCAACAACGTCGCCTCATACTGACCTGTGTAGACACTCATCAGCGGGCACCACAGCTTCGGCCTTTGGTATGCACCCAAACGGAGTCCTATGTGATGGATCAATTTCGCAGTTCTTAGTCGCAGAAATAACTTTGGTGTCACTATGATGGCGTTGTACCTTGGCCATCCACAAATGCATAAGGATCTGCACATGACGATGATTTCGGGCTATAAGTTGAAGGTGGGTGGTTTCCTTCAGGCTGACATTTTGCTTACCAGCTCAAATAAGAGGATGCGTCCATCGCAGATTCCATCCTTCAAGCCTGATGCCGGAAGCCCTGCATTGCGTGCTCACGCCGTGGCTGGTTTGTGTCAAAAAATTCTCGTGGTGAACGATCACTTCGCTGTAGCTTTCGCCGGGGATGTGCGAACGATTCAGGCGATTGTACGGCTTATCGAGAGGCTAGTAGATGAGCACCCCGTATTGACGGGAAAACGTTTTTCGGATGCAGTACTTGCCGACGATACCATCGATAGTGCAAAGATCAGAATTATCGCTCTAAGTGTTGAGGGGAATGAAATCCACATATCTAATGTTTATGCGGATTGCGGGCATCGCAATGAAAACTTTGAGCTTTGGGTTGGTGGGTCTGGTGCGGGTCATGTAAGGTCGCATTATCAGGATTACCCGCCACATGCGTTTGATGTTCTTGAAGAAGATATTGTGGTGCAGGGTACCTGCATGGCTCTCGATCAATTTGCAAACAATTTAAAGAATGAATTTGAGGGTAAGTATAAGTCGGAGTCGATTGCGAGTCTGTTTGGAGGCGGTTACGAGGTAGTGGCATTTTATGATGGGCGGTTTCAAAAGATTTCTAATATCGTTTATGCCTTTGCGGATGCAGAACTTGATGCTGAGGGAGTGCTGCAAGTCGACTTTCCAAAATGTCTGATTAAGTCCGAATATAAAGGTGAGGACTTAAAAATCAGGAGCGTTGAGTTGCATTTTGATGAGGAGTTCGATGAATATGTCCCTGTTAATGACCGAACCTTCACGATAGCGCCTGTGTCACGCTATGAAGAGACTATGGTTGAAGATGATATCGATGACTTGAGGTTTAGGGGGCATTTCCTTTGCTTCTTGATAAATTACAAGACTGATAAAGGCGCCATGACTATACCTTTTATCAAAAAATACGAAAATGATTTTAATTTTTTGTATAAGGCATTCATGGCCAGCGTGAAACCTGGGTTTGCTCAAATAAACTACTCAGATATATTTCGTGGTGAAGTGAGTGATTACGTGCTGGGGTTCATGGAGCAAGTTGAAGCTAGCTTCAACTCTGAGTAAGTCAAGATTTGGTTTGCCCAGCGTTGGTTTATGCCCCTAAGGCAAGTAGATACAAAAAGCCACCTTGCGGTGGCTTCAAGTGGTAGGGGGGAGCGAATAGGCCTGCGCCACGTTCGGTCTGATTTTATGGGCTTAGCTCAGCTCCCAGTGACCCTCATCTTTCTTTGTTATTCCTGCGCGCTGGTCAGGTTTGTGCCGATGCCGGACGATGTAGAACAGATCCCGGAACACTTTCGTCACGTCGGCTACATAGCTGTGGCCTAAGCCGAACATGTCCCTACCAGCACTGGAGACATCGATAGTCGACAGGTGATCCATGACCAGAGGTGGGTTGGCGCCGCCCGCCCTTGGATTGCTGTGCACAAGCTGAGACGCAGTGATAGCTCGATCGTTGCGGGACGCATAAAGCGTTACTTGCTCGTACAGGTTAAACACCCGCCCAAACTGCTTGAAGCGCTTGGCGTCGACGTCGGGAGCCGCAAGGATGATCTGGCTGATCGGGGTAGCGCCCGGCTTGTTCTCCCAGTTTTCCAGTACAGCGAGAAGAGCCCGATTACCCATGCTGTGGGCGACAATGTGCAACGACGTCAGGCCCAGGTTTTCTGTGACGTTCGTCAGATACTCCTTCAGATGGGCTGCTGACCAATCTACCGTCGCCTCGTCGGCAGGGTAGCCAGTCGTACTGCCAAGCGACGCCCAGGAAAAGCACAGCATTAGACCTGGGAATTTGAGGTCATGGCACAGCTGTGCAGACCGCCACAATGCCGCGTCGAAAGTCACGTTGTACCCGTGGATGAATAGCAAGCCTTCACGGCCAGTGGATGTTTCGCTGATCTTCGCGAGATAGGTCTTGGCGTTGTTGTACCATTCTTCCAGCTCAAAAAGAGCAGACTCGTGGATGACAATATGCTTGTTGGGGTTCCCCTTTGAGGTAGAAGGCCACAACACGGGCCGTTCCAGTTTGCCTTCCTTATGGATGTGAGGGATGGACACCTCTGCGATGCCATAGGACACGACATCATCACTGCGGAACCCGCCAAACCTCACAGTCCTTGGCGATTCCAACAGGCGATCCGTTCCGAAGTAGACGGCGTATTTCGTAAATTTCTGATCGACCGGAGCTCGGCTATAGTGGGTGGGTAACCGTTCGCTGCTGAGCGAGGCTCCAATGCTGTAATCGTCTTGGGCGATTAGTTCTTCGTACTCCACCATATCTTCAGGGACGCTGATCACTAGCTTGACTGCGGCTTTGAAGCTCGGTTGCCGGATCGTCGACAACGTCGACGCGTACCCCTCGCTCAGTAGCCGTTTTGCCTCCACAACGTCTGTCAGTAACTTCAGCTCATCCACTCGTTGGAGGAGCTGCGTAAAGACCATCTTTGCCCTGCTGCCTGAAACTCTGTCGTGCAGGACATCAATGAACATACCCGCCGGCGCCTTTCTCCAGCACAGGAGCAACTGCGATGAACTCAGTATCCGCTTGTGTGAGTTATAGGTGGCGAAGTTGATGTAGAGAATCGCAAGCGCGATCTTGAGGTCGACCGGACTCCGGGCAGGCATATCCATATGTAAGCTCTGTTGAAAAAAGCTTAATCTAGTGCCGCTTTGCCATCATGGCAACCTGGTCTGTCTAGCAGTCATGCTCTGCCGATTGCCCCGAACCACCTGGATCGCCAGTTCGCCTCGGATCGCGCCAATCGGCACTGTGTCTCGGACATGACCTACGTGCAGACGACCCAAGGACGGCTGTATCTGGCCGTCGTGCTCGATCTCTATTCACGCGCTGTCGTCGGCTGGGCGACGCAACATCGTATGCAGCAGGCCCTAGTGCATGCCGCTCTGGAGATGACCGTTGCACGCTGACAGCCGAAAGAACCAGTGCTGCGCACTCGGAACGTGGCAGCCAATACTGGGCGTATGATTACCAGGCCTTGCTTCGGCGATATCGAATTGTGCCCAGCCATTCACGTCCGCGGAATTGCTGGGATAACGCCGCGATGGAGAGCTTCTTCCGTTCGCTGAAGGCTGAGCGGGTGTACCTGACTCGCTACGCCAGCCACCAAGAGGCGAAAACCGACCAGTTCGACTACATCGGCTTTTAATCACCGCCGTCGCCACTCGACGTTGGGCTATCTCAGTCCGATGGAGTTTGAGCAGCGAAATGCGAGCAGTAGCTCTTAACTACCTGTTCCGGGACAGATCAGCCTTGGATCCCTCCTGCGGGGTGAGCAGGGGCGCTCTGAAATTTTGGCGCTTATCCCTCATGCCCCTGGTGCTTGCCGCCTCCGTCTGCGCATATTGGGCAGTGAGCTTACTGAGCCGCTGGAGTAGGAGCTCGTCATTGAAACCGCAGGCGAGGTTGATTCGCTCAACTTCGAACTGACCTGCCCCCAGTTTTAGTACCGCTGCCTAGTTAGTAGGCCCTGGGGTTGATATTAATTTTTCCTGCTTCAGCTGCTGCTGGCGAGTTCGCCAACTTGCAGCAAATTCTGCTGGGGTGAGATTGCCAATCGCGCTGTGCGGTCGGTGTTCGTTGTAATCCCGCCGCCAGGCCGCGATGCGGATTCTCGCTTCGGCCAGCGAACAGAACCAGTGCTCATTGAGGCATTCGTCCCGGAACTTACCGTTGAACGACTCGATGAAGGCATTCTGCGTGGGCTTACCAGGCTGAATCAGCTTCAGCTTGATGTCGCGCTGATAGGCCCATTGATCGAGTGCCTTGCCGGTGAACTCGGGCCCCTGGTCGGTGCGGATCGCTTTCGGGTAGCCGCGAAACCGCGCCATCTCGTCCAGCGCCCGTGTGACGCGAAAGCCGCTGATACCGTGCTCCACCAGGATGCCGACCGACTCCTTGGTGAAGTCATCGACCACCGTCAGGCATTTGATCCACCGCCCGGTGCTCAGTGCATCGAAGACGAAGTCCATCGACCAGACCTGGTTTGGTGCGCTCGGCAAACTCAGACGTTCGCGCTCCACCGCGATGCCATGGCGGCGCCGCCGTTTCACCATCAAGCCGGCAGCGCGGTACAGGCGATAGATCCGCTTGTGGTTGACCTGCACGCCAGCACGCCGCAGCAGGATGTGCAGGCGGCGATAGCCAAAGCGCCGGCGCTCTTGGGCCAGTTCCACCAGTTGGGCTTGCAGCTCGGTGTTTTGCATACTGGCTCGCGGCTGGTAGCGCAACACCGAGCGGGACAGCCCGATCAACTGACAGGCACGACGTTCGGAAATACCGGTTCGCGCCTGCATCTCCTGCACCGCCTCCCGCCGTGCTGTCGGGCTTACCCTTTTCCCCGGGCGACCACTTTCAGCGACTCGATGTCGAGGTGGGCCTCGGCGAGCAACTTCTTCAATCGGCTATTTTCCAGTTCAAGATCCTTCAACCGTTTGGCGTCCGCCACGGTCATACCGCCAAACTTGGCCCGCCAGGTGTAGAACGAGGCATCACTGAAGCCGTGTCGGCGACACAGTTCCTTCACCGGCACACCGGCCTCCGCCTGCTTGAGGAAGTCGAGAATCTGCTCTTCGGTAAAACGCTTTTTCACTGCCGTCTCCTGCTCGGAAAACGGACTCTACTAAGTTTGACGTGGTACTGAAATCGGGGGCAGGTCACCGATATTGAGTTCTGTGCCTGCCTGGTTATAGAGTCTTAGTGTGAAAGTGGTTTTAAATCCAAAATCATCCCAGTTGTCTGAGAATAAGACAGCCGTATTTCGAAGGCCGCTATTTATGCTGGCTCTATATGAGGCTTTAATAAAGATAAAACTCATGGTCGCGTCATTTCGTAGGTGTAGGCGTGAGTTTTCGCCTTCAGGTAGATTAGTATGTAACCGAGATTATCTTATTAGCGCTAGCTCTTTCAAAGCTATTGATTGCTGCTTGGTGGGGCGGAGTGATTAGTCAAGGAAAGGTATACTGACTGACTTCGTTAGGAGCCCCCATGATCCAGCTGCCCATCGATGCCGCAATCCCCTCTCTGCGCCAGGCCCTGGCTGACCACGACTCCGTCGTATTACAGGCCCCACCAGGTGCCGGTAAGACCACACGCGTTCCCCTCGCTTTGCTGAACGAGCCATGGTTGGCCGATCAGAGCATCCTAATGCTCCAGCCTCGCCGGGTGGCTGCACGTGCCGCTGCTGAGCGCATGGCCAGTGAGCTGGGCGAGAAGGTGGGTGAGACCGTTGGTTACCGTATTCGCCTGGAGAGTCGGGTCGGCCCGAGTACGCGGATCGAGGTAGTCACTGAAGGGATCCTTGCGCGCCGGCTCCAGGATGACCCTTCGCTGGAGGGTGTCGGTCTCGTCATATTCGATGAGTTCCACCTTCGGAGCTTGGACTCTGATTTGGCCCTTGCGCTATGCCTGAATGGCCGTGAGCTGTTCCGTGATGACCAGCCACTGAAGCTTCTAGTGATGTCGGCGACCTTGGAGGGAGCTCGTCTTTCAAATCTCCTGGGTGATGCTCCGGTCGTGACCAGTGAGGGACGGATGTTCCCCGTCGACACTGTATGGGGTCAGCCCTACCAGACCGGTGAGTACATCGAGCCCAAGGTTGTCCGAGCCTGCCTCGATGCTGTCCATGATCAACAAGGCAGCATTCTGGTCTTCCTGCCCGGCCAGGCCGAAATCCGCCACGTGCATCAGGAGCTCAGCGACAAACTCGCGGGGCGTGATGACCTTCTGTTGTGTGCTCTGCATGGCGAGCTGGATCTGAGTGCCCAGCGCGCGGCTATCGAACCGGCGCCACCGGGCAAGCGCAAGATCGTGCTGGCGACCAACATTGCTGAGACGAGCTTGACCATTGAGGGTGTGCGCGTAGTGATCGACTCCGGTCTGGAGCGGGTGCCACGGTTTGACCCGTCAAGCGGAATGACCCGCCTCGCGACACAACGCATATCCCAGGCCAGTGCCGCTCAGCGTGCCGGCCGCGCAGGGCGCCTGGAGCCGGGCGTATGCTACCGCTTGTGGTCGGAGAGCCAGCATGAGCAGTTGCCTGCCTACGGCACGGCGGAAATCCTCCAGGCCGATCTGGCCGGGCTGGCCCTGCAACTGGCGCGCTGGGGCGTGGCGCCGGAGGAGCTGGCCTGGCTCGACGCGCCGCCCGCGGCGGCCTACGCCCAGGCCCGCGAGCTGCTCGGGCGGCTGGGGGCGCTGAACGCCAGCGGCGCGTTGAGTGCCCATGGCCAGGCGATGGCCGAATTGCCGACCCATCCGCGCATTGCCCACCTGCTGCTGCGCGGCCAGGCCCTCGGCCTTGGCGAACTGGCTTGCGACGTAGCGGCGCTGCTCGGCGAACGTGACATACAGCGTGGCGGCGGCGCCGACCTGCACAGCCGTCTCGCCCTGCTCGCCGGCGAGGCCCGCGCTGGCGCCTCGCGCGGCGCGGTACAGCGCGCCCGGCAACTGGCCCGGCAGTTCCGCGGTTACCTGCGCGGCGCCGCCAGCGAGGCGGTCGTCGATCCCGGCCATCCGCGCTGGCTGGGTTGCCTGCTGGCCTTCGCCTATCCCGACCGCATCGCTCGCCAGCGCCGCGCCGGCGGCGGCGACTACCGGCTGGCCAATGGACGCGCTGCGCAGTTCGGCGAACCGGACAGCCTGATGAAGCTGCCCTGGCTGGTGATCGCCGATCTGGGCAGCCGCCAGGGCCAGCGCGAAGAGCGGATCTACCTGGCCGCCGAACTCGATCCGAGGTTGTTCGATACGGTCCTGGCGGAGCAGGTCAGCCAGCGCGACGAGCTGCAGTGGGACGAGCGCGAAGGCGTGCTGCGCGCCGAGCGCCAGCGCCGGGTCGGCGAACTGGTGCTGTCCAGCGAGGCGCTACCCGGCCTCGACGAAGCGGCGCGCAGCCAGGCGCTGCTCGGCCTGGTCCGGCGCAAGGGCCTGGAGTTGTTGCCCTGGACCCCGGAACTGCGCCAGTGGCAGGCGCGCATCGGCTTGCTGCGCCGGCTGGACCTGGAAGACAAGGGCGAGAGCGAGTGGCCGGACGTCAGCGACGCCGCGTTGCTGGAACGGTTGGAGGAATGGTTGCCGGCCTATCTCGGCAAGGTCACCCGCCTGGCTCACTTCGCCAACCTCGACCTGGCTTCGATCCTCGCCGGGCTGTTGCCCTGGCCATTACCGCAGCGTCTCGACGAGTGGGCACCGAAAACCCTGGAAGTCCCCTCCGGCTCGCGCATCCGCCTGGACTACAGCGAAACCCCGCCGATCCTCGCGGTGCGCCTGCAGGAACTGTTCGGCCTCGGCGACACTCCGCGCATCGCCCAGGGCCGCCTGGCAGTGAAGCTGCACTTGCTGTCTCCCGCGCATCGCCCGGTGCAGGTGACCCAGGACCTGGCGAACTTCTGGCGCAGCACCTATGCGGAAGTCAGGAAGGACCTGAAGGGACGCTATCCGAAGCATTATTGGCCGGACGACCCGCTGGTGGCCGAGGCCACTGCCCGGGCCAAGCCACGCAAGTAGTCGACGGCGCTCAGAGCACCCGGGTCAGGTCGTCGTCGAGGAAGTGCCGGAAACTCAGGCGCTGGCCGTCGGCGAAGTCGAAGTGGCTGTCCAGGGTCGGGCCGTTGAGGACGAACTCCAGGGCCAGCAGGCGCACACCGACCAGGCCGCGCTGCCGGCCGAGGTCGTGCAGGCGGTACTCGCCCGGGCCTTCGTCGTTCTCGCAGGGCCGCGGCGCTTCGCCGCTGCGCCAGAACACCGTCTCGCCCTCGAAGTAGAGGCGATACCAGCGTTGCTCGAACTGCAGGTAGACCACGTTCACCGGATCGGCCGGACGGCCTTCCCACCACCATTCCTGGATCAGCAGCGACTGGCAGACCTGTCCGCGCAGGGCGGGCTGTTCGCCGTTGATCGTGCAGCAGGGGATGGCGGTATGCATCGGGCTCCTCCTCCGGGGTCGGTTCACAGCAGGGACAGGTCGGCGCCGTCGCTCCGCAACTGGTCGTAGGCCTGGTCCAGGCGGTCGCGCAGCGCTTCGGCGCCGGGAATGTGGCGCGAGACGATCATCCGCAGCGGCAGGCGGTACAGTTCCTGGCTTGCCAACGCCTGGCGGCTGGCCGCTTCCACCGGCGCCTGGTAGTCGAGCAGGTAGTCGCCGCGCCCGAGTTCGAGCATGCGCAAGGCGGCGTGGTGGGTGCCGGTGCGGTACAGGCGCAGGTGCAGGTTGGGGTCCTGGATGAAGTCGGTGACCGGTTTCCAGTAGCTGTAGCCGCTGATCAGGATCAGCCGGCGTCCGGCCAGGTCCTGGGGAACCCGCGGTGCCGGCTGGTGCGCCGGGTAGTACAGGTTCAGGCTGACGTGGCCGAGCACGCGCCGCGCCTGGAGGGTGTCGGCGGCCAGCTCCGGCTTGGCCGCGCCGGCCCACAGCGCCACGCTGCCATCCTGCAGCCCCAGGTACAGGCGCGCGCTGGGCAGGGCGCGGAACGCCGGACGATAGCCGGCCCGCTCCAGCAGCAGGCGGACCAGGCGGGCGCCGGAACCGGCGGCGTGGCCATCCCGGGCGGGATAGATGTAGGGGGGGAATTCGTAGTAGCCGACGTTCAACGACGGCCTTGCGTCCTGCGCATGGAGCTGCGGGGCGGCCAGCAGGGCGAACGCCAGCAGCGCGAGCAGGGGCGTTGTGGTGCGTAGGGGCATGGTGTGCGGCCTTGCCGTTTTTTGTTGTTATGAATGGGGGCGAAGCATGCGGCGCGCCGGGCCGCTTGTCCAGCCCGGCGCGCGCCCGGTCAATGGGGCAGCAGGAAGCGCGCGGCGAGCGGCAGGTGGTTGGAGATCTGCAGCGTATCGCTGCGCCGGACCCGGGCATCGAGACGGGTCAGCGAGGGGCTGTGGAACAGGTAGTCGAGGGTCCGATCCGGCCCCTGGACCCGTGGGTCGTTGGGGAAGTGCGTGTACCAGCGAACCTGGTCGACGCCACTGGCCTCTTCCAGCGACGGCACCATCGGGAAGCGCCCGCTCAGGATGGCCAGTTCGCTGTCTTCCCGGTAGGGCGCGCGCAGCGGCGCCAGCAGGTAGGGATACTGGCCGGGCGGCAGCAGGTTGAGGTCGCCGCCGAGCAGCCAGGGCGTGCGCCTGGCCTGCAGTTCGTCGAGCAGCGTACGGGTGGTCCCGACCTGGCGCTCGAGGGTGTCGTCGTTCGCCTGCGGGCGGTCGAAACGGGCGTTGAGCACGGCCAGCTCGCCGCCGCCGTCGATCGGCAGGTGGCTGACCAGGATCGCCGGGCGCGGCCCGAACAGGCGGTCGAACAGCCCGCCATCGCGTGGCGGCAACTGGCGCCGCTCGGCGCTATCGATGCGATAGCGGCTCAGGGTGGCCTGCTTGCGGCCGACGCTGCCGAAGATGTGCGGCGTCGGCACGAAGGCCGACTTCCACTCGTAGGCCTGGGCGCTGCAATGGTAGAGATCGTTGATGCGCTCCTGGATCAGCGCCAGTTGGTCCTGATCGTCGGTGGCGCTGGAGCCGTCGTCGATCTCCTGGAGCAGGACCAGGTCCGGCTGCTCGTCGCGGATCACCCGGACCACCTCGTCGAGGGTGAACGCCAGGTCTTCGGCGGTGGGGCGCTGGTCCGGGCCGGTGGCATCCGGCAGGTCGTCCCAGAAGACGTAGCGCTTGCCGGCCAGGTACTGGATGTTCCAGGTCATCACCTTCAGGGCCTGCCCCGGCTTCAGCGCCGGCGCGGCGCCCTGGCAATGCAGGGGCGCGGCTTCGCGATCGGCGGGTTGCCAGCTCAGCAGGTAGCTGGCGAGCAGGGCACCGCCGACCAGCAGGAGCAGGCCGACGAACAGCAGGGTGCGTAGACGGGGCAGTGACATCGCAATCGAGACTATGCTGGAAAGGACCAGAGCATAGAGCTTGCCGCCGCGCATTTCATCCTTGCAGGTCGAATTGACGCAAGGGTTCGCGTTTTTTCGAGCGGGAGGGTACCGCATGCCGCGCAAGGTATTCAGCAGCCAGGCCTACCGCCACAAGGTGGTGCTGGTCAGCGGCGGCTGTTCCGGCATCGGTCGCGCGCTGGCGCTGCGTTTCGCCCGGGCCGGTGCGCGACTGGCGATCCTCGACCTCGACCAGGCGGCGCTGGACAGTTTGGTCCAGCACCTGCGCGACCATCTCGGCGGCGAGGCGCTCGGCCTGCGCTGCGACGTCGCCGACGCCGATGCGGTGGAGCGTGCCGTGGCGCTGGCGGTGGAGCGCTTCGGCGGCATCGACGTGCTGGTCAACAACGCCGGCATCACCCACCGCGGTACCTTCGCCGAAACCGGCCTGGGGGTTTTCCGCAAGGTCATGGCGGTGAACTTCTTCGGCGCCGTGCATTGCACCCGCGCGGCGCTGCCGAGCCTGCTCGAACGGCGCGGACAGATCGTCGTGCTCGGTTCGCTGACCGGTTTCGCCCCGTTGCTCTACCGCAGCGCCTACAACGCCAGCAAGCATGCCTTGCACGGTCTGTTCGACACCCTGCGGATGGAGCTGGAAGGCACCGGCGTCAGCGTGACCCTGGCCTGCCCGGGATTCACCGCCACCGACCTGCGCAAGAACGCGCTGGTCGGCGATGGCTCGGTGACTCGCCAGCCGGTGCAAGTGCTGGGCAGCCAGGTGGCATCGCCGGTGGAGGTCGCCGAGGCGATCTTCCAGGGCGCCGCGCGGCGCCGGCGCCTGCTGGTGCTGTCCAACGTCAACTGGCGGGCGCGGCTGCTGGCGCGCTTCTTTCCGCGTCTCTTCGAAAAGCTGCTGGTGCCGCGCCTGTCGGGACTCAAGCCGCAACCCTGACGGTGCTCAGTGGGCGTGGTCGTGGGCGTCGAAGCCCTGGCTCATGTCCCAGTAGGAGGCCTCGACCTTGTGCCCGTCGAGGTCGCGGATGAAACACCCGTAGTAGGGCTCGCCGTACAGCGGACGCGGGCCCGGCGCGCCCTCGTCGCGTGCGCCGGCGGCCAGGGCCGCGGCGTGGAAGGCGTCGACCTGGGCCTTGCTGTCGGCGAAGAAGCCGACGTGGCCGCCGTTGCCGACGCTGGCGGGACGGCCGTCGATCGGCGCCTGCACCCAGAACTCCGGATAGAGCTTGCCGTAGGCTACGGCGCCGGGGTATTCGAGGATCACCTTGCAGCCGAGGGCGGCCATCACCGCGTCGTAGAAGGCTCGGGCACGGGGAAAGTCGTTGGTGCCGATGGACAGGTGGGAAATGCAGCTGGGGTTGGCCGATTCGTCGCTCATGGTCCGTTCCTCGAGGCAGGGCTCGTCAAGCATAGGCCAGCGCGGCGAATCGGCGCGCGGCGCCGTTCACATCCCGTTGCGTGGCGCCGGACCGAGGCTGTAGATGCGGAAGGCGACGATGGTCAACAGCAGCTGGAAGAACCCGCTGAGCGTATGCAGGGCGACCCGCAGCACGACGGCGTCGCCGGCCGAATCGGCGAGCCAGGCTTCCAGGCTCCAGACCGGCAGCAGGATCACCAGCGAACAGGCGAGGATCAGGAAGAATCGCCCACGGGTGAACTCGAAGCTTTCCCGCAGCGCCTGCAGCGGACTACGGCCGCGCAGCACCAGGCAGAATTCGGCGAAGGACAGCTTCACCATGACGAAGATGCCCGGCAGGATCAGCAGCGACAGGCCGAGCACGATCAGCAGCGAAGTCAGCGCCGCGAGTAGCGCGAAGGCTGGCCACAGGCGCAGCGCGGCGCTCCACAGCTGGCCGACGCGAGGCCGCTCGTCGCGCCCGCGCGCGTCCATGAACAGGATCAGGGCTGCGGTGTAGAGCGGGTAGAAGAGCAGTCCGGCGACCAGGCTCCAGGCGCCCATCTGCTGGGGGCCGACGGCTTCGTCGATCTGCTGCTGGAGCAGGCTTTCGAGGAATATCCAGGGCAGGCAGAGCGGCACCAGGGTGGTCAGGTGGCGGGTGAAGAAGAACCAGGCGTCACGCAGCGGCAGCAGAGGATTCATCGCGGGTCGGCAGATCGGATACGAGCCCGCGACTCTAACCCAGCCGGCCGCCGAGGCCAACGCCTGGCGGCCGCCGTTGCCGTTCAGGCCGCTTCGCGAGCCTGGGCCTGCTCCAGTTCGCGGACCAGCGGCAACACGTGCTTGCCGAAATACTCCACTTCTTCGTGGAAGTGCAGGAAGGCCGACAGCACCAGGTCGACCCCGGCCGCCTTCAGCGCGACGATGCGCTCGGCGATCTGCCGTGGCGTGCCGATCAGGTTGGTCTTGAAGCCGTCGTTGTATTGCACCAGGTCTTCGAAGGTGGATTTGGCCCAGTTGCCATCGCCCTCCGGAGAGGCCTTGCCGGCCTGTTTCACCGCGTCGCCGAAGGCGTTCACCGCCTCGTAGTCGGCCTTGGCGATGATCTCGTCGAGCACCGCCCGCGCTTCCTCCTCGGTGTCGCGGGCAATGATGAAGGCGTTCACTCCGACCTTGACCGAATGGCCGTTGGCCGCCGCCTTGGCGCGGATGTCCTCGACCTGGGCGCGGATGCCGTCGATGCTGTTGCCGTTGGTGAAGTACCAGTCGGACACGCGCGAGGCCATGTCCCGCGCCGCCCGCGAGCTGCCGCCCTGGAAGATTTCCGGGTGCGGCTGCTGGATCGGCTTGGGTTTCAGGGTGTAGTCGTGGAAACGATAGAAATCGCCCTTGAAGGTGAAGTTTTCCTCGGTCCAGATGCCTTTCAGCACGCGGATGAACTCCTCGGAGCGCCGATAGCGTTCGTCGTGCTCCAGCCAGGGTTCGCCGATGCCGGTGAACTCTCCCTTGAACCAGCCGCTGACGATGTTCACCGCGACCCGGCCATTGGTCAGTTGGTCGATCGTCGCCAGTTGCTTGGCCACCACCGCCGGATGCCAGGGGCCAGGCAGGATCGCCGCGATCACCTTGAGCTTCTCGGTGGCCGCCAGCAGGGCGTGGCTGATGGCCACCGACTCGTGCTGGTACTCGGCGCCGTAGCCGGCGGTGAAGCGGATCTGCGAGAGGGCGTAGTCGAAGCCGTTGCGTTCCGCCAACTGGGCCAGCTTGCGGTTGTAGTCGATGTCCCAGCTGGTGCGTTGCTCGATCTTGCTCACCACCAGGCCGCCGCTGACGTTGGGGACCCAGTAGGCGAAGCGGATCGGCTGTTGCTCTTGGCTCATCGGGGGTATCTCCGGGTAGGGGCGTGGTCCGGTGTCTATGAAGGAACCGTGCCATCCCGGATTCATGTTTTCGAATCAATGGCTTATGGGGGATATGGCGGAACCGGCCTGTCTTCTGCCGGACAGCCCTGTTGTCCCGCTGTTGCCCGGCAGACAGTCAGGCCGGCAAGCGCTGCAACAGTTCGGCGGCGCGCAGAACCACGGCGTACTCGCCGTGCAGGTTGGCCAACGCCATCGCATGCACCTCGTCGGCGCTGCGCGGGGTGCCGTGGAAATCGGGCTTGGCGAAGGTGAAGCAGGCGTCGGCCACTACCCAGGTCTGGAAGCCGAGGTTGCCGGCGCTGCGTGCGCTGGCTTCCACCGAGTTCTCCGTGGCTACCCCGACGAGCGCCACCTGGCGGATGTCGCGGACATGGAGCCAGCGTTGCAGGCCGCTGTTGATGAAGGCGTCGGGAACGTTCTTCTCGAACACCGCCTCGTCGTCGCGCGGCGCCAGCGCTGGCTGGAACTCCACGCCAGGCTGGCCGGGCGCGAAGGGCGAGCCGGGCTGCCGGGATACGTGCCGGACGTGCACCACCGGCCAGCCGGCGGCGCGCCAGGCGGCAAGCAGTTCGACGATGCGCGCCTCGGCGCCGGGATTGTTGCGCGGCGGCAGGTCGTGGCGCTGCATGCCGCGTTGCAGGTCGACGATCAGCAGGGCGACCTGGGACCGTGCGGAGCGCTGGGCATCGTCATTCATCGGGAATTCACCGGAGGAACTTGAGATCGTGCAGGGTGCTCCAATATTTCCCTTTGGTGCAATCCATCCTTCCTTCTCGAAATGCAGTCGAGGCGTGCGATGAAATCCGATGAGAAAACCCTGATCGACGGCCTGTTCAGCCGCCTGCGCGAGGCCGAGGGGCAGTCCGCTCCGCGTGACGCCGAGGCCGAGGCGCAGATCAACCAGCACCTGGTGCGGCAGCCGGCGGCGCCGTACTACATGGCGCAGGTGGTGCTGATCCAGGAAGCCGCGCTGAAGCGCCTCGACCAACGGGTGAAGGAGCTCGAGGCGCAGGTCGCCCAGTTGCAGCAGAGCCGTCCGAGCAGCGGCGGCTTCCTCTCCGGCCTGTTCGGCGGCGGCGCGCGCGACGAGCCGGCGCCGAGCCAATCGGGGCGCCCGGCGGGCTGGGGCGAGACGCGTTTCTCCAATCCGGCGGCGGCGGCCGGCGACATGCGTCCGGGTATGGCGCCCGCCGCGGCGGCCGCGCCTTCGCGGGCCAGCGGCTTTCTCGGCGGTGCGCTGCAGACGGCCGCCGGGGTCGCTGGCGGGGTGCTGGGGGCCGACCTGCTCCCCGGCATGTTCCCCCACAGCCAGCCGCAGGAAATCGTCGAGGTGATCCAGGACGTCCCGGTGGATAACCTCGACGCCAGCCAGTTTGCCGATCCCGAGCCGGCGACCGAGCGCTTCGCCGATAGCGACTATCCCGCCGACGGCGGTTTCGCCGATGGCGATTTCAGCGACAGCGACTTCAACGACGACTCCAGCTTCCTCGGCGACGACGATTTGTTCACCTGACCGTTAGGGTTGCGGGCCGTGGGCTGCGATAATGGTGGCCCACTGCCGTCGTTCCGGAGTTCCCCTTGAGTCGTCCCGAGTCGCCCGCGGCGAAGAAGATCGCTGTCTTCGCCGATGTGCAGAACCTCTACTACACCGTGCGCCAGGCCTACGGCTGCCATCTCAACTACGCCGCCCTGTGGGCAGACATCGCTCGCGGCGGGAGCATCGTCGAGGCCTATGCCTACGCCATCGACCGCGGCGACCCGCGTCAGCAGCAGTTCCAGCAGATTCTGCGCAACCTCGGTTTCACGGTGAAGCTGAAGCCCTACATCCAGCGTGCCGACGGCTCGGCCAAGGGTGACTGGGATGTCGGCATCACCATCGACGTACTGGATGCCGCGCCGCGGGTGGACGAAGTGGTGCTGCTGTCCGGTGACGGCGACTTCGATCTGCTGCTGGAGAAGGTCATCCGCGCCCACGGCGTCGTGGCTACGGCCTACGGGGTGCCTGGCCTGACCGCCAACGCGCTGATCCGAGCGGCGTCGCGCTACGTGCCGATCGAGGGCGGATTGCTACTCAAGGGCTGACCGGCCGCGCTCCAGAGGACGATGGGAGACGGCGAATCCGCTAGAATGCCGTCCGTTTCCTTTTTTCCGAGTCGCTCATGACGTTCGCTTCCCTCGGTCTGCTCGACCCCCTGCTCAAGGCCCTCGAAGGGCTCGGCCACGGCACGCCTACGCCGATCCAGGCCCAAGCCATACCCCCGGCGCTCAAGGGCCGCGACCTGCTCGCCGCAGCACAGACCGGCACCGGCAAGACCGCCGGTTTCGCCCTGCCGTTGCTGCAGCGGCTGACCCTGGAGGGGCCGCAGGTCGCTGCGAACTCGGTGCGTGCACTGGTCCTGGTTCCGACCCGCGAACTGGCCGAGCAGGTCCACGGCAGCGTCCGCGACTACGGCCAGCACCTGCCGCTGCGTACCGCGGTGGCCTACGGTGGGGTCAGCATCAACCCGCAGATGATGAAGCTGCGCAAGGGAGTGGATATCCTCGTCGCCACTCCCGGGCGGCTGCTCGACCTGTATCGGCAGAACGCGGTGAAGTTCGCCCAGCTCCAGGCGTTGGTGCTGGACGAAGCCGATCGCATGCTCGACCTCGGTTTCTGTCTCTTATACACATCTGACGCTGCCGACGAATAGAGAGGGGTAAATCTCGGGGGGCGACGCATCATTCAAAAAAAAACAATAAAAAAAACAAACAAAAGAAAAAAAAAAAACACAAACTCTATTCGCCATTCAGACAATCACATAGTAAACTAAAAGAAATCAAGAA
>OJJN01000185.1_pt1 | contig 17102 bp, 17 predicted proteins | sample 1596321 | NCBI WGS metagenome assembly OJJN01 (sample SAMEA4350123, study PRJEB24818) | metagenome | biome: human; feature: gut; material: faeces | place: Denmark | collected 2013-09 | reverse complement strand
CGTTACGGCGCAGGCGCAGCATGTGTTTTGTGTATCCCCGGCGGCCCGGGTCGCGCACACAGGTCTGGCAGGCGAAGAATGGCTGAAAGCCTTCCCGCTGCAGGCTTTCCAGTACGGTGATGGTGGGAATGTACGCATATCGTTTACTGCGGGAAGTATGCCGGTCTTCACCGAAAATACTGGGAACATAGTGCATCAGTTCTTCGTGTGTCAGCGGACGGTCACGGCGTATCTGGTTCGTATAACCAAAACGACTGGCTAGTCGCATAATTTGCTCCTTATCGGTGGTTAAGATTTACTGGTGTAATAAATGAAAAAGCCACGTCTCCCGGAGAAGACGCGGCCTGACAGATGAAATGAATGACGTTTATTGCCTGAGAAGCCCTTAACTGGCGAGCTGAGTATTAAGCTGTGTTCCGGCATCACCAGCGCAACTGACCTTCAGCATTACGGATAACCAGCCGGGAATATGTTCCCTGGTCATCTTCAGTAAACACATTGCGGTAAGCTGTTTTGACGGCAACAGCCTGTTCGCGTGAGAAAGGGCCTTCGGGCAATAAACGTGATGTACAACCCGGCATATCTGTTGCTCCCTGAAAGTAAAAAGCCCCGGTCATGATGACCGGGGCCTGAAGGAGAGTGACCTGATTATCAGAAAGTCACATTCAGCGTGGCCTGACCGTTATAACCTTCAGCGCTGCTGCCGCTGACGCTGTGGGCATAACCGGCCTGAACGCCCAGGGTGATATTTTCCCGGACACGGGCTTCCAGTCCGGCCTGCAGGTCCAGTGACGTGCCATTCTGGGACGGTGAGAACGTCATGTTACTGCCGGCTGCGGCTGTACCCATGCTCATGTCTCCCCGGGAGCTGAAGGTGCGGATAACAGAAGGCTGTACCCACCAGTTCACCGGCAGTTCACTCACGCTGTGTTTGGCACTGTCGCGCAGGGTGTCACGGGATGAGGTGCCTTCGCCAAAGGTCATATCGTTGTGGCTGCCCAGACGGAAACCGGCACGCACATGTTGTGCACTGCCATGCCCGAACTTCACATAACCGGCGTTATCCTGGCCGTCATCCAGAGAGAGTCCCTGCCAGGTGTACTGCAGTTGTGGCTCCAGCATCAGGTTGTCAGTGATACTGAAGGGCAGACCGGTTTCCAGTGAGCCCAGCCAGCCCCAGCCCCGGGCGCGGAAGTCGTTATTGTCCGATGACGCTTTCATGCTGTGGCGGGTTCCCTGTGCCACAATGTCAGCCCACAGGCCGGAGGATGTGTGTACCAGATTCAGGTATCCGCCCAGACTGCCGGCATCATCCCGGACCGTGCCGGCGCGGTAGCCGTCATCATCCTTAACATCAACGGAAGAATGGCCTGCAGCACCATACACCCCTGTCGTCAGAGACATACCGGCAACCTCTGTTCTGAGCAGGTCACCCTCCAGACGGACGAAGCCATAGCTGCCGCTGCTTTCCGGCGTGGCCCCACGGGCAATACCGCCGTTGTTATCGTGCCCGAGATGACCGCCCTGAATGCTGAGACGGACGCTGTTATTTTCACCGTTTACACCGGTCTGATGGCTGCGGGAGCCAGCCAGAATCCGGTCATAGTCCATTGCCTGTGTCAGCATGGAGGCATACAGGGGGACTTCAGCACGATAAGCATTTTCACTGCGCAGGTACCAGTCTTCATCGCTGTCACGGTTCAGGGTGTAGTTAAAGGCGCCGGCCTGAAGCGGGCGACTCAGGGCAAACGCACCTTCTTCTGTGGTGGCACCATTCTGTGCATCCACAACCCGGATACCCTGTCCGGAGGTTGCCACCCCGAGGTTACTGTTTCCGACATTTGTAAACGCAAGCCAGGTTTTGCCGGTTGCCTGACCACCATTAATCACCAGCTGGTCAGAGGCATTACTGCCATCAAGGCGAACACGCATATTGATGGTGCCACCCTGACCGGTGAGGTTACTGGTGGTCAGTTTATGGAACGTTACCGGGGAGTCGCCTTTTGCAACAGCACGGCTCAGGACGGCATCCTGTGTCGTCTGATTATCAAAGTGAATCTCTCCTGCGTTAACAATATCGCCGGTACTGACCACATCACCATTCAGTACCATACTGGCGCCTTTACTGAGCTGTGTTCTGCCACTCAGACTTCCCCCGGCAGCCAGCGTCAGTGTTCCACGATGTCCGACAGTGGTGTTGCCGGCCTGTCCCCCGGCATTAACCGTAAAGCTGCCGCCATTTTCCAGCAGCAGGCCGCTGGCCTGACCGGAGATACCATCAATACTGAACTTACCGCTGGCATTGGTCCCCTCAACAGTGGCACCACTGTCTGCTATCAGGGCACCACCGGATGTCATGGTGACACCTGTTGCCTTACCACCGGCAGACACTGCCAGGGTACCGCCGTCATCCACCCGTGTTTTCTGCGCTGAATGGCCCTCCAGTACATCCAGGCGACCGCCGGACTCCAGAACAACGCCGTCAGTCTTACCGTTTTCCACCGTGAAATTGCCCAGACGGTTGCTGCCGGTGACGGTTGCCGCCGTACTGGTGACCAGTGCGCCGCCCTGCGTCAGGGTGACATTCGTGGCTGTACCACCGGCGTTCACCTGCAGTTTGCCTTTCTGGTTAACGGTGGTGAAATCCGCCAGACCACCTTCCTTGATAATCTGCCAGCCGTCACTGTTAACAACAGTGCCAGACGCCGTACCGCCGTTGTGCACATACTGGTACCCCCCATTCAGCGTGGTATCCAGTGCGTGACCATGTACAGTCTGGTCGCCGCCGGCATAAACCACAGTGGTATTTGCCGTTCCTTCAGCAGCCACAATCTGACGACCATTTTTATTGATGGTGGTGCGTACGGCATCTCCGTAGACGGTCTGCCCGGTATCACCATTTTCCGCATCCGGTCCCCCTTCCGCGCCGGTATTCACAACCGTGTCGGTTGCCACTGCGCCGGATTTGACGGCCTGCCAGCCCTTCTCATTAATGACGGTACCCGTTGCAATCCCGCCTTCATGTACCCACTGCTCACCGCCGTTCAGAGTGGTGTTCACTGCCTGCCCCTGAAGGCTCTGTCCGCCTCCGGCACTGATAACCGTGTCTGAAACGCTTCCTCCGGCATTCACTCTCTGAAGACCACCACCGGTGACAGTAGTGTTGTTGGCGATACCGCCATTTTGTATCCATTGTCCGCCGGTATTGGCCTCGTTATCCGGCCCATACTCCAGCCCGGTACTGATGGTCATTCCGTTGGCCGTACCGAAGACAATCTGGTTGTCATGATTTTCCAGTGTTCCGCCGCTCACGGTTTCTCCCGCCTGTACAACCGTGTCAGCAGCCAGTGCCGGGACTGACGTGACAGCAGCAAGAGACAGAGCAACCGCCACACCGGCGCGTTTTCCCCGTGAGCGGGCCAGTTCGGAGGCCACCACCAGGGTGCCCGTAATGTGATTCCATACCAGCCTGTAGCTGGTGTTCAGATGTCGTTTCATCAGCTTTTCCTTACAGAGGGTGAATAAAAAAGCCGGTACCCACAAATGTGGATACCGGCAGGTACAAAACAGCATGGTCAGATAAAGTGTTTTTTCCCGGACATAAATGCTTCCCCTCTCTCATCCGCCAGAGAAGTATCAGTCCGTTGTGTGCAATTCCGTTCTGCATAATGAAGAGATTCAGCTGCCTTTTCGCAGACCATTAACCACTATAAACGATCGATAGTAACGATCGATACCTGTTTTATCGATCGTTTTATTCTATTGATAGCAGGGCGGTCACGCAAGAGAAACAGGAGGGGGTGAGGTATTTGTGTCATGTTTTCAGTTGGTTAACGCAATGTAATCAGGCATTTCCCCTGGCAGAGTGTTCAGAAGAAAATCCAGTTCCATACCGCGCGGGCAACAGAGACCACCGTGTCACGGACGGCACGCAGAACCGTACGGGCAACAGAGGCAACACAGACGCTCTCCACCGTGTCAAATATCCGGTCCACCGCACCGGTAAACTGTTCACGGGCCTGCCCCCGGACAGATTCCGTGCGCAGCTCGTCCTGCAGGCGGGTCATCAGGGGGCTGGCGGCATGGTCGGGAAGTGCTGTCATGAGCGCACTGACCAGTGTATCCAGTTCCCAGCCGGTGCGGGCCGATACGGCCACAACCGGATGTACGGGCCGGAACAGCCGGAATACCGCCTCCGTTTTTTCGCGAATGTTCTGTACCTGTGCGGGGGAAGGCTGAATACCGGCCATATCCCATTCATGGCAGGGCTCCGTTTTATCGGCCTGCGTCACCACAAACAGCACCTGCTGATGTCCGCACTGCAGGATGTGTCGCCAGAAATACTCATCCACAGACAGGGCACGGTCATCGGCTTTAATCAGCCACAGTACCAGGTCAAGTTCAGGCAGAATGTCACGGTACAGGGCTTCATACTCTGCATCCCTGTCCCGGCTCTCGCCCACCCCGGGCAGGTCAGTGATAACCATGCTGTGACCATGGCCACTCAGACGGAAGCGCTGCACTTCCCGGGTGCCGGCGTGAACATCACTGACCGGGGTGACCTCCCCCTGAAACAGTGCATTACAGAGTGAGGATTTACCGGCCCCGCTTTTACCCATAATGCCAATCACGGGTTCGTGACTGGTGAGTTTGCGCAGATGTTCCAGGATGTGACGGGAAAGTGAGTAAGGCAGGGAGGAGAGAGGTTTTTCAATTGCCTCAATGGCATCAGACGGATTCATACATGTATTCCCGGTGAAAAAAGACAAAACCCCCGCACACCGGAAAGGTGGCGGGGGACTCACGGAGATAATATATGTCTGAAATTATCTGGAATGTCGGTACCTTTTATACTCTTCAACAATCAGGTCATGCAGCATTTCGCCGGTACTGAGTCTTCTGACCCTCGATAATTCTTTGAGCTGCGCCCTGGTTTCTGCGTCAAGAAAAAACTGTACATTGACTTTATCTTCCTGCATTTTTTTGTACTTGCGCTGCGCCTTGGCCTTATTGAAACTGTTTCTGAAATTTTTTATATCGTCAGGTGAGGTGAGTGGACAGGTAACCCATATGTCAAATGAAAGGTGAATTGCGTGGTAAATATCAGCAGAATCAGGAAAACTGGCCAGTTTTTCCAGTGCAATATTTTTTCCCTTCAAATAATTCCATGTCCATATGCATTCATGTTCGTTCTCCGGGAGGAGGTAACTGAAAGGACTCTTTGATTTAAATGCCCGTATCCATCTGTCTTTGGTCTGGATTATCCACTCATCCCGCAAATTCTTATCAGAAAGAATATCGAGAACTCTGAGTATTTGTCTGAACTGTGTCGATGAGTCCGACGGGAAGGCATTCCCTTCTAAATACTCTTCTTTAAGATACAGTTTATTCTTTTGAAGCAAGTCTGCGCTTATTTTTGTCCTGTTATTCTGGATAAACTGCATCAACAGATACCAGGAAAATAAGCATGCGCGTTCACTGCCCGCGATCCAGGATATTTTTTCCAGGGGCACCAGGGAGGCCAGTGCCTTCAGACGCATACCAGAAATGATTTGTTCAAGTTCAAAATCTGAAAGTGTGATGTTCAGATTTTCTCTGTTTTTTTTATGTAAGCGATAAAACGTTCCGGGGGATCATAAACATTAAGGGGCAGTACGGAGATATTACGCTCTCCAAGATAATAAGAGTAATACGCATTTGTTCTTTCATTCATAACCTTATCCGACAAAATTTTCTGAACCATCCTCTTTCTCCGTCTGCTTAAAAATTAAACATAATAAGGTGATAATAACATGATAAAAAGAAGTGTATAATGGTATATTAAGATGGTCAATAAAAAGGCAATCTGCGCGCTGTATAGTCATTCTGACAGGAAATGCAGGAGGAAGGGAAGATAACCGGCTTCGTTATGCTGACAGGAATACCTGTTATCATGGAAGTGTACTCATGTGGCCGACGTAGCTTAAGAGGATGGAAGAGTGGAGACTGCAGACAGGGGGTATTGAAAGGTAAACATGTTTCGCCCGCCAGCTGCACCGGGGGCCAGCATCACTTTTTTTACGTTGTAACCCGGTATGCATTCCGGCTTTGATGATTACAGTCAGAGGGCAGCAGACTGACGTTATTTAACCGGACAGAAAAATTATGGACACTGAAATATCGTCTGTTAATACCTCGTTTGTCGGTGTGGTATTCCCTGTATTACCGGCGTCACCGATAAAGAGAGTTATAAACGCCAGAAAGGTACCTCCTTTATGCCGGGGAACACTTACGGAAAATGAAGTCTGAAAAGGAGCACAATGAAAAGAGGCGTATCCCGTAAATATAACGAATCATCGCAGGATATGCATTATCAGGTGATACCAGAGGGCATTAAACTGTCGCCACGGATAAGAATATACAACATTTCTGATAACAAAACATCATAACGTGTTTCAGATATGTTCCGGCATCAGTCTGACGGATATTATTTCCCGGTAAAACAAACCGGCTACTGTAACGGTTAACTGTATCTGCATAAATTATTTATGATGAAAGAACAGTATTACGGATTCAAATATCATCCTGTTTGCATTCAGGCGGACATTCCCGGATGCCGGAAAGAATATCCTGCAGGCTGAGTGAGTCTCTTCCACAGTGCCGGGATCGCTGTCGCCACGTACATATTGTCACCAGGATGGGTATGTACCGCAGCATGCCATTTCTGGTGAATAACCGCACCTGCACATTCAGTCTGCTGAGAACCTGGCGTGTATCGGGCTGTAAAGAACATCCCTGTCCGTGGCTCCTCTGGTGGTGTTGCCTGCTCAGCAATGACAGGATGCCCTTAAGACGCCCGTCATGGCTCAGTATGATGACGACGAACACGCTCTGCAGGTGAGCATGGGGGCCGGGAGCATCATCATTTCCGTATTTTGTCACACCTTCCGGAAGCAACCGGCATCAGTTGCGGCTATCGTCAACCGTTGTGCGGTATGCCAGGAGCACGTACTGATCCATCAGATCCGTCAGTGCTGCGCTCTGCCTCTGACGGTTGATGATCCATTCCTCCAGCTCTTTTTCTGATTTCCGTTTCAGGTTCTCTTTCCAGTCTTCAAGGCTGTTTCCGGTCATTAAATCAAGCCAGCAAAGCCAGACCAGTTTGAGGCGCAACTCCGTGCCACCAAACTGACGGAAGAGGCTGATCAGTTTATTTGCCAGAGAACGCTGCCTCAGACGTTCACATTCAGACAGGAGAATGCCTTCCAGCATCGGATGATGAACCAGCAGATGTTCACTGGTGCATAAATTCACTATCAGATCATCATCCAGGGGCGGCGTGGCCCGTTTGTCAGGGCCATAAATCAGCCGGTGCAGGCTCTGGGGTACGATGGCAATCTCCGGTTTTTCACCATTGAATGACACCCAACCGGGCGTCAGATTATGGAAGTAGTAGATATTCGGATGACACACGCCCCAGGATACGGCGTGCCGGGTGAAGCCGGTCAGCCATTTCTGGTAGCTTTCGTGGAGCCATTCGTAGCGGGTCTGATACTGTTGTTTCATTTTCATATTCCTCACGGGGATATAACAGGCAGCAGAATGCCGCCGGCAGGCCGGGGATTACGTCTGCTGCGGGTGAACGGATAACGGTCAGAAATTACGGGCGGGGCTGTGCAATACGCGCCTGTAGCCAGGCTTCCACTTCACTTTTCAGCCAGCGGGAGCTGCGGCCCAGCTTGATGGGAGCCGGAAAGGCCCCATCCCTGATGAGCCTGTAAAACCACTTATCTGTCAGGCCGGTCAGTTGAGTGAGAAATGCCATGTCGACCATCTGGTCATCCATCAGTGAAACTGGGGTAGCCATGAGAATGTTCCTCCGGATGTTGTTAAACCAGCCGGTGTGGTCATGAAAACAGCGCGCCACCTTCACCGGCATAACAACCGGGGAGAAACGTAAAAAATAATCGGGAATGTGACCGCCAGGAGATAAACGGGGAGGTTGCGGTGGCTGAGCCGTACCGGTATACCGGGTGGTTGTTGCGAAAAGATGCTTCCGCACGCACGCGCGATAAAGAGGGGATAGTTTTCGTGAGGACAGGGAGAGAAGCAGGCGTTCTGATAATTGCAGAGTTGTTTTCGGAGGTGGTTACAGTGAGTCAGCCCGTTCCTGGCGAGGAGGAGACTGATATCACCGATGGGATAAGGCTGTCTGATTGGTATTATAAATATAAGAAGTCATCAGAGAGAGTAACGTAAAGGATTTGCCAGAGTAAGCTAAGAGAGTAAATCTCTCCGGTAACAGAGCGCTGTGAATCGTTCATGTATCAGAGTGCAGATACATGAACGCTGATGCGTAAAATCAGCAGTGACACGCCAGCTCCCCCTGTGCCCATTCCTGTATAAGACATGAACTGAGCGTATTAATGCTCCTGCCCTGAGACTGAGCCGGTGAGTGAGGGGCTGAGAAATCCCTCTTGACAATGCTCTAAACCAGAAATACTTCCCCGGTTGTTGCGGTGCGTCCGGATCCCCGATAACGGAACACTAAGGCTGTATTGCGGGACACCAGGTAAGTGGCAGCCCGTAATACGTCAGGAGACGCGGGAAAAGTGAATTCCCACACGCGTTATAAACTTACCCTTGCGGAGCTGGAAGCCTTTAACTCTGCCGTTGACAACCGGCTGGCAGAACTGACAATGAACAAACTTTACGATCGCGCGCCGGCTTCCGTCTGGAAATATGTCACCTGAATATTGAAGCAGCGCTACGATGACTCCGGTGTTATCTGCACCGGAGGACCGGGAACATTAAGCGGTATAGCGACAACAAAGAATTCGAAATCAAAAGGGAATGGTGCCGGAGGCGTGGGCGGTAATAGGCTGATTTTCAGGTATTACCGGCTTACAACGTGTGGTTGATATTGAGGGGCTGTGAGTTTCGCGTATTTGTCAGAAACCCAGATGAGTTTTCCTGTATGGGACGAAATAAGGCAGCGGCAATACCTGGAAAATTTAATATGGTATGAAGGAGAACCTGTCGGTTACGCTTAATATACACGGTACACTGTCAGCTCAGGGGATACATGAACCGTTATCTCACCAGCTACACAGTATACACACACTGACGCTGACAGTAGTCAGCAGGACCACAATAATCAGCGCCAGCAGTATGGTAACGATACGGTCTGTATTCCGGTAGTAGCCGAAGGGGTCGACAGAACCACAATACGGGCAACACACTGTATTATGAGTAATCGCGTTTCCACAATCCCTGCACTTCTTTTTGCGTATCACCATCACTCCCTCCTCACAGCCTTACCCGTAACCGGTTTTTTACATTAAAAAACGACGCTGAAAATTCAACCGTCAGTCCGGAGACGACCGTTCGGGTTATCACAGAGTGCCTGAGACAGTGTCCTGCCGGAGGTCACTTCAGGGACTCTGCGCATTTTTTACGACGTGGCTATTCCGTATGAACCATACGGAGATTTAACCATGACCTACAAATACAACCCCTTCTGGCAGCAACGTATTCGTGAGACGGTGCGGCACGCACTGAATGTTCATCCCCGCCTGACGGCATTGCGGGTTGACCTGCGTCTCCCGGATGTACCGGCAGCAACGGACGCAGCTGTGATATCCCGCTTCATCAATGCCCTGAAAGCCCGAATCGACGCTTACCAGAAACGTAAGCATCGGGAAGGTAAACGCGTGCATCCCACCACCCTGCATTACGTCTGGGCCCGGGAGTTTGGGGAGTTCAAAGGTAAAAAACACTATCACCTGATGCTGCTGGTCAACCGGGATACCTGGTGTCGTGCCGGTGATTACCGCGCTCCGGAGTCTCTGGCCGGGATGATTAAACAGGCGTGGTGCAGTGCCCTGGGAGTGGATGTCGGGTGCCATGCCACGCTGGTGCATTTTCCGGCCTGGCCGGCGGTGTGGCTGGCGCGTAATGATGACACCGGCTTTCAGCAAGTGCTGGAACGTGCTGACTATCTGGCGAAAGAGCATACCAAAGCTCACTGCACCGGTGAGCGCAATTTTGGCTGTAGCCGGAGTTGAGCACGACTGGCGCGCCAATATCCGGCAAACCAAAAGTATGGGTTGTTGTCTGGCGGCAACGATGTATCCACTCGCCCACTGACTGTTTTTTACGTCAGTGTTCCATTGTGTGACAACCACAGTGCTGTAACAGCAACCAGCCTGCTTTACCCAAACTCCAGTCCAGATTTTAACTGAACCGCCATTCACACCCTGACCACGCTGCCCGTACCGGGACGGCTGTTGCCTGCGTGTCGTCTGGCGGCTAAGGAATATGACTATGTACGCAAAATCCTTTATCGCTCTTGATGGCAACGGACGTCTGACGGGCGCCCGTACTGCACAGGACGCACCTTATGCTAACTACACCTGCCACTTGTGTGGCAGTGCACTCAGATACCATCCGCAATACGACACTGAACTTCCCTGGTTTGAACACACTGACGACAGGCTGACAGAGCACGGTCAACAGTGCCCTTATGTCAGGCCGGAGCGCAGAGAAATACAGTTGATTAAACGTCTGCAGCAATTCGTACCGGATGCCTTACCCGTGGTGCGTAAAGCCAGCTGGCACTGCAGACAATGTCACCACGATTATTATGGGGAGCAGTACTGCACACACTGCCAGACCGGAGGATTCAGTATTCCCCGGACAACTCAGGAGGAAATATGCGAATTCTGAACTGTTATATGGCGAATGACAGCAAAGGCCATTTTGTTACGGCGAAAGAAGCTGCGAAGCACAACCGACAGGACGTTTTGTGCTGTGTGTCCTGTGGATGCCCGTTAACACTTCAGCGGGGCAATGACGGACAACCACCGTGGTTTGAACATGACCAGATGACTGTCGCTGAAAAAATCCTGCTGCGATGTACCTGGCTTGACCCGGCGGAGAAAGAGGCCCGTCGTTTGCATCTGCAGGGCATGACGGTTCCGGATTATACGGTGAAGGTGAGAAAGTGGTTTTGTGTGATGTGTGACGAAGATTATGAGGGGGAAAAGTGCTGCCCACGCTGCGGTACCGGGGTATACAGCAGGGCGTGGGGGCGGCAGGAGGTGCCGTCGGAAGATGCCAGGGCTGATAATCCGTTACAGAGGCTGTAATGGTTGCCTCCGGAGCAGTTTGCGGTGATGCCTTTCCCGGGAATGGATTGCCAGTGCGGGGACTGTGGAGCTTAATTCCGGTGTTGGTGGCCTTTCCGTTGATTTTATGCCAACAGCCCCCTGTGACTGACAGGCTGCCTCGTCATTCCATTCGTATCTCCAGTAACAGGGGGTTGTATTGTATTTTATTGTGCCGGTTCAGGTGTGCGTTTCCCGGCGCGTCTGCACCGGCTTAACCAAATTCAACAGGGATAAAATAGTGGTAAGCGTACAGCCTGAACCGTCTGGTCAGAATCTGACGAATTAGACAAAGTGGTGTCCACCAAATAAGTAGTGGGAACCAAAGTGTCAGATATGCAGAAAAATGTGACTCCCGGCAGGTGAAAAGGCTGCCCTAATTATCCTCCCGAATTTAAACAGCAGCTCGTTGCTGCCTCCTGTGAACCCGGGATATCCATCTCAAAACTTGCTCTTGAAAATGGCATTAACGCCAATCTGTTGTTCAAATGGCGACAACAATGGCGCGAGGGAAAGCTGCTATTACCTTCTTCAGAGAGCCCCCAGCTACTTCCTGTGACTCTCGATGCAGCTGCCGAACAGCCAGAATCGCTCGCAGAGGACCCGGAAACCCTCAGTATCAGCTGTGAGGTAACGTTCCGGCACGGGACGCTCCGCTTCAATGGCAATGTCAGCGAAAAGCTCCTGACTCTGCTGATACAGGAACTGAAGCGATGATCCCGTTACCTTCCGGGACCAAAATTTGGCTGGTTGCCGGTATCACCGATATGAGAAATGGCTTCAACGGCCTGGCTGCGAAAGTACAAACGGCGCTGAAAGACGATCCCATGTCCGGCCATGTTTTCATTTTCCGGGGCCGCAGCGGCAGTCAGGTTAAACTGCTGTGGTCCACCGGTGACGGACTGTGCCTCCTGACCAAACGGCTGGAGCGTGGGCGCTTCGCCTGGCCGTCAGCCCGTGATGGCAAAGTGTTCCTTACGCAGGCGCAGCTGGCGATGCTGCTGGAAGGTATCGACTGGCGACAGCCCAAGCGGCTGCTGACCTCCCTGACCATGCTGTAAATCTCTTTATCCTGGTTGTCACAGAATAAGCCTGGTAAAATACGGGCTTATGAACGACATCTCTTCTGACGACATCTTCCTGCTGAAACAGCGCCTGGCCGAACAGGAAGCGCTGATCCACGCCCTGCAGGAAAAGCTGAGCAACCGGGAGCGCGAAATAGACATCTGCAGGCGCAGCTGGATAAACTCCGCCGGATGAACTTCGGCAGTCGTTCCGAAAAAGTCTCCCGCCGTATCGCACAAATGGAAGCCGATCTGAACCGGCTTCAGAAAGAGAGCGATACGCTGACTGGTAGGGTGTATGACCCGGCAGTACAGCGTCCGTTGCGTCAGACCCGCACCCGTAAGCCGTTCCCTGAATCACTACCCCGTGACGAAAAGCGACTGTTGCCTGCGGCGCCGTGCTGCCCGAACTGCGGCGGTTCACTGAGCTATCTGGGCGAGGATACCGCCGAACAGCTGGAGTTGATGCGTAGCGCCTTCCGGGTTATCCGGACGGTACGGGAAAAACATGCCTGTACTCAGTGCGATGCCATCGTGCAGGCACCTGCACCTTCGCGGCCCATCGAGCGGAGTATCGCCGGACCGGGGCTGCTGGCCCGCGTGCTGACCTCGAAGTATGCAGAGCACACCCCGCTGTATTGCCAGTCAGAAATATACAGCCGGCAAGGTGTGGAGCTGAGCCGTTCACTGCTGTCGGGCTGGGTGGATGCATGCTGCCGGCTGCTGTCTCCGCTGGAAGAGGCGCTTCATGGCTATGTCATGACTGACGGCAAACTCCATGCCGATGATACCCCGGTCCAGGTACTGCTGCCGGGTAATAAGAAGACGAAGACCGGGCGGTTGTGGGCGTATGTTCGTGATGACCGCAATGCCGGGTCAGCGTTGGCACCTGCAGTGTGGTTCGCTTACAGCCCGGACAGAAAAGGCATCCATCCGCAGACTCATCTTGCTTGCTTCAGCGGTGTGCTGCAAGCGGATGCGTACGCCGGGTTCAACGAGCTGTATCGCAATGGTGGGATAACGGAAGCTGCCTGCTGGGCTCATGCCCGCCGAAAGATCCACGATGTGCACGTCCGCATCCCGTCAGCACTGACGGAAGAAGCCCTGGAGCAGATCGGTCAGTTGTACGCCATAGAGGCGGATATAAGGGGAATGCCGGCAGAGCAGCGGCTTGCTGAACGTCAGCGAAAAACGAAACCGCTGTTGAAATCCCTGGAAAGCTGGTTGCGTGAAAAGATGAAGACCCTGTTCTTCGGCTCTGGCCATGGTGGTGAGCGGGGAGCGCTACTGTACAGCCTGATCGGGACGTGCAAACTGAATGACGTGGATCCAGAAAGCTACCTTCGCCATGTGCTTGGCGTCATAGCAGACTGGCCGGTCAACCGGGTCAGCGAACTGCTTCCGTGGCGCATAGCACTGCCAGCTGAATAACACATCCCCGTCAATACGGCCCTCGCTGTACGCTTACTTTTGTTCGGACTGCTTATGGCCTTTTTCCACTGGTGGCGCAGGAAAGTTAACCGGCTGCCACCATGGGATGACGTGTAAACCGTGCAGGCATGTTTTCACGTGGTGACGCTTTCATTGGGGGTCTACGCCGGAACCCCAATATTGTTCACATACATGAATTTGAAAAACTAAGCGATACTGCTGTCCGTACCTTATAAACTTATTTCAACGCTTCCGGCAGCGTCACAATCCACAGTTCACTGTCAGACTCCGGTTTCTCCAGTGGCTTCACTCTGAGGGTCGTTTCAACCTGCTTGTCGTCAAGCGTCAGCTTTCCTTCCGCGTTCACCCGATAATCCTTGAATGTCTTGCCCTCGACCGGATGTTGCATCGCCACCTTCACGCCAAAGTCGTTATCGTTCGCCACCGCCAGCGTTTTGCTGTCGATCAGCGCCAACCCTTCAGCCTTCTCCTGCTGCCAGCCCAAGGAGCGCAGATCAACAACCTGCGTTTTCTGCGCAAGGGTAATGCCGCGCTGTGACAGGGTTTTCTCATCATCAAACTCCGGATACTCACCCGGCTTGTCGAAGCCTGACAGGTCGCTCGCCTTATTGAGATCGACCTCGTAAATCAGGTTACGCATTCTGTTGTTTTTATCTCTTCCCTGTTCGATCAGCAGGATGTGCTGGTTATCGAGCGCCACGATGTCTCCGATTTTAGCGTCGCTGTTTTTGCTGTAGGCCGCGCTGTCGATAGGATAACCGTACATCGCGGTTTTTCCGCTTGCCGGATCGAAGCTCACCAGACGCGTAAACAGCGCCTTTTTCTTGCTCTTAGCGTCGATATCCAGCGTACTTTGCACGGCGACAATAATACGCCCGTCCGGCATACGGGTGAGGCCTTCAAAGCCGCGGTTCGCCTGACGCCATTTGAGGATATTTGGCAAACCGCCCGCAATCGCTTTTTCCCCTTCCGCCGCCTGCGGACCGTGGATTGCCAGGATTTTCCCTTTACTGTCGATGTTAATCAGGAACGGGCCATACTCATCGCACAGCCAGTAACCTCCTTTACCATCCGGAGTGATCCCTTCCGTATCCAGCCCGCGATTATCCCCCTTCAGTCTATGTAACGTGTCGCTGAAGGCCACTTCATTGGTGGAGCCAATCACGTCGCTTGCCAGCGGCAGACCGTTGATCGCGCCTTTATCGTCATGCAGAGGACGGGGATCGATGGCCTCCGCTTTGCCGTTTTGTACACGAATCGTCATCAGCAGCGGCGCGAAATCTGGCGTAACGAAAATTTTAGTTTCGTTTTTCCCCTCTTTCGGTGAATCCACGTTCGGACCGCGATCGGTAATGGTTGCGAATGTCAGGGCATCGCCCTGTTTACCGGTGAACAGCAGGCCAGAACCTATCCCAACCGGAAGGCCGTTCGGGAATGCACTGGCAAATGCGCCGGCGTAGTTCACGTGCGTGCCTTCTGGAAAACTGACGACATAGCGCTCAGCCGTAGGTTGTGCCGCCAGGGCAGAGAAAGAGAGCGTACAACCGATTAGCACGGGAATAATTTTTCTTTTCATATTGTTAGCATCCATAAAGTGAAGATCACACTACACCATAAAGAAGAAACGAGTCAGGAAAATGACATCGAATGGCAACATGCGCGGGCCTGAGGCCAAAGAAATGTAAAACACTGTTGTTATTTGTAACAACGGAAACATTTACGGAAATTATTTGTCTTTCTTCGTGATCAAAAATGCTGTGTCTTGTTGGATTGGAGTGATGAGGGCTGCGTTTAGGAAACGCCCTATATTGTACGGTTGCATTATCGCGGTAGGGGTAATGCACGTGTCAGTATGATGAGCTGACCACACTCACGTGGGTGGACTGGTATAACAATCGACGATTGCTGGAAAGGCAGGGCCATATCCCACCGGCAGAAGCAGAAAAAGCTTATTATGCTTCCATCGGAAACGATGATCTGGCAGCCTGAGTTCACAGATAAAACACTCTCCAGGAAACCCGGGGCGGTTCAATTGCTGGATAAGATCATAACGATACACCGGGTTAAACAGGTGGTCACTGCTTCACTGAAGCTGCGTGATTATGATGGTCAGGTAGCAGAAGCTATGCCCATGATACCAAAATGACGAAAGCCGAAATGTCTGAAAGCGTGTGTATTACCTGAAAATATGACCGGCTCCGGGGTACGTAACCGATTCAACAAAGCCAATCGATATTACAAAACGAGAGGGACTATATATTTCGTTTTCAGATAAGACTCCTTGAGAGATTATCTTTTATGTAAAATCTCAAATATCACCTGATGTAATGTCAATGATAATATTAAGTGCGCTCTGAACAACATCTTTCTTGGTGTGATTAACATCTGACAAAAAGAACATCAGCTTCTTTATTATGTTCTTGTTGTTTATTATTTCACGCTCACAGAATAAAGCGTTGACTGCCTCTTCTATGACATTTCTCTCGTAAAAAAAATTGAGAGTTAGCTTCATATAAAATATTGGCCAATTTTTCACCAAAAACCATATTATAATAATCACTGTGCATCTTTCTCCCCCAGGGTTCAATCAATAATTTTACCATGCCTAATTATGACAGGTGTAACAAGCATATTTTGCTATATAAATAAAATACATAATACTGATTATTGTAAGAACAGGAAGCAGACTAATGGTTTTTTTTGTGAGCACATTCCTTCTTATGTAGGAAGAGGCTGTATTATATTCAGTCAACTCTTTTTTACTAAAAACATTATCTATGCCATCAAAGTTGCCTGCTAGCTAATTTTTAGGATATCGCCTTGTCGTGGATTATGCACTCTAAACATGTAGAAGGTATTCATTACAAATACACAGACGGCCATCTTTTGTAAAATGGATGCCGTTTTAAGTGAGATTCTGATTTTCAAATTGTTCCGGACTGAGACCGCCACACCAACTGTACCATCGCCAGCGATTGTAATCGCACTCGATATAATTAAGTAAGTTTGCTGATTTTGCTGTTTACTGCGACAGATGTAAAGCTGTGGTGATTCATGCAGACTAAGTTCACGGACTCCGGCAGTAACACCGATGCATTCTGCAAGCTTCAGATCTTAACTACGAAATTCATGCGAATGGTGTTTACGTTTTTTTACTGGTTGAAACTGTTTTGTCTTGTGAGTCACCTCTGACTGAGAGTTTACTCACTTAGCCGCGTGTCCACTATTGCTGGGTAAGATCACAACACTTTAAAATGCCCTATATAGGGTTAACCAGTAATTATCTGTATGATAGCTTTGAGTTCGGGAGGAGGTAATGACTCCAACTTACTGATAGTGTTTTATGTTCAGATAATGCCCGATGACCTTGTCATGCAACTCCACCGATTTTGAGAACGACAGTAACTTCCGTCCCAGCCTTGCCAGATGTTGTCTCAGA
>OJJN01000182.1_pt1 | contig 17360 bp, 16 predicted proteins | sample 1596321 | NCBI WGS metagenome assembly OJJN01 (sample SAMEA4350123, study PRJEB24818) | metagenome | biome: human; feature: gut; material: faeces | place: Denmark | collected 2013-09 | reverse complement strand
GTTCTCTGTGTTCTCGCCTCATCTGGAGAAGGTCCTTGATCTATCAGTTCTTCCTTTGTTTTTTTTTTTCAAGCAGAAGACGGCATACGAGATTTCTGCCTGTCTCGTGGGCTCGGAGATGTGTATAAGAGACAGGTACTGGAGGTCGGTGCCAGGTGCATCGGGCAGGCTTCGCGCTCAACGGAAATATCCAGCGTGGCTTTCGCGGCCAGCGCCAGCGGCGAACGGGATTTGCCGGTCATCGCTAACAGGGCTACCGATTTTTCTTGCAGACGAGGGATGATGAGATCCAGCTCTTTGGCGGAACCGGAGTAGGAGATAAACAGCATCACGTCGCGGCTTTCGATCATCCCCAGATCGCCGTGCAGCGCTTCGGCAGGATGCACGAAGAACGCCGGGGTGCCGGTGCTGGCAAGCGTCGCGGCAATCTTCTTGCCGATATGACCGGATTTACCGATACCCGCCACGATCACTTTGCCCTCACAGTGGATGATGGTGTTGGCTGCACGAACAAAATCCTCGCCCAGACGCTCCGGCAGGCGGCTGGCTTCCTGTAGCTCCAGCAGCAGGGTCTGACGGCCTGCGTTTAACAGAAAATCACTCATTTTACTCTCCGGTTACGATCGTTCCGATCCCCCGCTCCAACAGAAGGGGCGCTCATCATAATGCATTCTCCCTGCGCCGACCGTGGTCAATGATAAAGATTTTGCTTACGGCCACATAACCGCTTCCTTGAGGTGTTGCGGATGCTTTACCATACTGGGTTCTTACCGAACTCGTTAAATGGATGCCACATGTTCAAGCGTCGTTATGCAGCGCTGTTACCTGCGCTTATTCTCCTGTCCGCCTGTAGCAGCAAACCTAAGACCGAAGCCGTTCAGCAAACGGCGGGCGCGCCTTCCGGCGGGTTCCTGCTTGAGCCGCAGCACAATATGATGCAGATGGGTGGCGACTTCGCGAACAACCCTGCGGCCGAACAGTTCATCGATAAAATGGTGAGCAAACACGGTTTTGACCGCCAGCAACTGCATGCCATTTTGTCCCAGGCGAAGCGTCTGGACTACGTGCTGCGCCTGATGGACAGGCAGGCACCGACGGCCCAGGTGCCGACCGGGCCAAACGGCGCATGGCTGCGCTATCGCAAACAGTTTATTACCCCGGACAACGTGCAGAATGGCGTGGTGTTCTGGAATCAGTATGAAGACGCCCTGAACCGTGCGTGGCAGGTCTACGGCGTGCCGCCGGAAATTATCGTCGGTATTATTGGGGTGGAAACCCGCTGGGGACGCATTATGGGTAAAACCCGCATCCTCGATGCACTGGCGACACTCTCCTTTAACTACCCGCGCCGCGCCGAGTATTTCTCTTCCGAGCTGGAAACCTTCCTGCTGATGGCGCGAGACGAACAGGACGATCCGTTGGATCTGAAAGGGTCGTTTGCCGGTGCGATGGGCTACGGCCAGTTTATGCCGTCCTCCTATAAGCAGTACGCGGTAGATTTTAACGGGGATGGTCACATCAACCTGTGGGATCCTGAAGACGCCATCGGCAGCGTGGCGAACTACTTCAAAGCGCACGGCTGGACCCCGGGCGGCCAGGTGGCGGTGCAGGCGAACGGCGAAGCGTTTGGTCTGGAAAACGGATTTAAAACCAAATACAGCGTGGCGCAGCTGGCAGCGGCAGGCTTAACGCCATCGCAGCCGCTGGGTAATGTTGATCAGGTGAGTTTGCTGCGTCTGGATGTCGGAACCGGTTATCAATACTGGTTCGGGCTGCCGAACTTCTACACCATTACCCGCTACAACCACAGCACGCACTATGCGATGGCGGTATGGCAGCTGGGCCTGGCGGTGTCGCAGGCGCGCGTGCCAGCAGCGTCACCGTTTAGTCAGTAAGTCGTTCCAGCGGGTAGGCCGGGTAAGGCAACGCCGCCACCCGGCATGGCTGTACGCACGGTGCGGCCTGATGCCCTTATTCTGCCTCTCTCCCACCGGAGAGGGGCGTTTGCAGAAACATTTCGCCACACTCCCATTTCACTCCCGCCGTTTACATCATCATCGCCTTTCGATATTGTTATGTTATAACATAATTTTGAATTGAGATATCCATGTCCCTGTTTTCTCTCTCATCCCCGGTCCGACTGCTGCTGGCGCTGGTGCTCATTCTGTTTCTCGGCCTGGCCGTGCGCTGGGCGGTGGCGTTGCCATGATCGTGATGAACGACCTGGTGGCGGGGTACGATCGCCAGCCCGTTACGCGCGCGCTGTCCGGCGTGATTGAACGCGGGAGCATGACCGCCATCGTCGGGGCCAACGGCTGCGGCAAATCCACGCTGCTGAAAACGCTCGCCGGATTTATTCCGCCCGTCAGCGGTACCTTTCGCTGGCAGGGGAGACGTCCGGTGGTGGGCTGGCTGGCGCAGCGTCACGCGCTGGAGGCGCAATTTCCCCTGACCGTGCAGGACGTGGTGAGTATGGGCTGCTGGCCTGAAATCTCACTTTTTGCCGGTTTTCGTCGGGATACCCGGATGCGTATTGCCGACGCGCTGGAGCGCGTGGGGCTGGCATCGATGGCGTTTTCCACTATTGATGAACTTTCCGGCGGCCAGTTCCAGCGCATGCTGTTTGCCCGCGTTTTCGTGCAGCAGGCGCCGCTGATCATGCTGGATGAGCCTTTCACCGGCGTCGATGAAGCGACCTGCAACGTGCTGATGGATCTGATGATGGAGATGTATATGCAGGGCCAGACTCTGCTGGCGGTTCTGCATGACAGCGAACGCGTGGCGCGCCACTTCCCGCACACGTTACGCCTGGATGCTGATATTCCCCAGTGGAAAACCGGGCGGGTGAGGGTGGCATGATCTGGCATCTCTTCTTCCAGCCGTTTATTGAGTACGGCTTTATGCGGCGCGCGCTGGTGGTTTGTCTGGCGCTCTCGGTCAGCACCACTGCGCTGGGCGTATTCCTTCAGCTGCGGCGGATGAGCCTGATGGGGGATGCCCTTTCTCACGCCATTTTGCCGGGCGTCGCGGTGGGCTATCTGCTCAGCGGGATGTCGCTGCTGGCAATGACTGTTGGCGGGTTTATTGCCGGGATCGCCGTGGCGCTGGTGGCCGGGCTGGTCAGCCGTCGCACGCCCCTTAAAGAGGATGCCAGCTTTGCCGGGTTTTATCTTGGCTCGCTGGCGTTGGGCGTCACGCTGGTGTCGCTGCGCGGTTCAAATGTCGACCTGCTTCACCTTCTGTTTGGCTCCATTCTCGCCGTGGATAGCGCGTCAGCCCTGTTTGTGACGGGCGTTTGCATGTTCACGCTCCTCACGCTGGCGATTTTTTATCGGGGACTGGTCAGCGAAGCGTTTGATACCGCGTGGTTGCAGGTGAACGCGCGCTGGCTGCCCGGGATGTTACACGGTCTGTTTCTGGCGCTGCTGGTGCTCAACCTGGTGGCCGGTTTTCAGGTGCTCGGCACATTGATGGCCGTCGGGCTGATGATGTTACCCGCCGTGGCGGCACGCTGCTGGGTGCGCACCCTGCCAGGGTTACTTCTGATGGCGGGTATCAGCGGTATTTTTTGCGCGTGGCTGGGCTTAAGCCTTTCCTGGGCAGTGAGTCTGCCTGCCGGACCCTCGATTGTGCTGACCGCCAGCGCGTTGTTCTTTATTTCAGTGTTGTTTGGCACGCGCAGCAGGCTGGCGGATAGCCTGCGGACGCTTTTTTAACGCAAGGGGAAACGATGAAACGTACAGGGTTAGCCGTCGCGCTCGCGCTCGGCATGATGACGCACGGCGTAATAGCGAAAACGCTGAATGTGGTGACCAGCTTTTCCATACTGGGAGACATCACGCAGCAGGTTGGCGGGGATCGTGTGAAGGTGACGACGCTGGTGGGGCCGGACGGTGATCCCCATACCTTCGAACCTTCGCCCAAAGACAGCGCGGCGCTGAGTAAAGCTGACGTGGTGGTGGTCAATGGGCTGGGGCTGGAGGGCTGGCTCGACCGTCTGGTGAAAGCCTCCGGATTCAAAGGGCAACTGGTGGTCGCCTCGGACGGCGTGAAAACGCACACGCTGGAAGAGGACGGTAAAACCGTGACCGATCCGCACGCGTGGAACAGCGCGGCGAACGGCGCGCTGTATGCGCAAAATATTCTCTCAGGGCTGGTGAAGGCCGATCCTGAAGATAAAGCCGCGCTTGAGGCTTCCGGCAAACCCTATATTGCGCAGCTCTCTCAGCTGGACGGCTGGGCTAAAAAGCGTTTCAGCGACATCCCACAGGCAAAGCGTAAAGTGCTGACCAGCCACGACGCCTTCGGCTATTTCAGCCGCGCCTACGGCGTGACGTTTATGGCGCCGCAGGGGCTGTCGTCTGAAAGCGAAGCCAGCGCGGCGCAGGTAGCCGAAATCATCAATCAGATTAAAGCTGACGGCGTGCACACCTGGTTTATGGAAAACCAGCTCGATCCGCGCCTGGTCAAGCAGATTGCGACCGCCACGGGTGCCCAGCCGGGCGGTGAACTCTACCCGGAAGCATTGTCTGCGAAGGGCGGCGTGGCGGACACCTACGTTAAGGCGTTTCGCCACAATGTGAAGACTCTTGCTAACAGCATGAAATAAGCCTCGCTACAGCCGGTGCGCCCGCATCGGCTTTTTTCTGAAGCCCCCTCGTAAAACCCGACGCGCATCCCCATATCTGACGAGAAAGTGCTATCTTGTGCTGCATGTTTTTCTAAGGCCTGGAGCGAGAATGACTGACCATGAATTGATGCAGCTTAGCGAAGTGGTGGGGCTGGCGCTTAAGCAACGCGGCGCGACTATCACGACCGCAGAATCCTGTACCGGCGGCTGGGTGGCGAAAGCAATTACCGATATTGCTGGCAGTTCCGCCTGGTTTGAACGCGGCTTTGTGACCTACAGTAACGAAGCTAAAGCGCAGATGATTGGCGTGCGTGAAGCCACGCTTGAGCAGCATGGCGCGGTCAGCGAGCCGGTGGTGATCGAGATGGCGATTGGCGCGCTGAAAGAGGCGCGCGCAGATTATGCTATCTCCATCAGCGGCATCGCGGGGCCGGACGGCGGCAGCGACGTGAAGCCTGTCGGCACCGTCTGGTTTGGCTTTGCCACCTCAAAAGGGGAAGGGATCACCCGCCGGGAATGCTTCAGCGGCGATCGCGAAAGCGTACGTCGTCAGGCAACGGAATACGCGTTAAAAACGCTCTGGCAACAATTTCTACAAAACACTTGATACTGTATGACTATACAGTATAATTGCCTCAACAGAACAGAAGTCCATGGTGAAGCGCAGTTGCTTCTCCCGGCATGACAGGAGTAATAATGGCTATCGACGAAAACAAACAGAAAGCGTTGGCGGCAGCACTGGGCCAGATCGAAAAGCAATTCGGTAAAGGCTCCATCATGCGCCTGGGTGAAGACCGTTCCATGGATGTGGAAACTATCTCCACGGGTTCGCTTTCTCTTGATATCGCACTGGGCGCTGGCGGTTTGCCGATGGGTCGTATCGTAGAAATCTACGGTCCGGAATCCTCGGGTAAAACCACCCTGACGTTGCAGGTTGTTGCGGCGGCACAGCGCGAAGGTAAAACCTGTGCGTTTATCGATGCCGAGCACGCGCTGGATCCGGTCTATGCCCGTAAGCTGGGCGTTGATATCGACAACCTGCTGTGCTCCCAGCCGGACACCGGCGAGCAGGCACTGGAAATTTGTGACGCGCTGGCGCGTTCAGGTGCGGTTGACGTGATCATCGTCGACTCCGTTGCGGCGCTGACGCCTAAAGCGGAAATCGAAGGTGAAATCGGTGACTCTCACATGGGCCTCGCGGCACGTATGATGAGCCAGGCGATGCGTAAGCTGGCGGGTAACCTGAAGCAGTCCAACACGCTGCTGATCTTCATCAACCAGATCCGTATGAAAATTGGTGTCATGTTCGGTAACCCGGAAACCACCACCGGCGGTAACGCTCTGAAATTCTACGCTTCTGTCCGTCTGGATATCCGCCGTATCGGCGCGGTGAAAGAGGGAGATAACGTGGTCGGTAGCGAAACCCGCGTGAAGGTGGTGAAGAACAAAATCGCAGCACCGTTCAAACAGGCTGAGTTCCAGATCCTCTACGGCGAAGGTATCAACTTCCTCGGCGAGCTGGTTGACCTGGGCGTGAAAGAGAAGCTGATTGAAAAAGCGGGCGCATGGTACAGCTACAACGGTGACAAAATTGGTCAGGGTAAAGCGAATGCTATCTCCTGGCTGAAAGAGAACCCGGCGGCGGCGAAAGAGATTGAGAAGAAGGTGCGTGAACTCCTGCTGAACAACCAGGACTCTAAACCTGATTTCGTGGTCGACGGCGCGGATGCTGAAGAAACCAACGAAGACTTTTAATCCTCTCGGATAAAAATGAAGGGCTGCTGATGCGGCCCTTTTTGCATTTCTGAATCGACAGGTTTTTTTATGAGTGAACCGACATCGCGCCGACCAGCCTACTCACGCTTGCTGGATCGGGCCGTGCGTATTCTTGCCGTGCGTGACCATAGCGAACAGGAGCTGCGGCGGAAACTGTCAGCGCCTGTCATTAGTAAAAACGGTCCGGAAGACATTGATGCCACTGCGGAAGATTATGACCGCGTGGTTGCCTGGTGCTATGAACATCACTATCTGGATGATGGCCGTTTTGCCGCTCGCTTTCTCGCCAGCCGTGGTCGTAAAGGCTATGGGCCAGCGCGTATCCGCCAGGAGCTGAACCAGAAAGGCGTAGCCCGTGAATCAATTGAAAAAGCCATGCGCGAAAGTGAAATTGACTGGTGCGAACTGGCGCGTGAGCAGGCGGTACGAAAGTATGGTGAGCCGCTGCCGCGTGAATTTTCAGAAAAAGTCAAAATCCAGCGCTTTTTGCTCTACCGCGGCTTCCTGATGGAAGATATTCAGGATATCTGGCGTAATTTTACCGATTGAACGCATGCGGGATTTTACTTCCCACTAAAGAAAACTTATCTTATTCCCACTTTTTCCAGTAGCTGGTCCGTCCAACTGTTTACAGATACAGATCTGCTGCGACATTTCGTTAGCTTGATTTCAGGATAATTATGAGCAAGAGCACCGCTGAGATCCGTCAGGCGTTTCTCGATTTTTTCCATAGTAAGGGACACCAGGTTGTTGCCAGCAGCTCCCTGGTACCGAACAATGACCCGACTCTGCTGTTTACCAACGCCGGGATGAACCAGTTCAAGGATGTGTTCCTTGGTCTCGACAAGCGTAATTATTCCCGCGCCACAACCTCACAGCGTTGCGTGCGTGCGGGCGGTAAACACAACGATCTGGAAAACGTCGGTTACACCGCGCGCCACCACACCTTCTTCGAAATGCTGGGTAACTTCAGCTTCGGCGACTATTTCAAACACGACGCCATTCAGTACGCGTGGGAACTGCTGACCGGTGAAAACTGGTTTAATCTGCCGAAAGAGCGTCTGTGGGTGACCGTGTACGAGACCGATGACGAAGCGTTCGACATCTGGGAAAAAGAAGTGGGTATCCCTCGCGAACGTATCATTCGTATCGGTGACAACAAAGGCGCACCTTACGCGTCTGATAACTTCTGGCAGATGGGCGACACCGGGCCGTGCGGGCCGTGCACCGAGATCTTCTACGATCATGGCGACCACATCTGGGGCGGCCCTCCGGGAAGCGCGGAAGAAGATGGCGATCGCTACATTGAGATCTGGAACATCGTCTTCATGCAGTTCAACCGTCAGGCTGATGGCACCATGGAGCCGCTGCCAAAACCGTCCGTCGATACCGGTATGGGTCTGGAGCGTATCGCGGCTGTTCTGCAACACGTTAACTCCAACTACGAGATTGACCTGTTCAGCACCCTGATCAAAGCCGTTGCTGACGTAACGGGCGCGACCGATCTGAACAACAAATCACTGCGCGTTATCGCTGACCACATTCGTTCCTGTGCGTTCCTGATTGCTGACGGCGTTATCCCGTCGAATGAAAACCGTGGCTATGTGCTGCGTCGTATCATTCGTCGTGCGATCCGTCATGGCAACATGCTGGGCGCGAAGGACACCTTCTTCTATAAACTCGTTGGGCCACTGATTGGCGTGATGGGTTCTGCTGGCGATGAACTGAAACGCCAGCAGGCGCAGGTTGAGCAGGTTCTGAAAACCGAAGAAGAGCAGTTTGCCCGTACGCTGGAGCGCGGTCTGGCGCTGCTGGACGACGAACTGGCGAAGCTTAAGGGCGACACGCTGGATGGCGAAACCGCTTTCCGCCTGTACGACACCTACGGCTTCCCGGTTGACCTGACCGCGGACGTTTGCCGCGAGCGCAACATCAAAGTTGACGAAGCAGGCTTTGAAGCTGCAATGGAAGAGCAGCGTCGTCGTGCGCGTGAATCCAGCGGTTTTGGCGCGGACTACAACGCGATGATCCGCGTGGATAGCGCGTCTGAATTCAAAGGCTACGAAGAGCTGGCCCTGACCAGCAACGTGACCGCGCTGTTTGTTGACGGTAAAGCCGTAGATAGCATTAGCGCGGGCCAGGAAGCGGTTGTTATCCTGGATAAAACGCCGTTCTATGCGGAATCGGGCGGCCAGGTTGGCGATAAAGGCGAACTGAAAGGCAATGGCTTTAGCTTCACCGTAAGCGATACCCAGAAATACGGTCAGGCAATTGGTCACCAGGGCAAACTGGTTTCAGGCTCTCTGAAAGTGGGCGAGGGCGTTCAGGCCAACGTTGACGAAGCTCGCCGTGCGCGCATTCGTCTGAACCACTCGGCAACCCACCTGATGCACGCTGCTCTGCGCGACGTGCTGGGTACCCACGTTGCCCAGAAAGGTTCTCTGGTTAACGACAAAGTGCTGCGTTTCGACTTCTCTCATTTTGAAGCGATGAAGCCCTCTGAAATCCGTGCGGTGGAAGACCTGGTGAATGCCCAGATCCGTCGTAACCTGCCAATCGAAACCCACGTTATGGATCTCGAGGACGCGAAGAAGAAAGGTGCGATGGCGCTGTTTGGCGAGAAATATGACGACCGCGTTCGCGTGCTGAGCATGGGCGACTTCTCTACCGAACTGTGTGGCGGTACTCACGCATCCCGCACCGGTGACATCGGCTTGTTCCGTATTGTTTCCGAGTCGGGTACGGCGGCAGGCGTACGTCGTATTGAGGCGGTGACCGGGGAAGGCGCAATCGCCAGCCTGCATGCGCAGAGCGACCAGTTGCACGAGATTGCGCAGCTGCTGAAAGGCGATAGCCAGAACCTGGGCGAGAAAGTGCGTGTCGCGCTGGATCGTACCCGTCAGCTGGAAAAAGAACTCCAGCAGCTGAAAGAACAAGCTGCGGCGCAGGAGAGCGCAAACCTCTCCAGCAAAGCGGTAGACATTAAGGGCGTCAAACTGCTGGTCAGCGATCTGGCGGGCGTTGAGCCTAAGATGCTGCGTACGATGGTCGACGATCTGAAGAACCAGCTTGGTTCAACGGTTATCGTGCTGGCAACGGTCGCAGAGGGTAAGGTTTCTCTGATTGCGGGCGTCTCTAAGGATGTGACGGATCGTGTTAAAGCAGGGGAACTGATTGGTATGGTCGCCCAGCAGGTGGGGGGCAAAGGTGGCGGTCGTCCGGACATGGCGCAAGCCGGTGGTACGGATGCGGCGGCACTTCCCGCGGCATTAGCCAGCGTTGAAAGCTGGGTAAGCGCGAAACTGTAATAACTACAAAGCACAAGCAGACGCCATAGCGGTAACGTTATGGCGTCTTGCTCACTGCGCTATCGATAACGATAAAGTCAGGTTGAGTTTGTGTATATCGGCTAAACTTACGTTTAACAGAATGTGATGCCGTGACTGCTTACACTTTACGTGTTTGTCATCGCTTACTTTTTGGCGTTATATGATGGATAATGCCGGGATACAAGAGACCCGACTCTTTTAATCTTTCAAGGAGCAAAGAATGCTGATTCTGACTCGTCGAGTTGGTGAGACCCTCATGATTGGGGATGAGGTCACCGTGACAGTTTTAGGGGTAAAGGGTAACCAGGTACGTATTGGTGTTAACGCTCCTAAAGAAGTATCTGTCCACCGTGAAGAGATCTACCAGCGTATCCAGGCTGAAAAATCCCAGCAGTCCAGTTACTGATATTGTCGCGTCTCGCTGTCGGGCGAGACGCAACCCTCCTGCTATTTTTCCTGCATAAAGTTACCGTTCTATTTCAAACGCTTCGTTTTTGACCACTCTCATAATCTTATCTCATCCAAATGACGCGCTTCTCTTAACAGATTTCTGTGAAGATGCCTGCAAAATCCGCTTATAAAACACTCTCTTTGCGGCTTTTACATGCGAATTGCGTGCGAATTGTGCAAACGAAAAAAGCATGTGGAAAATTGTTTGACTTATAAGTCCCAGAAAGTAATATATGCGCCACGCAGCGACGAGAAGCTCTTAACGAGTTGCTCGAAGCACTCGAAAGAGGCGTTGTGTGGTGAGGTGGCCGAGAGGCTGAAGGCGCTCCCCTGCTAAGGGAGTATGCGGTCAAAAGCTGCATCCGGGGTTCGAATCCCCGCCTCACCGCCATTTTGCATCCGTAGCTCAGCTGGATAGAGTACTCGGCTACGAACCGAGCGGTCGGAGGTTCGAATCCTCCCGGATGCACCATCTATTACTTCATATTGCTTTCGAAGTGATATGAATATCGAGCAGTACAGTAGTAAATCCCGATGCATCCGTAGCTCAGCTGGATAGAGTACTCGGCTACGAACCGAGCGGTCGGAGGTTCGAATCCTCCCGGATGCACCATTTACTATTTCTGAAAGCAGTTCCCTGATGCATCCGTAGCTCAGCTGGATAGAGTACTCGGCTACGAACCGAGCGGTCGGAGGTTCGAATCCTCCCGGATGCACCATATTCTCCTGGATAACAGCGATGCTGTGGTTTCAAGGTCTGCGAGTTAATCGCAAGCACCAGGGAGGATAACGTTGCTTCAGCAACGGCCCGAAGGGCGAGGCGCAGCCGAGTAATCCTCCCGGATGCACCATCTTTTACTTCATATTGCTTTTGAAGTGATATGAATATCGAGCAGTACAGTAGTAAATCCCGATGCATCCGTAGCTCAGCTGGATAGAGTACTCGGCTACGAACCGAGCGGTCGGAGGTTCGAATCCTCCCGGATGCACCATCTTCTCCCCCTTTGTTTATTCCTTCGACGTTTCGTCAGCAATCACACTCTCTGTCAGCGACAAAAATCCCCTTTTACGATAAAGTAATGCTTTGTTAATCGTTTAGCGAGAGCACGATGTACGCACAGTATGACGGTTTGATCTTCGACATGGATGGCACCCTCCTGGATACCGAACCCACGCATCGTCTGGCCTGGACCGACGTCCTGGCCCGTTACGGCATGCGTTTCGATTTGCAGGCGATGATTGCCCTCAACGGATCGCCCACCTGGCGTATCGCACAAGCCGTGATTGAGCTGAATCAGGCCGATCTCGACCCACACCAGCTCGCGCGTGAAAAAACCGATGCGGTAAAAGCCATACTGTTAGACACCGTGCAGCCTTTACCGCTCATTGACGTCGTCAAAGAGTGGCATGGGCGTCGTCCTATGTCTGTCGGCACGGGCAGCGAGAGCGCGATAGCTGAAGCGCTCCTCAACCACCTCGGCCTGCGCCACTATTTTTCTGCCGTCGTTGCCGCCGATCATGTTAAACATCACAAACCCGCACCAGACACCTTCCTGCTCTGCGCAGAATTAATGGGTGTCCAGCCTGCAAAATGCGTTGTCTTTGAAGATGCCGACTTTGGCATCCAGGCTGCGCGTGATGCCGGAATGGCGGCGGTGGATGTTCGCTTACTGTGAGTGACGCGCTGTCACTCGCTTCATTATTCGTCAGCAGTTTTTTAAGCTCCACCCTCTTACCGGGGAATTCGGAAGTGGTGCTGGTGGCGATGCTGTTGTCCGGCGTGAGTCAGCCCTGGTTGCTGGTCTTAATAGCAACAATAGGTAATAGCCTTGGAGGGCTGACTAACGTTATTCTTGGACGTTTCTTTCCGCTACGCGAAAAATCTCGCTGGCAGGAAAAGGCAGTGGGCTGGCTAAAACGCTATGGCGCTGCCACGCTGTTATTAAGCTGGATGCCTGTAATAGGCGATTTACTGTGTCTGCTGGCGGGATGGATGCGCATCTCCTGGGGACCAGTGCTCTTTTTTTTGTGCCTTGGCAAGGCGTTACGCTATGTTTTACTGGCATGGGTAACACTACAGGGTATGACGTGGTGGCACTAATTGGTGGAATGAATTCGCGACCTTCAATCGTCAACCATTACAATTATGCTGAGTGACAATTTTTTGACAGGCGGGAGGTCAAATTGATCCCGGACGTATCACAGGCGCTGGCCTGGCTGGAAAATCACCCTCAGGCACTGAAGGGGATTCAGCGTGGGCTTGAGCGCGAAACGCTGCGCGTAAATGCGGATGGTAGCTTAGCGACAACGGGACACCCGAAGGCGTTAGGCTCGGCGCTGACACATAAATGGATCACAACCGATTTCGCCGAAGCGCTGCTGGAGTTCATCACGCCAGTAGACGGTGATATTGATCATATGCTGACGATCATGCGCGACGTGCATCGCTTCACCGCCCGCAACCTCGGCGACGAGCGCATGTGGCCACTCAGCATGCCGTGCTATATCGAGCAGGGGCAGGATATTGAGCTGGCGCAGTACGGCACCTCGAATATCGGTCGGCTGAAAACGCTGTACCGCGAAGGCCTGAAAAATCGCTACGGCGCACTGATGCAGACGATCTCTGGCGTGCACTACAATTTCTCTCTGCCGATGGCGTTCTGGCAGGCGAAATGCGGTGAAACGGATAAAGAGGCGATCTCCGCGGGCTACTTCCGCCTGATCCGCAACTATTACCGTTTTGGCTGGGTTATTCCATATCTGTTCGGCGCATCGCCAGCCATCTGTTCATCTTTCCTGCAAGGGAAGCCGACCGCACTGCCGTTCGAGAAGACCGAGTGTGGCATGTATTACCTGCCGTACGCGACCTCCCTGCGCCTGAGCGATCTTGGCTATACCAATAAATCGCAAAGCAATCTCGGAATTACGTTTAACGATCTGCACGATTATGTGGCAGGCTTGAAGCGGGCGATCAAAACCCCGTCGGAAGAGTACGAAAAAATCGGCCTCGAAAAAGACGGTAAACGCCTGCAAATTAACAGCAACGTGTTGCAGATTGAAAATGAACTGTATGCGCCGATTCGTCCGAAGCGCGTGACGCGCAGCGGTGAAACGCCGTCAGATGCGCTACAGCGCGGCGGCATCGAATACATTGAAGTGCGCTCGCTGGATATCAACCCGTTCTCACCGATTGGCGTTGACGAGCAGCAGGTTCGCTTCCTCGACCTGTTTATGGTCTGGTGCGTACTGGCGGATGCGCCGGAAATGAGTTCCGACGAACTGCTGTGTACCCGTACCAACTGGAATCGCGTGATTCTGGAAGGGCGCAAGCCGGGCCTGACGTTAGGTATTGGCTGTGAAACGGCCCAGTTCCCGCTGGCTAAGGTGGGGAAAGATCTGTTCCACGACCTGAAGCGCGTTGCCCAGACGCTGGATAGCGTGTACGGCGGCGAAGCTTACCAGAAGGTCTGTGATGAACTGGTTGAAAGCTTTAATAACCCGGAACTGACATTCTCAGCTCGCATTCTGCGTTCTATGATTGAGCAGGGAATTGGTGGCACAGGGCGTTCACTCGCAGCGGAGTACCGTGAGATGCTGATGCAGGAGCCGTTAGAGATCCTGAGCGAAGCGGATTTCGTGGCAGAGCGCGATGCGTCCGTTGTGCGTCAGAAAGAGGTCGAAGCGGCGGATACGGAGTCGTTTGAGGCGTTTCTGGCGAAGCAGGCTTAAGCAGAAAAGAAAAAGGCCACATCGCTGTGGCCAAAATATACATCTCTGAATTCAGGGATGATGATAACAAATGCGCGTCTTTCATATACTCAGACGCGCATTCTGTAGAAGAGTTCAGTTTATTTTAAAAAAAATCACTACCGGAGGTGACGTATGCCGTTATTAGATAGCTTTACTGTCGACCATACCCGTATGGAAGCACCAGCAGTCCGCGTGGCGAAGACCATGAACACGCCGCACGGCGACACGATCACCGTTTTCGACCTGCGCTTCTGCGTGCCCAATAAAGAAGTGATGCCAGAGAAAGGTATTCACACGCTGGAACATCTGTTCGCTGGTTTCATGCGCGACCACCTGAACGGCAACGGCGTGGAGATCATCGATATCTCTCCGATGGGCTGCCGCACCGGTTTTTACATGAGCCTGATTGGTCAGCCTGAAGAGAAACGCGTTGCCGATGCGTGGAAAGCGGCCATGGAAGACGTGCTGAAGGTGAAAGAGCAGAACCAGATCCCTGAGCTGAACGTTTACCAGTGCGGCACCTACCAGATGCACTCTCTGGAAGAAGCCCAGGAGATTGCCCGTCATATCATCGAACGTGATGTGCGTGTAAACAGCAACGACGAGCTGGCCCTGCCAAAAGAAAAACTTCAGGAACTGCACATTTAGTATCGTGCCTGTGGATGCCCGGTGCTTCGTTGACCGGGCCTACAATTCTGATGACGACAACCACCACCTTCTCCTTTACCCATCGCCCGCTTGTGCCGTTTTCCCATGATTATGTTCATGGCGACAGCGAGCCGTGGCATCAGCACGACTGCGCGCAGCTTCTGCACAGCCTTACCGGTGTCGTGCGGGTGGATACCGCATCCGGCTGCTGGGTAGTGCCGCCCGGTCGCGGCGTCTGGCTACCTGCGGGTACGCAGCACGCCCTGCGCATCACCGGCAACGTTGCTGCCCGCACGCTGTTTATCGATCCGCTGGCGCGCGCCGATCTCCCGGCGACCTGCCAGATCGTGCAGATCTCGCCCCTGCTGCGCGAGCTGATCCTGACCTCCCTGACGCTTCCTGAATCTTACGCACCCGGAAGCCGCGATGAACGTGTTTATGAGCTGATCCTCGATGAAATTCGCCTTATGCCGGTACTGCCGTTTCACCTGCCCGAGCCGGAAAGCGAAGCGCTGCGCCGTCTTTGCCAGCAGATTCGGGAGGTTCCAGGAGACAGCTGGAGCAGCACGCAGGCCGCAGGTATTGTGGGGATGAGCGAACGCACGCTGAACCGCCATTTCCAGCAGCAGACGGGCGTGAGCTATGGCGAGTGGGTGAGAAGGGCGCGACTGCTTGAGGCCTTAGTGCGGCTGGCACAGGGCCAGCCGGTATTGCGCGTGGCGCTGGATCTGGGTTATGGCAGCCACAGTGCTTTCACGGCAATGTTTCGCCGGGTGATGGGCCTCTCACCCAGCGATTACTTCAGGAACGACTGACCGCGTTGAAAAGCGCCTGAATCGACGCGCGCGCCACGTCGCTGTCGATGCCCACGCCCCAGCGGCTGGTGCCATCCTGGAACAGGCAGCGGATATAGGCCACCGAGCGGCTGTCGCTGCGTTCGCCTAACGTATGCTCGTGATAATCCTTAATCACAAACGGCGCGTTAACCCAGCGGCTTAAACCGTGTGCGGCGGCGGAGAGCAGACCGTTACCCTGACCCTCCAGCTGGCGGGTGCCCCCTTGCGTGGCGACGCTTGCCGTCAGCCGCAGCTGGCCGTCCTGCTGGCTGTCGCTGCGGTAGGATTGCAGCGCAAACTGCGGTGCAGTTACCAGACCGTAGCGGGTACGGAACAGCTGCCAGAGCGCATTCTGCGTCATCTCTTTTCCATGGCTATCCGTTTCCTGCTGCACGTGCTGGCTAAAATCCTGTTGCAGGGCGCGAGGCAATTTCAGGCCGTGGTTTTGCTCAATAAGCCAGGCGCTTCCGCTTTTTCCTGACTGGCTGTTCACGCGGATCACCGCTTCATAGGTACAGCCAATATCCTGCGGGTCGACGGGCAGATAGGGCATCTCCCATCGCTCGTCAGGCTTACGGGCATCGAAACCTTTCTTGATGGCATCCTGGTGCGAGCCGGAGAAGGCGGTGTAGGCCAACCGACCGGCCCACGGATGGCGCGGATGTACCGGCAGCTGGTTGCAGGTCTCTACCGTTTCAACCACCCGATTCATATCGCTGAAATCCAGATTCGGGCTAATGCCCTGGCTGTAGAGATTCATTGCCAGCGTCACCAGGCAGACGTTGCCCGTGCGCTCACCGTTACCAAACAGGCAGCCCTCCACGCGGTCAGCCCCGGCCATGACGGCCAGCTCCGCGCTGGCAACGCCGGTACCGCGATCGTTATGCGGATGCACGCTGATACAGACGTCACTGCGGCGGCTGAAGTGGCGGCAGAAATATTCGATCTGGTCTGCATAGACGTTCGGCGTGCTCACTTCGACGGTAGCCGGTAGATTGATGATCATTGGACGCGCCGCACATGGCTGCCAGATCTCCGCCACGGCTTCACAAATCTCCAGCGCGAACTCAGGCTCGGTAAAACAGAAGGTTTCCGGGGAGTATTCGTACTGCCAGCGGGTTTCTGGGTTCTCTTCGCACAGCTGGCGAATCAGGCGGGTGGCGCGCGTCGCCAGCTCGACGATTTGCGCTTTCTCCATGCCAAACACCAGACGGCGGAACAGCGGGGCGGTGGCGTTATACAGGTGAACGGTGGCCTGCTTCGCGCCGCGCAGGGAGTCGAAAGTGCGATGGATAAGATCGTCCCGCGCCTGCGTTAACACCTGAATGGTGACGTCATCCGGGATGCGGTTCTCCTCAATCAGCTGACGCACAAAATTAAAGTCCGTCTGCGAGGCGGACGGGAAAGCGACTTCTATTTCTTTAAACCCGCAGTTCAGGAGCAGATCCCAGAATTGCAGCTTGCGCGCGCTGTCCATCGGCTCGGCCAGCGCCTGGTTACCGTCGCGTAAATCGGTTGAGAGCCAGCGCGGGGCGCGGGTGATCGTCTGCTCCGGCCAGCGGCGGTCGGGCAACGAAAGGGTGGGGTAAGGCTGGTATTTGTCGGCGGGGGTGTTCAGCATGATGCGCTCCTGTTGTCTTTTCACTATCGTGAATCGATTTCAGGCGCGCTGCTTTATCGGAACTGACAATCGCTGTCGCGTTTTGGACAAGGGGGCGATTGTTGCCCGGTGGCGGCTACGCCTTACCGGGCCTACGGATGTGCCGGTTATGGTAGGCCGGGTAAGGCGTAGCCGCCACCCGGCAACCCGTGCACAGGGCTAGTGCTGTCTCTTATACAAATCTGACGCTGCCGACAAATAGAGAGGCGTAGAACTAGGTGGACGCCGTAGCATTACAAAAAAAAAAAAGAGAAACACGAGAACATACCAGAAGCAAACAA
>OJJN01000179.1_pt1 | contig 17526 bp, 22 predicted proteins | sample 1596321 | NCBI WGS metagenome assembly OJJN01 (sample SAMEA4350123, study PRJEB24818) | metagenome | biome: human; feature: gut; material: faeces | place: Denmark | collected 2013-09 | reverse complement strand
CACTTACCTGCATTTCTCTCTTCTGTACGTTATTCCTTTTCCTTATCCTCGCGGATGAGTACTTGCATACTTTTTTTTTTTTTTTCTTTTCTTTTCTTTTTTTTTTTTTTCAAGCAGAAGACGGCATACGAGATTTCTGCCTGTCTCGTGGGCTCGGAGATGTGTATAAGAGACAGCTCAAGCACCTTGATGGCGTTGGAGTCCACCACGCCGCCGCCCAGGTATTTATCGGTATGCACCTTGTAGAAACCCGGTTCGGTGATGTTGTCAGGGCGGGTACGCACGCCAGTGGTGTGATCCACGATGAAATAGCCGCGCTTGAAGTCGCCTACCGCGAGGAATGCTTTACCTGCCTCCGCATCCGGCATGGTTTCCAGATACTGCACAGGACGGCCCAGCAGCGTATCGGGAGAACCGGCAACCAGACGATCGCGCCAGATGTAATCCCCGTTGCCGTTTTTCAGCTTTTGCAGTTTGGCTGCGGTGTTGGAGTTCATCACCCATACGGCGTTTTTGCGGTATTTGGCTTTCAGCTTATACAGCAGGTCGATCAGGCCATCAGAGGAAACGTCAGCCGCTTCCATCTTCTCCAACGTGCCGAACGGACGGGTTTTATCGGCAGTGGCCGCGCGAGGGTAAGACAGGAAGCCTTTGGATTTTTTATCACCGTCGCCGTTCACAAAGTCGCTTTCTTCGGTAGCGGTGAAGGTGTCGGCGATTTCAGAAGACAGCCAGCCCAGAATATCCACCTCGGAGAAGTCGAGAATCTCCTGAGTGGTTTTCGGGTAGGCGTAGATCGGGTTGAGTTTGATATCAACGCGCTCCATCTTCGGCGTACTGGTTTCGGTACGTGCCTCACCTTCGGTACCGCGATGAACGGTAGTGCCGCCCACAGATACCAGCTTCTGGTATTCGTTGGTTTTGGTGGTCTTCACCGTTGCGATCGAGCGCATCACGCTATCATCCTGCAACTGGCGCATGATCTCTTTGTCCAGCTCAGGGATAACGGTATAACCGCCGTCAGCCTGCACCAGCGTGGAGAGAGAGCGGGTATCACCGGTCATGATGTAGTGGCGCAGCTCGTCGTTGCTTACTGGCTCACCTTCAACGGAAGTACCTGGCAGATTGCGCTGATCGTCGGCGACGGCTTCAAGACGGGTGATTTCAACTTCAAGCGCATCAGCCTGGGCGCGGAGTTCATCGAACTTTTTGCCCTCTTCTTCGTTCAGGCTGCGCTTTTCGGTGTCGGCTTTGTCCAGCATGGAACGCATCTGTGTTTTGAGTGCGGCTTTCTGCTGGCGTAATTCGAGTAGTTTCTTCATGGAGTGGTTTCCGTAACAATTAACGTTGAGACGTGAAACCAGCGCTTGGAGGGGAGGCCGTTAAATCTTTTTCTGCCTCTCGCAGGCTGTACTCGCTACAGCTTGACTTAACGGCCAGTGGCGGCTCACGTCTGAGTGCCACTCTTCAAGATATACATGAGAATATTAAATAAAACCCCCTCTTGAGTAAGAAGGAGGAAGGAGTAGAATCAGGTATAAGTAATTTACAATTCTCTCCAAATTGATACGGGTGTGTGGATGCAGGGATATAAAGAGTTTTTAGAATCCTTACAAAAAATGACTGACGTTCGGTTGAATATCGCTATATTGCTGACTTGCTTAGCCGCTATCATCTTATCTTCACCAGACCATTTCATTTTAGATCCAGTTCCCAAATTGATTCCACAAAGTTTAATCCTAATAACTTCAATTCGCTTGGTGTTTTCTGTCATTAATACTATACACACTATGATATCCAAGAAAATAGAGAAACAAAAATTAGAAGCACAAGCTCTAAGTGAAAAACAAAACAAAGAGCGTGAAAAAGAATTGCTAAAAGATAAAATTAGTTCTTCCATTGATGAACTGGATGTCTTTCAACTTTACATAATAAAAAAACTAATTGGCAAAAATAATGCTTCACATGCTAAAGGTGCTACGTTGTTTTCTTTATGCAATTTAAATATCACCTATGTTGTTGCAACAGGAGAACGCTCACAGAGTGTGGCGTTAACAAGTATCGCAAAAGATATACTTGAGAAAAAATTCAATAATGACATTTCTCAATTGGAAAAAAACGCTGCAACCAGAGCGTTTAATGCCATGGCTGAAAAGGAAATATCTTCATTTAAATTACTTTTAGAAAAAGATGTCACAAAAACAACATGGACAGATCGCAATGGAAGATTACATTACTCACCTAGCGAATATATTTTTAGAAATTTCAGTGATTCCATCATCTTTGAACAGCCGCAAAAAGGCTATGAATATACATTAAACTCTAATTTAAGAAGCATACTTGAAAAGTATTGATAGATAGCCGCCAACAAGCGGCCATCTTTCATCACTTGCGGTTAGGATGACATTTTGTCACTAATGCTTTGTAAGTATTCAATCAACGTTTCCAATTGTTCCCGGTTTGTAGTCAAGATCTCCTCTGATAAAGTGCTTCGCAGAAAGTCATGGTGATCGATCCAGAAGAATGCCCCATCAGACAAGGCCTTTCGGTATTCCTCTGTGCTCATCGTGTCCAGGTCATGCAGCCCGTATTGGTCCTTGTGAGTTTTAATATCCTGTATTGTGATTGGCATAAAATCTCCTTAATGAATTTTTTCGCCGCGTTCCGGCATATCTTTACCATATTTAAGCGACATCTGGAGTCGGTTTAATACCTCCTCCGCTTGAGCCATGACCCTTTGCCAGATCGATAGTCGTTTTTATAATTCCCTTGCTTACTCCTGATTTGTCCATGATGCCGCACTTAGCGCCGCGTTTAGCAATGCCGCACTTAGCGCCGCACCAGTTTTCTCAAAAAATTACGCAAACCCAGTAATGACGGGGGTTTCAGTGAAATGCCGCACTTAGCGCGTGTATACAGGGACTAAGAGCGGCATTTGGTCATAAAACATACTAAATGCCGCACGTGCCGCACTTACCGCCGCATTTACTCGACTGTTACTGGGTAAAGGTTCTCACCCTCGATGCGAATGATTTGCTCACTCTCCAGCTTGTCCAGCCAGCGCGGGAATGACTTTCTCACTTTGTCTGCACCCAGCGTTGCACGTAGATCGTCTTTAATGACGGAGATAGTGCATGGCTCCCCCTTAGCTGTGCGGCTGCGTACTGCCTGCCATAGTGCATGGTGGTTATCGCTAAGACGGGAGACATTGGCCAGTTCAGGCTCAACCTCTTTAGCCTCTCTCGGCTGATCGTGCACAACCAGAGAGCAAACAAGCTCACCATCTTCATCGGTGTAAAGCTCTGCCGTTCTCAGGTCATACGCTTTACGCTCTGGCTCCTCCGCGTCTTTCATCTTGGTACAGGTCAGAATAAGCGCCTTTCCATCCCCTTCACGCTTAACGTTAAATTCAGTATCAAGCGCAGCACGGAAAGCACTGGAACCGCGAGCGCCTTTCCCTTCATCCTTGCCGGAGTGGTGAACTACCAGCACCGTTGCACCCGTTTTCTGTTTGATAACGTCACACCCCTCAATAAACGCCCCCATATCACGAGCATCGTTCTCGTCATTCCCCCCAAAACAACGGGCCAGCGTATCGATCACCACCATGCGAACCGGCACACCACATTCGACTTCAATCTGCCTGGCAGCCAGAAGAACTTCTGTGACCTCTGACTCACGCACAGGGAACACCGGACGATTGACCAGCCAGAGGTTGTCTGCCTGTGTGCCGTGCGCCTGCTCCCAAGCCTTTATACGCCGGGGAACGCCTACGCCCCCCTCACCAACCACATACAGCACCGCGCCGGGAGTGACCTTCTTCCCCGCCCATGGAAGACCCGCAGCGATGTGACAGGCCCACGATACGGCAAGAAAACTCTTATACGAACCGCTTGGGCCGTAAATGCTGCACAGAGACTGAGCTGGAAGAAAGTGTTTAAGGATATAGTCCTGACGGATATCAAAGCCCTCAGAACCGCGAGAGAGAGGCAGCTTTGTCCTGAACTTTGCTCCAGCATCAGGGAAGACGCGGTGAATGCGCTGCACGTCAGACAGCATGGCATTCATTTCCCCTTCGCCTATCTCTTCCACCAGCACAGAACGCCGCGCGGTAATCATTTGTTTGCGGTCCGTGTCGAGATACCCGGCATCACAAAGCTCCTCATACGGCATTGCTGCTATCTGGTTGAGGCGAGCCACCAGCTTTCCGTAACGGGTAGTGGGGTCCTTATGCTGGTGGAGGGCTTTATCCAAATCGCTGCGACTGTACTGCTTGCCATGCGCCCATAGATATGAACAGGTGAACAAGGCATCAGATACAGTTTCTACAGCTGTCAGTTGTACCGTCATTTTGGTATGCCTCCGCTCATCTGGAATTTGCCGATCAGAGGATGGAACCAGTACGCAGAGCCATATTTGCGCTTAGCACTGCGCAACACCAGCCGCGCCGCTTCCCTGAACTTTTCATCAGGCGCAACGAACCCGCCAGATTTCAGCTTAACCAGCATCACCCCTGTGTTTTTCGCCAGCTCCTCAGCCTTTTTGGTTGAGATACCGTATTCAGCGGCCAGTGTTGCTACTGGCGTCATACCCGGAGGGATTTCTCCTCCCTGACTATCGGTGAGTGACTTAATCTGTGCCTCAAGATGCAAAATCTTTTCAACCAGCAGATCAACGCGGTTAGCCAGCTCGTTGAATTTCACGTTACTGATCATTTGCGTTCCCCTTCAGCTGGAAGGACGAATGACTTATCCAAAGCGTTAGCCAGATCATCAGCTAAGCGCGATGCAATATCCATTAAAGCCATCAGGTGGATGCGCTTCTTTTCATCGTTCGCTATAGCTACAAAAGCTGCACACGAAAGAAGAGCCGAAACCTCTTGAGCAGTGGTCAATAAGTCCTGATCGCTCTTGTAGGTATAAAGGTTATCCATTGAGCGCCCCCTTTGAATTCTGCTCTACCATGCTTGCTGCCAACTGATCCGATACTCGTCTAGCCAGGCTGATAAGGTTTTCACGCTCAACCTGATCAACGTCGCACTCTTCGACAACCATCAACAACGCAGCCAGTTCACAGGCTATTGACGCACTTTTATTGGTTAATTCACGCATGGCGTACCTCCATAGCCTGAAAGGCATGGAATGGGAGACGTGCAGCGAAAATGAGGTTTACACCCGGCATACTGTCGCGGGCCTCCTGTTCGCTGGATGCGTTGAGGTAGATCACCAATGGTTTGGCGTTAGGGTAGCGCTCAGAAGCGGAGAGAAATCTCCATGTAAATTCCGGGCGAGTTTGGGTATGCTGTAAGTCAGCCATATTGTTAGCTCCGATAACATTGTGGTCAGAGGCCCGGTTAGTGTTAGCGCACTGCCGGGCTTCGCTATTTACGCACCTTAACTCAAACAAGGTGTAAGACACACAATAGCCCGCAAGTGTCTTACACGTCAATGCTTCCAAGTAATAATTTTTAGTGTATAGTGTCTTACACTCAACTTTGGAGAATGTAGACATGGCAACCGGTTCAAAGAATGCGAAATCACAATCAGTAACAGCTCGCATCGCACACGAAATCATTGAAGGAATGGAGTCGGTGAAAACTCCCGGCGAAAGTACAGGGCAATTTATAAACTCTGCCATGCAAGGCGAGATCAAACGCCGCCTACGTAAACAGAGCAAGCAATCAGCCAATGGGGATCCTGAGTAATGACCAAGAATCGCCTTACCAGAGAACAGGCTATCGAAAAATTTAAAGAAGAACTCTCCCCCTTCATTGTCAGAACGGACAAAGCATGGGATACCGATCCAATCGCCTATAAAATCTTTGCTTCTAATGACGATGAAAACCATATAGAGCAGGGCGAATTTGGTTATAAAGACTACTCGAAACCAGATACCTTTCTTCACCGACTCAGGCGTATAAAAGAATTGCTCAGCGGTCACTAAAAAACAGTGATACCCAATATCTGGGTAACGGTCGAAATTACGGGATATCTCCGGGGTATGCTGCATTGCAGTAGACCCTGCACGCTGATCCAGATCTCCCCAGATTTGGGGAAATGGGGTATGCGCCAATGCCGTACACCTTAACCGCGCCAATGGCGCAGTTCCTGAAATCACAGGAGCGCTCAGGCTTTGACCACCAGCATTAACCCTGGTATCCTGACTTTGCTTGATTTTTTCGTAGTGGCATTGGCAGCTCTGCAAAGCTGCCTTTGTTTTATTTAGCGTCAGCATTCGGCACCTCCGGCAATACACCATCAGCGATCAGTTTCTTCGTTAACCACTGCTCACCCTTCCCCGTCAGCATCGTTGTGAATGAGGCTCTTACCTCGCCATTCGTTTCATACGTTCCCTGGCGTACGGCAAAATAACCGCTATCGATATAACGCTGCATAGGTAAGTTGTGGCGCTGGCCGCCATTGATGAGTATTCCATGTTGCCTCATCCAGCCGAATAATTTGATGGGGCCAAGCCCTACGGCTTTGGCATAGTTGGGAATGGAAATACCCTTGCTGATCTCCGCCACGCGATCAGCAAAATCAACTTTTGGCGCAGCGGCCAGCAGCCGGTTTTCAAGTTCACTTGCCTTTTCTGCCAGATCAGCAGCAAGGCGCAGGGCGTCCGGTAACGTCTGCGGGATATTAGCGGCGGCTTTTGCCTGACGTTCGCAGTTGATGAAGTAGCGGCGAACCTCCCGCCCTTTTTCGTTGCGCTCAACCATTGCCAGCTCTTTACCCATGTCGATGGTGATCAGGTAATCATGTGCAATTTGTTGGCGGTATTTTGAGCTCCCCGAAACGGGGGCGCTCAAATTTTCTACCACAGTAAAATCTACGCCAGCAGTAAAACCATACTGGCTGATGCGTCCTTTTATCCATGTGGTGAAATCACGCCCAACGCCAAGAAAAGAATGAAGACGTTTTGCGCTCACAAGCGCGGCTGGTTGCCCGTCGATACTTCCCGCTGTAACCGGGATAAGCTCTGGTAATTTTCCCATGCTGATTCTCAGGCTGTTTGCGTGCGACGGGTTGATGCCAGATAGCTATCGAGATCTGACCTCATGTAGATAACCTTGCGACCAACCTTATGGTGTGGAATTTCCACCTTTCCGGTATGAGCCCAATTAGCTAGAGTTTGAGAATTAACACCAAGATAAGCGGCCGCTTCTGCACGGGTAAGGCGCTCTAACGAGAAAGGAGAATTGACTAACTTCATATTTATCACCGTGTATTAATGGTTAACAGCGGTGATAAATATCCATGATAGGGTAGCGAATTATCAGCCCAATAACAGGCTACTGGTTCTCAACTGCCGGATGCGACAACACAATAACCAGTAACGCCCCCCCAGCAGCCAGCTATTGGGGGAATACTAATTCAAGTCGTGTATATTTTTCTGGTTTTGGGGGCCTCAATCCAGAGAGGGAGATCCAGTTATCTAATGCGTTACGACTTACCTTGCCATGATAATGAGCAGCCAAGGCATCAAGCAGCGCTGTTTTTGCACCACAAGGATATTTTTCCCAAGTTAGTTTAATGACTTCAATAACCTCTGAATAATATGGGCTACGGGGTCTTTTCGCCTTTTCTCTCTGAGCATCTGAAATCGCCTTTTGCGCTATTTCATTAAACTCCCTAATGGATATTTCGTCACTAAAAACACCTTCCATTAGCAATTTAATGCCAATTCTTGCAAGATTATCACCGTTATTCTTCATTCCTAAAAAATGTAACGCAAGCGCAGCATTCAATGCTGTGATTCCATCACCTGATAATGGTATATCGGTTAAAAATGGTGTTTGTTTTTCATCCATATACAACAATGTGTTGATTGACTGGTCATCCACCCCAGTTTTAGCGCTCTCAATTCCAATAAAATAGAGAAATTCTTCAATGGGATTATCAGAGCATTCGAAATAATGAATTATATTGTTAACCATATTTCGCGCCAAGCTTGCAGAGGTATCATTCTTAAATCCATAGCGCAATGTTGAAATAGCCGTAGAATCAGCACCATCAATAAAAAGCTCGTTTATAAACGTAGCCACAATTGTAGCTCTAATACTCATTTCACCATGAGTCATAGCTTAAAGCCCTTTTTATCATTTGATATTGCGAAGATTAATTTTCTTTTCTCTTCTTCGCTCAGATTCGCCAAAGCAGACATTAATTGAGTATTAATATCTTTTTTACTTTCAATCAACCCAGCATATTCAAGTATTGCTCGTTCTATTCTTGAAGCTGGCTCCATAAGTTCATCAGCACTGAAATGAAGATAGCCCTGGGTAACATCAGCGCTTCTCATCGTTCGGTGGTTGAGCAGGCGTTTCAGGATATAATTACCAACCCCCACCAGCTCAGCAACGGTGCCGAAAGTTCGGCGGCCGTCATGCCATTTGAAAGGGATAGGCTTTAGCAGGTCTGGGTTTGGTTCTGGTACGGTGGCAGCACTTATGCGATCGATAATGTGCCTGTACTCTTTAATTACTCCCTTATCACCAGGAAAAACCAATAATCCATCTGCCGCTTTCATCTTGGCTCGGCGGCGAAATAATTTCAGTAGAGTTTCAGTAATGGGGAGTTCAAGCGGATCGCCGTTTTTTGTGGTATCAATCCAAAAATATCGGCCTCCAAGATTAACTCTATCCCAACTAAGCTCTAAAATTTCAGACTTACGCAGTCCGGTAAAAATAGCCATTTCCACAGCATCACAAACCGCCGCTGCTATATCATCGCGCCCCTGTTCGGCAAACTCTCGCACGGACGATAAGGCGCTAAACCATCTGCCAAGCTCATTGGTGCGGATACGTTCAGTCTTCCTCACGGTACCATGCCATTTGCGCTTTGTGCTCAGTACCATTGTAGGCGGGTCCGGAAGAAGCGTTTTCCCTTCCTCGTCACGGTAATGATCGTGCGCGAAGCGGTATATAGCACGAAGCACCCTAGCCCAGAGATCGGCCTGTGCTTTACTGCCGGTTCCAACCCCTGCGCGTAGCGTTGATTTATCAGCACCAAACCACACAGAACCATCAGTAACGGCTTTGTGTCTGGTTTCCACCCGTTCACGGCTGATAGAGGCGATTGGTTGTTTCATCCAGTCACCAGAGAAATTTTGCAGGATGGAACGATACTGTTTTGCTGTATCGGCGCTTAACCGTTCATCACGGCTTTTGATATAGGTGTCCAGCGCATCATTAAGCGTAACCAAAGCCTTCTCATTAATGCGCTTTTCGACGTTAGGGTTTCTGCCTGTAGTGGCTACGTCTCCCAGCAGTTCGAGAGCCTTTGCCCTGGCATTATCAATAGTAAGATCGGGAAATCTGCCTAAGGTGGCCCGTATAAATTTGCCATTACGCTTTCTGGAGATACAGAAGCTCTTCGCGCCACTTATCCCCACCCGGAGCCGTAGTCCGTTAACAACGGTATCACCATACTCCACCTGACCACGTTCCGCAGGTGGCAGACTTTCGAGTTTTGCTTTCGTGAATTTGAATGTTTCCACAACCCCCCCTTACCAAGCGATCAGGGTATCCTGAGAATCGCTTGTTTTGCTCTAGGATACCTATAGGATACCGCAAACGAGTATTTTAGAGTATTTCTGGTTATTTATACAGTAAATTAAAAATCATTAAGTAACTGAAAATTATAGATAAGTATTTTTAGGTAAGAAGTTGCGTCCTAACTCATAATCGCTTGGTCACTGGTTCAAGTCCAGCAGGGGCCACCAGATATCAGGGACTTACGAGAAATCGTGAGTCCTTTTGTTTTTTGGGGTGGCATTCACAGGTATTGAAGGTAAGGATCGTATTGTAAATAGACTCGTTTTAGTTCCAGGCATTTTTTGAGATCCCGGCCAGATAATGGTGCTGTCGATATTCCTCCGGTGTCATATTGTTCAGTGATTCATGCGGGCGTTCACAGTTATATACTGATAACCATTTCTCCGTGATTTCCCGCACTTCATTCAGCGTTCTGAACACATAAAAATCGAGTATTTCTGTACGGTATGTCCTGTTAAAACGCCCGATGAAAGCATTCTGCGTCGGCTTACCCGGCTGGATAAACTCCAGTTTTACTGCGTGCCTCTCAGCCCATTCAGTCAGCGCCAGAGAGATAGATTCCGGACCATTATCCATGCGCAGCATGACCGGATAGCCACGGTTTGCCGCGATCCTGTCGAGAACACGAACCACTTGCAAAGCTGGCAGATTCAGATCGATTTCAATCGACAACGCCTCACGGTTAAAGTCATCAATGACATTTAACGTGCGAAAACGACGGCCACAGGCCAGCGCATCATGCATAAAATCGACAGACCAGCTCTGGTTCAGCGCTTCCGGCGTGGCCAGTGGTGAGGGATTGCGTACCGGCAGCCGTTGTTTGCCCTTACGGCGAAAATGCAGCTTCAGCAGAAAGTAAATACGGTGGAGCCTTTTGTGATTCCACGGATATCCCTGCCGTCGCAAAACCTGGTAAAGCTTCGGAAAACCATATCGTGGGTATCGTTCAGCCACAGCCTGCAATGCGGCAATAACGGGCTCATCACGTGTGGTATCCGGGCGGTAATGGTAAACCGTTCTGCTCAGATTAAGACTCCGGCAGGCATGACGAATACTGAGTCCGGACGTCGTTATCAGATGAGTGACCAGCTCACGCTTAAAGGCTGGTTTTAAAGCTTTTTTTCGATGACGTCTTTCAGCACCCGGTTCTGCAGGCTAAGGTCGGCAAACATCTGTTTTAGACGGCGGTTCTCGTCCTCAAGATCCTTGATTTTTTTAATATCAGAAGCTTCCATGCCACCGTATCTGGACTTTCAGTTGTAGTAGGTGGCTTCAGAGATACCGGCCTCCCGGCAGACATCTTTAACCGTTCGTCCGGCTTCAACCGACTTAATCACAGCGATGATCTGATGCTCAGTAAAACGGGCTTTACGCATAGCGATCTCCTTCGTTGGCAGAGTGATTATGCCGGATGATCTCTAAATATGAATGGCACGATTATGCGGGATACTTACAGTATGAGTGTGGTGAAAATCAATAAACAAAAAGTGGCGAAGTGGTTAAAAACGTTTCCGGGTGAGCTGAATGATTTGGGTGATGTGCCGATGATTAAGCGGGGCAGGTAAGGAGAAGTTTTGCTCCCGGAGTATTGTCCGGGAGCAATGAATGCCACGATTTATCGTGGCTATTTTTTCACTATATTAAAAGCAGACTTCTTGTTGTGAGAAATTCATCAAAAAATACTGTCGGACTGACATATTTTAACGTCTCCCCACCTAATTACTTTAGCATCAGGATTAAGATCTTTTATGTTCAGGTTATCACCGGAAAACTCAGAGCCAGTTACAATTATATCATAATCATGATTTGGTTGTGGTATAAAGTCATAGCTCACCGAGCGCTCAGAATTTTGATAATAACCTTGCTGCGTCCAGTAATGGATAACTTTTATATACTGATCAGGTTTAAGAGTGAATTCATTTATGAACATCCCTTTGTTGTCTGACGATGGAGGCATCCCAATTTTTTTATTGCCTGTGACAGGAAGACCGATGATCGAGAAGCCAGATGTAATACGTCGTTCCAACATTTTCTTATAACAACCAGCAGGTTGCTTTTCAAAAAATTGAAGTGACGTATTACCGGTAGATGTGGTTCTTATCCTGGCTGCATCCGAGCCTTTATAATCTTCCAAAATAGGTCTCAGACCTGCTGTGCATCCACTCAACGTAAATACTGTAATGCCAATAATAAAATTTTTAAATTCCTTTTTCATTTATTTTACCTCAAATTAATAATTTTTAATGTTGCAAAAAAATTTACACTATTATCAACTGTATCGTTTCTTTTCTGTGCGGCCGCATTCACCGCAGTTTTTTCATGATCCATCCCGTCAGTGTAGGAGGTTAGGTTAATTTTTCGGAAAAGATGGTGGAGATTTACACTGGTTATATTTTTTGGATGTTTTATAAATAAAATTTATGATTATTACACCTACTCCTGCTATAGAACCAAAGCTCCCGGCGTGGTAGTCGGGAGCTTTCGATCAGGATTTTGGATCTGATGGGGGGGGGTTACGGGCTTTGCGCTCGTCCAGTTTAGCGAAGAGCCACGAGCCTACTCCAGCAGTTATACCGGCAATGCCACTTAAGACTAAAGTATCAATCAGTATTTTTTGCTTAGGGTTATATGTCCAGCATGCATAAATATCATCACACTCTGTATTATTATACCAAGAATTAAAAAGCATAAAAAGCAATAAACAACTCCAAGATCAAGCAGTGAAACAGTCACTTTCTTAGTCATTTCCTGCCTCCTTTTTATTGGTGCTATTGCTATTATTTTTCATCCCGTTACTAATGATTTCAGACATAAACGCACTTCCAACGTCACCAACAAAAGCAGCAGAATTTCCAAAAACAGGAACCAAAATAACAGGTGCATACTTTCCGAACCCACCACCAATAAATGCTCCCGCACCTGCACTTGTAAGAGCTGCACCATCAGGTCCATCGGTGAATACAGTACCGCCTGTGGCTATTCCGGTTTTAGCCCATATACCACGCCCCGGAGCTAACATTCCTGTCGTAAATGATGTAGCACTCCCTAAATAATCCCATGATTTATTCTCATTACCGAGCTTACTCAAAACGTTGTATTGGTAACCGCCGTTTGCACTCAATGCCAGTATCACACCACCGGCAACTTTACCCACAGATGCCGCTAGTCCCGGATACCACGCGCCTGCAACCAGCACACCATCCTGATTGTCCTCCACACTGGCTTTAGCGATATTTGCCCCTTCCGGTAAATCGCCCTTCACCAGTTTATCCAGCCCCGCCTGAGTTTTTTCCAGTGTCAGACCATTGGCCGCTGCATATTGGTTCCAGGACGCCGCCGTATTTACATAGCTGTCCATACCAGTACCGAGGCTCAGCGAGTTATTCTCAACTAAAACCCTTTGCCTTAAAAAGATATAACAAAACCCAACAACAACCTAATATGAACCCACCAAGGCCACCCAACTGAGCAGCATAAACAATATCGCTCAATACAACTTCAAAAATTCCGCTTTGAAACCATATTAACGCTATAAATGCTAGTTTAATTGTTATGGCAGCTAACATCATGCCAATACAACACAATAAGAGAATTGAACTGCATATAATAAACTTACCTATTACCACTCGAGAAGAGTATTTCATTTCTTGAGTCCCTCAGATACTTTATCTGTTACTTTTCCACCTAGCTCGGATCCTATAGAACCACCAATATCTCCAGCAGTTCCAGGAACATTGCTCGGTTTCATGCCTTCTCGAATGATATCGTTACGATTTACTTCAGCATATTTTATCCACGTTGGATCGTACTTAGGATCCCAGCCATTTGTCACCTATTTTTCTACAGAATTCGTGATCTTATCGGTCCCCCAAGTAATACCTTTACCGATACCATACCCAGCGGCAGAACCGATACCATTTGAAATTGCACCAGACAGAGGATCTTTGTTGTCAATCCAGTTACCCAGCGCACCACCTGCCGCATTCCAGCCCACGGTCCCCGTCAGGCCATTACCCTGGCTGAACACATTCACCCAGCCTGCAATGGCTGCGTTTGCCGGATCGACAGTACCATCAGCCAGATAACTGATACCAGCATTCGCACTTGCTCCCAGTCCCCACATAGCCTGAGTACTACCTGGGAGTAGTGCCACTGTACCCGTTGCTGGAACCAGCCCTACAGAATCTCGCTCATTCATTGCTTTCTGGCAGGCGGCACCGGTAGGACTATCTGCACATGTCGCCATGTCGATACCATGCTGGCGAATCCATGCTGCCTGAGCGTCTTCACTTCCGCCCATCAGCTTATTCTCCACAACAACCTTATCCGTTGCGAAGTTAGCTTCAGGAGGGAAATTTTCCCTGTTCATTCAGCAGGTTACAACCATTTTTTCCTGCTGCATTTTGATGGAAAGACACCGGTGCCCCGATACGCGGTTTTGCTCCCCGTTTTCCATTTTCCTAGTGCTATTAAAGAGCATGCTCCCAAAGGACAACATACTATTCCTGCCAACCCAGTCTGCACATGAATGGTAACTGGCTGGAAGAGGCTAGATTCAGCACCGACACCCCGATCACGGTCAGCGTGGAGCTGGGAAGGCTGGTGATCGGGCTGGTTAAGGGTTGACGGTAAAAAAAGGTCCCGGCGCGATTCGACCGGGGTCTTTGTTTATTCAATGGGCGTTGCTACATATTCATCAAGGATATGAACATTTTCAACCTGACAGTCAGGATAAATCCATTTGGCCCAATTGGTAATAACCCATTCTGTACTTAATGCTCTGCCTTCGGTTGACGCACTTTCGATGGGTAAAGATATCAAAATCAAGCCAGCTTTGTGGCCAGAGGATACAACTAAACCATGAGTTTCAAATAAATCTATGACCATAAAATCAACCCATTCTTCATATGGCCAAACAGCAGGTAACCTAAAGACAGTTCCTCGTTTAATGGATTTGTTTTTATAATCAATAAGTTTCATTATTTCACCTTAAGATCATGACCACCTGACTTATCTATGCTGTTAGGGATTTTTTGCATAGAGAAATCAACTTCGCCTAAATGCTTACCTTTCAGGCTAACAGCCTCAAATCGCCCATGCTGAGTATCAAGCGCATATAAATTTCCATCGACTCCTCGATAGACATCTCGATTATTTAGTTTGGTCAACCTATTGTCTTTCACCATGCCTTGTTCAACGATAACTTTATTAACTGTTTCTTTTACAATAGCTACTCGTTCTCCTGGTGGAAGCTTGGATAGGCTCGCTTCGAAAGCACCAACAGTATTCCCAGTAGCAATTTTTACAGTTGGATCAACCAATTTCCCCGCATTTGGTAATTTCTTACCGGGCAATATAATGCCAGCCAGCAACCCACCTGTCGCTTCCAGCGCCGCCTGATTTTCTCCAGCCGCCTCTTTAACCGTATCAGCAACTGCTGACCAGGTTTCGCTTCGCATCAGCGCAGTAACGCTATCCGCCACCGCCTGATTCTTCCCGGCCAGGTCGCTCATCGCTTTACTACAATAGCTGTCGCCCGCTGCACAGGAAGCCAGCGCCATAGCCGCATCAGCGGCATAGTCCGCCGAGCCTAATGCTGCATCACCAGTATCTGCCAGGGCATTGATAATACCGTTCGCGATGGAAGAGGTTGTACCTTCACCCAGCGTTTCCCTGACCTGATTTTTCAGGGATTCAGCAGCCTGTTTCGCCGCTTCGCGGGCTCTGTCCCCGGCAAGCGAGTTTGACTCAGACGAGTTCTTGCCAGCCTGCGCGCCCGCCATCGCCGACGCCGTGCTGTCTCCCGCCAGCCCTCCCGCCATTCCTGCTGATATCGTCGCCAGCGCGCTGACCGTCTGCTTCTGCTCCTCGCTCAGCTTCGATAAATCGTTGACGTCAGGATACAGCATACCCGCTATCGCCTTCGCCGCAAGCTCACCGGTCGCCGCGCCCGCAGCACCCGCTGCCGCACTGTTCCCCTGTAACGCCGCAACCGCACCGCCCAGTATCGCGTGCGCCACCACCGCAGCCTCATCGCTCAGCCCGGAACCATGTCCGATATAGTTTGCCAGCTCCGGTGCAGACGCTCCCGCCAGCGCTGCCGTCAGGTCGCTGCCTGCCAGCCCCTGAAGCGCCGCCGTTGCCGCCCGTATACCCCGCTGAAGGTCACTGCCCGTGCCGTATTTCGCCGTCGTGGTTTTGTACGCATCGGTCCCGCGCAGCGCATCCTGATAGGCCTTTTTCAGTGCGTCGCTGGCATCCGCTCCCGGCTCAGTCACGCCCTCTTTCGCCAGCGCATCCCGCGCCGCCTTCAGCCCTTCCGTCTCGCCATACGTGTTCGCAATATCCGCCGCCTGCGTGCCAATCTCTCCAATCAGCTGCACTTCCTGTAGGCGCTGCTGCTCCTTCTCCTTGTCAAATATCGGGCTGATGCTGCCGTTTGCGTGCGCCGCATCGCGGCTCAGGTCAGCCACATCCTGCTTCTGGCTCTCCTTGTCGCGGATGATGAGGCTGCCCTCGCTCACCGCAGCCTGCGTCGTCCCTTCCGCGTGACCACTGTTACCGCCTCCGGCCAGCAGAGCGTTCGCCATGTTCCCGGCAAACTGCCCGCCGATGCTGCCGCCCGAGCTGATGCCGGCTCCCTGGTGCTCCGTCTTAAAGTCCGCCTGGTTATGGATATCGCTGAAGCCCAGCGTTCCCGTATCGAGACTGTTTTTATCCGCCGTCGCCGTCGAGGCAATCACCCCGCCGTCGAGCTGCGTGTGGTTGCCCACCGTCACGTCAAACCCGCCGCTGCCTGCAAACAGGCCGCTCTGCTCCTGCACCGAGTCGTAGTCGCTGGTCATTTTGTCGCGGCTGGCGCTGATGCTGCCGGAGAAACCGCCTGCACCAAACGTATAACCCACACCGCCGCTGGCACTGTTCTGCCTGCTGTTGTAGTGGTCGCTGTCCTGCGTGCTGGCTATCGTCAGGTCGCGCCCGATATCCGCCACCACGGCGTCGCCGCTCACCTGTGCCCCGGCAATCGTCGCGTCGCGCCCGGTGTTGATGGTCACGCGGTTACCCGCATCCACCGTGGTCTCGTTCTGCCAGACCCCGTTGCCCTTCTCGTGCCCCTTGCTGCTGTTGGCGTTCGCCGAGATGCTGATGCCCGCACCGCCGGAGCCGACACCCACCCCGACGCCAAGGCTGCCGCCGCTGCTGCTGTTTTTACCCGTTATCTGCTGCGTGTCCTGCGAGGCGATCAGGTTGACGTCCCGTGCCGCATCCAGCGTCACGTCCTTCCCGGCCTTAATCTGACTGCCCGCCACGGTGATGTCGCTTCCGGTAGCGTTTATCGTGACGTTATTGCCCGCACTCAGGGTGCTGCCCGTCGTCGTCTCGCTCTCCATGTGTGATGACGATTTCGACGACTGTGACCCAATCGACGCACTGACGCCGATGGTATTGTTATTGCGTTTGTCCGGGCTGCCCTTCGCCTGGTCCAGCGTTACGGCCTGTCCGGCCTGTACGCCGGAAAGCGCCGCCTGCGTGCCCTGAAGTGCGGCAAGGCGCGAGTCGCTGCTCTGCTTCGCGCTCTGCGCCGTGGTGACTGCGTTATTCACCGCGCTCCCCGCCGCCCCAGACAGCGCCACCGTCAGCCCGCTGCTCTTCTGCTCAAACCTCTCATCGCGGGTGCGTTTATCGTGCCCCGGCTCAATCACCACGCTGTCGCCGGTCAGGCTGATATCCTTCTGCGCGATGACTGTCTCTTATACACATCTCCGAGCCCACGAGACAGGCAGAAATCTCGTATGCCGTCTTCTGCTTGAAAAAAAAAAGACTCCTATCTCGTATGCCGGCTTCTGCTTGAAAAAAAAAAGTAGCTGAACCTGTCTCTTATACACATAACCGAGCACACGCGACGGGCCCCACCCTTGGATAACACCTTCTCTATGGGAAAAACGACAAGGAAAAACACATCACGA
>OJJN01000177.1_pt1 | contig 17782 bp, 13 predicted proteins | sample 1596321 | NCBI WGS metagenome assembly OJJN01 (sample SAMEA4350123, study PRJEB24818) | metagenome | biome: human; feature: gut; material: faeces | place: Denmark | collected 2013-09 | reverse complement strand
TTTGCTTTTATTTTTTGTTTTATTGTTTTTTTGGTTTTTTTTTTTCAAGCAGAAGACGGCATACGAGATTTCTGCCTGTCTCGTGGGCTCGGAGATGTGTATAAGAGACAGGATGTGCAGCGTGCGGCGATTGATACCTATAAAGCGCAGGTGGCACGCAATCAGGCCACACTCGATACCGCCCGCAATGATTTGCAGTACACCAATATCCGTGCGCCGATGGACGGTGTGGTGACGGAGCTGAAAACATTACAGGGCCAGACGGTGATTGCCATGCAGCAGGCGCCGACCATCCTCTCCCTGGCGGATCTCGATACCATGCTGGTGAATGCGGAAGTCTCCGAGGCGGATGTGGTGTATCTGAAACCCGGCCAGAAAGCCACGTTCAGTGTGCTGGGCGCGCCGGATAAAACCTTCAGCGGCGTGATCACCGATATCCTGCCGAAACCGCAGAAAATCAATGACGCCATTTTCTATTATGCCCGTTTTGAAGTGCCGAACCCGCAGCATGTGCTGAAACTGGACATGACTGCCCAGGTCACTATCGCGCTGGAAAACCGCGAAAACGTGCTGAAAATCCCGCTGGCGGCACTGGGTAAAGAGATCTCCCCGACCGAATACGAAGTGCAGGTGCTGGTAAATGGTCAGCCGGAAACCCGTCAGGTGACACTCGGCACCCGTAATGATGTGGAAGCCGAGGTGGTTAAAGGCCTGGCGGAGCATGAGAAAGTGGTGACCGGTATTGATGACGGCACAGCAGGATAATTCATGAGCGCATTATTAGAACTGCGGAATATTTACCGCCGTTATCCTTCCGGAGACAGCAGTGTCACGGTGCTGGATGATGTCTCGCTGACTATCAGTGCCGGTGAAATGGTGGCGATTATCGGCCAGTCCGGCTCCGGTAAATCCACGCTGATGAATATCCTCGGCTGCCTGGACACGCCGAGTGACGGGCACTATTTTGTTGCCGGAAAAAACACGGCAGAGCTGAGCGGTGATGAACTGGCGGCGCTGCGCCGTGAACATTTCGGCTTTATTTTTCAGCGTTACCATCTGTTATCCCACCTCAGTGCTGAGCAAAATGTGGAAATGCCGGCTATCTATGCCGGACTGAGCGCCCGTGAGCGCCGTGAACGGGCCGCAGCGCTGTTGCAGCGCCTGGGGCTGGGTGAGCGGCTGATTTACCGGCCGGGACAGCTCTCCGGCGGACAGCAGCAGCGTGTCAGTATCGCCCGTGCCCTGATGAACGGCGGGGAAGTGATCCTCGCGGATGAACCGACCGGCGCACTCGACAGTCAGTCGGGCAAAGAGGTGATGGCTATTCTGCGCCAGCTCTGTGACGCCGGACATACGGTGATTATCGTCACCCATGATCCGTCCATTGCCGCACAGGCGGCGCGGATCATTGAAATCAAAGACGGACATATCCTCAGCGACAGCGGATCAGTCATTAACCCGCAGGCGAAAGCGCTGGCTGCGAAACCAGCGCTGAAAAGCAGCGCGTTCAGCCGTTTCCTCGGCCGCTTTAATGAAGCGCTGCTGATGGCGTGGCGCGCCATGGTGGTCAACAAGATGCGGACTCTGCTCACCATGCTGGGCATTATTATCGGGATTGCCTCCGTGGTGACCATTCTGGTGATCGGGGATGCTGCCAAAGCACTGGTGTTGTCGGATATCAAATCCATCGGTACCAACACCATTTTTGTCTATCCCGGCAAAGATTTCGGCAGTGACCCGGGGCAGGATCAGCAATCTCTGAAGCCCGGCGATGTGGATGTGATCCGCCAGCAGCCGTATGTTTATGCGGCGTCAGCGGAAATAGAGAACAGTGCGCGTCTGCGCCGGGGCAATCTTGATTCTGCAGCCCGTATCACCGGCATCGGGCCGGACTTTTTCACTGTGTATGACATGCGTTTCGGCGAAGGGCGGGCGTTCTCTCCGGAGATGTACGAGCGCCGCTCCCAGGTTGTCATCATCGATATGAATACCAAACGCAAACTCTTTCCGCATCAGAATAATGTGATCGGGGAAATGCTGCTGGTGGGCAACATGCCTGCAACGGTGGTCGGTGTGATTGCGGATCGCAAATCCATGTTCGGTAACTCAAAAACCTTACAGGTCTGGATGCCGTATACCACCCTGACCGGGCGGCTGATGCAGCGCAACTATCTGGATATGATCTCTGTGCGCATCCGCGACGGTTACAACACCAAAAATGCGGAAGAGCAGCTGGTACGGCTGATGACGCTGCGCCACGGCAAAAAAGATACCTTCACCTACAACCTCGACAGCATTGTGAAAACCGTGGATAAAACCACGACCACCATGCAGCTCTTCCTGACGCTGGTGGCGGTAATTTCACTGGTGGTGGGGGGAATTGGTGTGATGAACATCATGCTGGTCAGTGTGACGGAACGCACCCGCGAAATCGGCATCCGTATGGCAGTCGGAGCGCGGGCAGGGGATGTGATGCAGCAGTTTCTGATTGAGGCGGTGCTGGTGTGTCTGATGGGCGGGGCTATCGGCCTCGGGCTTTCTTATTCCATTGCCTTTGCCGCCAAAATGGCACTGCCGGACTGGGAGTTTGTTTTCCGCCCTGCGGCGATTGTCAGCGCGGTGCTCTGTTCGACCGCTATCGGGATCATCTTCGGCTTTCTGCCGGCCAGAAATGCAGCTAAACTTGATCCTATTGATGCACTGGCGCGGGAGTAACCGCGCACAGTCTGAAAATACGAATACGTCGCGGAATGACGATTGACATTGCCGCGACGATCCGCATAATTTTGTTAAATACCGTGTTACGGCGCTGTGGTGTCGTCATCTTCAGTAACCGGAATAATCACACTGACGTGATGCCCTTTTGGTCCCTGAATGGTGTCATAATTCACTTTCTGACCCGCCTTCAGCGTGCGGTAGCCGTCCATCTGAATCGTCGAATAGTGTACAAAAATATCGTCACCACCATCCGACGGGCAGATAAACCCGAAACCCTTGGCGTTGTTGAACCACTTAACAGTACCTGTTTCCATACTGTTATAACCCTCATCTGTCAAACGATTGAAAAATGCTGCACAATGCACCATATGATCCATAATACTCAGTAATGAAGTATCAGCTGTACGCGGATATACTGGTTACGTTGTACATTATTTATACTCTATTGAATTAGAGGGTAACGTCAAGCCTTTGTTTACAGCAACACTGTATTGGCCTGTAAAGTTTGATACAGATAACGCTAAGTATTGATACGCCTGATGCGGCGTACGTTTTCTATAACCGGAATAGCAATGAGTCACTATCAATCTGAATCACAAACGGATGTCACGCTCAGGGAAAAAGCGCTGCAGAAGATACAGCCACCGTCAATGTACAAGGTGGTTTTAAACAACGACGACTATACCCCTATGGACTTTGTGGTTGAAGTTTTACAAAAGTTCTTTTCTTATAATGTTGATCGTGCGACGCAGATTATGCTCGACATCCATTATCAGGGAAAAGGGATCTGCGGGGTATTTACCGCTGAAATCGCTGAAATGAAAACAACACTGGTCAATACGTACGCGAAAGACAACGATCATCCGTTGCTGTGTACACTCGAGAAGGTATAAGAATACACTTTGTTTCTCTGAATGGAGGTGCCTATGCTCAATCAAGAATTAGAGCTCAGTCTGAATATCGCCTTTGCCAAAGCAAGGGACAACCGGCATGAATTTATGACCGTAGAGCACCTGCTGCTGGCGTTATTAGGTAACAAATCAGCCCGTGAGGCGCTTGAAGCCTGCCGCGTTAACCTGGCCATCTTGCGCCAGGAACTTGAGCATTTTATTGAACAGACCACACCGCTGCTGCCGGAAGGGGATGATCGCGAAACCCAGCCGACACTCAGTTTCCAGCGCGTGTTACAGCGCGCCGTTTTCCATGTCCAGTCATCCGGCCGTAATGAAGTCAACGGCGCGAATGTGCTGGTGGCCATTTTCAGTGAGCAGGAGTCCCAGGGGGCTTATCTGCTGCGCAAGCATGATGTCAGCCGTCTGGATATTGTGAATTTCATCTCTCACGGTACCACCAAAGGTGAGGATGAAAATGAGAGCGGTCCGTCCTTTGATGAGCCGTCACAGTCTGCTGCCGAAGAAAACACCGGCGGCGAGGACAGCCTGGATAACTTCACCACCAATCTTAATGACCTGGCCCGTAAAGGCCAGATTGACCCGCTGATCGGTCGTCAGGCGGAGCTGGAGCGCACCATTCAGGTGCTGTGCCGCCGCCGTAAAAATAACCCGCTGTTTGTCGGGGAATCCGGGGTCGGTAAAACCGCGATTGCGGAAGGGCTCGCCTGGCGTATCGAGCAGGATGATGTACCGGAAGTGATCAAAGGCTATACCATTTTTTCTCTGGATATCGGCTCACTCCTGGCCGGTACCAAGTACCGCGGTGATTTCGAGAAGCGCTTTAAGGCACTGCTGAAAGTGCTGGAGAAAAACGAAAAAAGCATTCTGTTTATTGATGAGATCCACACCATCATTGGTGCCGGTGCGGCATCCGGTGGTCAGGTGGATGCGGCAAACCTGATTAAACCGTTATTATCCAACGGGAAGATCCGGGTGATTGGTTCCACAACCTATCAGGAATTCAGCAATATCTTTGACAAAGATAAAGCGCTGACCCGCCGTTTCCAGAAAATTGATATCAATGAACCGACTGCCGATGAAACCGTGCGTATCATTAACGGCCTGAAAGCCCGATATGAGGCACACCACGATGTGCGTTACACCGCGAAAGCTATTCAGGCGGCCGTGGATCTGTCGGTGAAATACATCACTGACCGCCATCTGCCGGATAAAGCGATTGATGTCATTGATGAAGCCGGGGCAAGAACCCGTCTGATGCCGCTGAGCCGCCGTAAGAAAACCATTGGCGTCGGTGAAATTGAGGCAATTGTGGCACGGATCGCGCGTATCCCGGAAAAAACCGTTTCCAGCAGTGACAAAGATCTGCTGCGTAACCTCGACAGCCGCCTGAAAATGCTGGTCTTCGGCCAGGATCCGGCGATTGATGCTCTGACGGAATCCATCAAAATGAGCCGTGCGGGTCTGGGGAACGAGCAGAAACCGATTGGTGCCTTCCTGCTGGCAGGGCCGACCGGGGTCGGGAAAACCGAAGTCACTGTGCAGTTATCCAAAGCAATGGGTATCAAGCTGCTGCGCTTTGATATGTCCGAGTACATGGAGCGTCACACCGTCAGTCGTCTGATTGGTGCACCTCCGGGCTATGTCGGGTTTGATCAGGGCGGATTGCTGACGGATGCGGTTATCAAACACCCGCATGCGGTGGTGCTGCTTGATGAGATCGAAAAAGCGCACCCGGATGTCTTTAACCTGTTATTACAGGTGATGGATAACGGGACACTGACCGATAACAACGGGCGCAAAGCGGATTTCCGTAACGTGATCCTGGTGATGACCACCAACGCCGGTGTGCGTGAAACCCAGCGTAAATCCATCGGGTTTACCGAGCAGGACAACAGCACTGACGCGATGGCGGAAATCAAACGGGTGTTCACACCGGAGTTCCGTAACCGTCTGGACGGCATTGTCTGGTTTAATGCGCTGTCGCAGCCGATTATCGCTCAGGTGGTCGACAAGTTCATTGTTGAACTCCAGGCGCAGCTGGATGCGAAAGGTGTTTCCATTGAAGTGTCTGCCCGTGCCCGTACATGGCTGGCAGAAAAAGGGTATGACCCGGCGATGGGCGCACGTCCGATGGCCCGTGTGATTCAGGATAAACTGAAAAAACCGCTGGCGAACGAATTACTGTTCGGTGAGCTGGTGAACGGCGGTTCGGTGATTATCGATCTTGATAAGAAGAAAGATGAACTGACTTACCGCTTCAGTGCCCTGAAAGAGAAATCCGGCGACCCGGTAGCCTGACAGAAACGATCACCACAGGACACGCACTCCGGTGCGTTGCCTGTGGTGTCTTTTTATGAGGCGTGGCCTGCAGGGATCAGCGGCTACGGAAGACGATACGGCCTTTGCTCAGGTCATATGGGGTCAGTTCTACTGTAACCTTGTCGCCTGTCAGGATGCGGATATAGTTTTTACGCATTTTACCGGAGATATGTGCAGTCACAACGTGTCCGTTTTCCAGTTCCACACGGAACATCGTGTTCGGCAGTGTATCTAACACAGTGCCTTGCATTTCAATATTGTCTTCTTTGGCCATCTAATCCTCTAATGTTAATAACCAGTATTTTCAAACCGCAAGATAATGCCGAAAAACCGGGATTATGTAAAGGAATGATATTTTTTAAGCACCGCGTCTGAAACATAAAACGGGCTGAAACATACCATTTCCTGTTGGTTTACAGCGATTTTATAAAAAAGGCGGTAGTTGTGACGGCACCGGACGTGCTAATGTCTGCGGCTGCCAGCATGACTGCGGTAAATGATTATCACGCAGCTGATAAAGCTGACGGATAAACGCCTGTCGCGGGATCTCTCGCGCACCGAATGATTCGGTGTAATGATTCAGTATCTGACAGTCAAACATCCTGCCGCCGTGGCCGGTAAAGTGGGCAAAAAAGGTCATAAAAGCGATTTTTGACCCGTTACTGACACGGCTGAACATTGACTCCCCGCAGAACAGTAACCCGGTGTTCAGGCCATACAGCCCGCCGATCAGCGCGTCATCATCCCACACTTCGACGGAATGAGCACGTCCTGCCTGATGCAGCCGGATATAGGCGGCAACAATATCGTCCCCTATCCAGGTACCCTCATCCCGCTCTGTGCAGGCCCGGATGACCTGCTCAAAGGCATGATTCAGTGTCACCCGGTACGGGTGTTTTTTCAGAATCTTGTGCAGCGAACGGCTGACATGCAGCTCCGCCGGATACAATACCGCACGCGGATCCGGCGACCACCACAGAATGGGTTCACCGGGGGAATACCACGGGAAAATCCCTTCCCGGTAGGCGAGCAGCAACCGGGAAGGAGAGAGATCCCCGCCGGTGGCCAGCAGCCCGTCCGGGTCGGTCAGCGCGTGTTCAACAGGCGGAAAGAGAAGTTCCTCATCCAGCTGATAAAACGGCATCTGATCCCCCGGTCATTACCGGAATACGGTTCACAAACTGATAATAACGGCCTCTGCGTGCCAGCAGCGCGTCGTGAGAGCCTTGTTCGGCTATCTGCCCGCCGTCCATCACACACAGCGTGTCCATGTGTTCCAGGCCCTGTAAACGGTGGGTGATGATAAGCATGGTCCGGTCACGGCCGATATCCCGCAGCAGGGCGAGAATATGCTGCTCGGTATCTGCATCCAGTCCTTCTGTCGGCTCATCGAGCAGCAGGAACGGCGCATTGTGCAGCAGGGCGCGGGCGATGCCGAGACGGCGCTGTTCGCCGCCGGAAAGCAGACGGCCGCCTTCGCCGATCCAGGCATTCAGGCCCTGGTCGTTATCCAGCAGGTTTTCCAGCCCGACCTGTGCCAGCACGGCATTCAGCTGCGCATCGGTTGCTTCGTTATTCCCGATCCGCAGATTACCGCGCAGTGTGTTATTGAACACATGAATACGTTGCGGAACCACTGCCATCAGTGACCGGAGGGTGTTTTCATCATAAGCGGCAATCAGCTGGTCATTCAGGCGGATTTCACCTTCACTGACATCCCATGCCCGGGTCAGCAGCTGCAATAAGGTGGATTTTCCGCAGCCGGTTTTTCCCAGCAGGGCGAGGTGCTCACCGGCACGCAGTGTCAGGGAGATATCTTTCAGCACCGGCAGCGGCTGTCCCGGATAGGTAAACCCGACACCACTGAGGCTGACGCTGACCTGTGCGGAGGCTGCCGGACCACTGGCCGGGAAAGTCACTTCCGGTTTGGTGTCCACTATCTGCGATACACGCTCTGCGGAGGTCATCACCTGGCCGAGATGCTGGAAAGCCACTGCCACCGGGCCTAATGCCTCAAATGCTGCCAGGGCACAGAACACAAACAGAGCGATAATGGCGCCGCTTTCGCGGTACGGCCAACTGACTCCGGATGCCATCCACAGCATCAGCGCAACAGCAAACCCGGTCGCCAGAATGATAATCGCCTGGGAAAGCCCGGTCAGCCCGGCCTGGCGCTGCTGCTGTACCAGCCAGCGTTGTTCAGTCTCCGCCAGTTGCTCGCGGAAGCGGGACTGCGCACCGAAAATAGTCAGTTCTGCCTGTCCCTGTAATGCGCTGGTCAGCAGGGTGCGGTACTGTGCACGGAGTGTGGTCAGCTGCACGCCGATTGGCTTACCGGCGTAATAGAACACCACCGGCAGGGCAAACAGCAGGAAGGTCATAAACCCGCCCAGTGCATAAGCGATAGTCAGATCGAGAAAACCCAGCCCGAATGTCAGCACTGCAATCACCACCAGCGCGGCAACAATCGGCGAAATCACCCGCAGATAGAGGTGATCCAGCGTTTCCACATCCCCGACCAGCCGGTTGAGCAGTTCTCCCTGACGGAAGCGGGCAATACCGCCCGGTGTCAGCGGCAGGATTTTCTCAAAGGCAAATACCCGCAGATGCTTCAGCACACGGAAGGTCGCGCTGTGGCTGACCAGCCGTTCCGCATAGCGTCCGGCGGTGCGGGAGATAGCGGCACCGCGCACCCCGGCGGCAGGCAGCATATAGTTAAAAAAGGCAATTCCCGGCACACCGGCAATCGCCGTTCCGGCCAGGAACCAGCCGGACAGCGTCAGCAGCCCGATACTGGCGAGCAGCGTGGCAATCGCCAGCAGGATCCCGAGTGTCAGTAAAAACCAGTGGCGGCGGTAGAGGGCTAAAAACGGCAGTAAAACACGCATGATTACAGATCCCCCGTCCGGTGTGACAGCAGCTGTGCAAATGCACCCTGTTGCTGTTGCAGAGCAGCATAGCTGCCCTGTTCAATAATCAGACCTTTATCCATCACCCAGACTTCATCATAGTCACGGGTTTCTTCCAGCAGGTGTGTCACCAGTAGGGTGGTTTGCTGATGTGCCGCCTCATTCAGGGCATGCATCACGCGCTCCTCACTGTGGGCATCCAGGCTGGCGGAAGGCTCATCCAGCAGCAGCAGATGGCACGGATTGAGCAGGGCACGTGCCACTGCAATCCGCTGTGCCTGGCCGACAGAGAGCCGCGCGGCATTATCCCCGACCACTGTATTGACCCCGTCAGGCAGCGAATCAATAAAATCGGTCACATAGGCTTTTTCCATCACCGCCGTGATTTCCTCAGCAGAGGCATCCGGGCGGCTCAGGCGGATATTGTCCAGAATGGTCTGTTCCGGCAGGTGCGGGTTTTGTCCTACCCAGCTCAGTTGTGTCCGCCAGCTTTCCGGGCGGATATCACGCAACTCCTGCTGATTGATCCGGATACTGCCTTCATACGGCAGAAAACCCAGCAGCAGATTGAGCAGCGAGCTTTTCCCGGCACCGCTCTGGCCGACAAGCGCGATACGCTGCCCGGCATTCAGGATGAAATTCAGCGGCCCGGCCAGTTTTTCCCCTGACGGGGCAAAAATCACCAGATCGGTTGCGGTGACGGCAATCTGTTCTGCCGGTGTCAGCGGTTCTGTGCCCGGTAATTCGTCATCATTGTTTTCGGCGGATAACAGGGTAAACAGGGATTCCGCCGCGCCCACCGCCTGTGCTTTGGCGTGGTAATAGGTACCGAGGTCACGCAGCGGCTGGAAAAACTCCGGCGCGAGGATCAGAGCAATAAACCCGGCAAACAGCGTGACACCCATGCCGTAGCTGCCGAAATTCAGTTCACCGAGATAGGAAAAACCAAAATAAACCGCGACGACAGCAATCGAGATCGCCGCGAAAAACTCCAGCACAGCGGAGGAGAGGAATGCCATGCGCAGCACTTCCATGGTGCGCGAGCGGAAATCCTCGGTGGCGTCATCAATCTGTTTCACTTCCTCACGACCACGGTGGAAGAAGCGGATGGTTTCCAGCCCGCGCAGGCGGTCGAGGAAATCGCCGCTCAGGCGGCTCAGGGCCAGAAAGTTACGGCGGTTGGCATCGGCGGCACCCAGGCCCACCAGCGCCATAAAAACGGGGATCAGCGGCGCTGTCACCAGCAGAATCAGGGCTGCCGCCCAGTTGATCGGGAACAGCGTGATCAGAATCATCATTGGTATGGTGGCGGACAGGGTCATCTGCGGCAGATAGCGGGAATAGTAATCCTGCATATCATCAATCTGCTCGAGAATAATTGTCGCCCAGCTGCCCGCCGGTTTGCCTTTTACCCGTACCGGCCCGAGCTGTTCCAGTTTATCCAGTACTGTCCGGCGGATATCACGTCTCACCACCTGTCCGCAGATAAACCCGACCCGTTCGCGGATCGCGGCAACAACGGCGCGGGCAATAAACAGTATGACCAGTACAGTGAACGGAGTGAGGAGCTGTTCGCGGGGCACGTGCTCCATAATGAGGGACTGAAGGAGGACAGCGAGGCACCAGGCCTGGCCGATAATCAGTAAACCGCTGAGCACACCCAGCAACATCGAGAGGCGTAACCATCGCCGGGCCGGTGCCGCCTGAAGTTTTAACCAGCGGACGAGTTCTGACTGTCTTGATTTATCCATTTTTTCTGTATGCAGGTGATAAGTAAAAATACGGCTGAAATCAGCAGGATAATGTCATGGTACACGAAAAGGCGCTACAGATATAGCGCCCTGAAAATGCTGGATTATTTGCTGTCTGCGAGGCTGTCGAGATAGCGCTCGGCATCCAGTGCGGCCATGCATCCGGTTCCCGCAGAGGTGATCGCCTGACGGTAGATATGATCCATCACATCACCGGCGGCAAACACACCCGGAACGGATGTCTGTGTTGCATTACCGTGCGTGCCGGACTGAACACGGATATAGCCGTTTTCCAGATCCAGATGTCCCTCAAAAATATCGGTATTCGGGCTGTGGCCGATGGCGATAAAGCAGCCCATCACCGGCAGCTCTTCGGTTGCGTCACTTTTGGTGTCACGCAGACGGACAGCGGTCACACCCATCTGGTCGCCGAGTACTTCATCCAGGGTGCGGTCAGTGTGCAGAACGATATTGCCGTTCTGAACCTTATCCATCAGACGGCTGATAAGGATTTTTTCAGCACGGAAGCTGTCACGGCGGTGGATCAGATGCACTTCTGACGCGATATTGGAGAGATACAGCGCCTCTTCCACGGCAGTGTTACCGCCGCCGACCACTGCGACTTTCTGGTTACGGTAGAAAAAGCCGTCGCAGGTGGCACAGGCGGACACACCACGGCCTTTGAAGGCCTCTTCTGACGGCAGGCCGATATAACGGGCGGATGCGCCGGTGGCGATAATCAGCGCGTCACAGGTATAGGTATTTTCCCCGGTCAGGGTAAACGGGCGTTTGCTGAAATCCACGTCAGTGATGTAGTCATTGATGATTTCAGTCTCAAATTTTTCGGCGTGAGCCTGCATACGCTCCATCAGGACCGGCCCGGTCAGACCTTCCGGGTCACCCGGCCAGTTTTCCACTTCGGTGGTGGTGGTTAACTGACCACCGACTTCCACCCCGGTAATCAGTACCGGATTTAAATTCGCCCGTGCCGCATAAACCGCAGCGGTATATCCGGCAGGGCCGGAACCCAGAATAATTAATTTACTGTGTCGGGTTGCGTTCATGAACACCTCATTAACAGAATGGCAAAAAAGCGTGTACAGGATTGTAGGAGAAACGAAGGGGTAAAAAAAGGAATAAAAACGGCAGAGCACAAAATTGAAATCAGCCGGAAATGAGTAGATTTTCAGGCGATTGTACGAGAAAGTGATTATTCAGAAGATTCCTAAGTTGTTTGAATATCACACCAAAAGCACGTCCTGTTTGTCAGCGAAACGTTTTTCTGTCATTTTCTTCAACAGGTTGTTCTGATTTTTGTTCATTTGCTTTGACAATCGGCTGCGCATTTGCGAAAACATCAGTGTAAGAGATTTTTATCCGTCGGGTTAATACATCCTGTTACACCGGTGATGTGTTTGTCCTGATGACGAAGCATGGTAATTTCAGCTTACGACTATAGCGATAATAATCTGAATGTTCCGGTAAACTGGCGCCGGTTGCGTATTCTAATAATCAGAAATGCAAAGAATTGGCCTGAAAACATGTTTTCCGATGCTGATTTTGTTCCGTCAGGTAAAGGAAGTGTTATGGGTGTAGGAAAATAGTAAATAAGAGAGATAACGAGATGATTGATAACAAAAAGCGTCCGGGTAAAGATCTTGACAGAATCGACAGGAATATTCTTAACGAATTGCAGAAAGATGGCCGTATCTCTAACGTCGAACTCTCCAAACGTGTGGGTCTGTCTCCGACTCCGTGTCTGGAACGTGTGCGCCGTTTAGAGCGTCAGGGCTTTATCACCGGGTATACCGCGCTGCTGAATCCGCACTATCTGGATGCCTCCCTGCTGGTATTCGTGGAAATTACCCTTAACCGCGGGGCACCGGATGTGTTTGAACAGTTCAACACCGCCGTGCAGAAGCTGGAAGAGATTCAGGAATGTCACCTGGTTTCCGGTGATTTTGACTACCTGTTGAAAACTCGTGTGCCGGACATGTCGGCTTACCGCAAACTGCTGGGTGAAACTCTTCTGCGTCTGCCGGGCGTGAACGACACCCGTACTTACGTGGTGATGGAAGAGGTCAAACAAAGTAACCGTCTGGTCATCAAGACCCGTTAATTTGTTTCCTGCGTCATGTGCAAAACGGGATAAATCAGTTACACTCCTGTTTATGCATACAGTTTCAACGCTGAGCTACCCTCAGCGTTGTTCCGTTTTACTGACAGGAAAAAACCGGACGTTGCGTCAGGAAATGACATGAGCCAGGAATATACAGAAGACAAACACATCAAATTCAGAAAAATCAGCAGCGGCCGCCGGTTGCTGGAAGCCGTCCTTATTGTGATCGGGTTGTGCGCCGTCTTTCTGCTGGTTGCTCTCTTATCGTTTAATCCGTCAGACCCGAGCTGGTCCCAGACCACCTGGCATGAGCCGGTGAAGAATCTGGCCGGCAGTATCGGGGCCTGGTTTGCGGATATTCTCTTTTCCGCCTTTGGCATACTGGCTTACACCGTACCCCCGCTGATGATTCTGGGGTGCTGGTCGGCCTTCCGCAGTAATGAAAATAAAGATTACGTGGACTTTTTCTCACTCTCGATGCGTATCATCGGGGGGCTGACACTCATTCTCTCATCCTGTGCCCTGGCATCCCTGAATGTGGATGATATGCAGAACTTCGCGGCAGGCGGGGTGATCGGCAGTTTATTCAGCTCTGCGCTGATGCCGTGGTTTAATGCCCTCGGCGCGACACTCGCGCTGCTCAGTCTCTGGGCTATCGGTCTGATGCTGCTGACCGGCTGGTCGTGGATCACCATCGCCGAAAAAACCGGCGCGGCCGTGCTTTCGCCGATTACCTTTATCACCAATCACTCCCGTGACCGTTATGACGATCAGTATTACGACGATCGTGAATATGACGACGATGAGGAATACTACGACGATGAGGAAACGGATGAGCAGGCAGAGCACAACAGCATACCGCAGACAGCGGCGGCTGCCGCAGCTCTGACCGCCGTTGCGCCTGACAGCGAGGCACAGACTCAGACCGTACAGTATCGTGAATACGATGATGCGGACGATGTGCTGTTTTCCGCACCAAATGCGGCGGAACTGGCCCATCAGGCACATTATGAGGACCCGGCGGATAACAGCGACCCGCTGCTGACCCCGGTACAGAATCTCTCAGCATATCCGGAAACCGCCGCTGAACCTGAGGTGCCTGTTGTGCATGCACAGGAACCGGCTGCACAGGAACACACCGCACCGGCTGCGGATGAACCTGAACACTACCGTTTTGATGTCCCGGATGCTTACCGGACAACCGTTGACCTGAATGCCCCGATCAATGTGCCGGATATTCAGCCTGAACCGGCAGCACCGCAATGGGAAAACCCGTTTGCGGGAAGCGGCCGTACAGAACCGGTCTTTACGTTCGACCTGCCTGATGTGCCGGATACCGGAGATAACGGCAGCGCACATCTGAGCTCTGCGGCGGCGGCAACCGCAGCGGCGGCTTTCGGTACGGTGCAGGTCAAACAGGGTCTCGGCCCGGAACTGCCGCGTCCGAATCCGGTGCGCCTCCCGACCCGGCGCGAGCTTTACGGCATCCGCATTCCGTCTCAGCGTGACGCGGAACTTGAACGTCTGCGCCGTGAGCAGGATGAATTTGCACAACTGCATCAGCCGGAACATCAGGCCGCACAGACTGAGCCGGATGAAGATGACGTATTACAGGCGCGTCTGCGTGATGAGTTTATGACGCAGCAGCGTAACCGCTACGGTGATGATGAGACGGACATGTCTCCGGCAGCAGAGCCGGTGCAGGCAGTAACTGAACCGGAAATTACCACCGGTACATCCTCCGCCTTTATCTCGGCTGCATCTGCCTATCAGGCACCGGTCAGCCATCACTCCTTTGCATCCGCACCGCCGGTAGCGGATGTTCACCCGGCGGCAGAAGAAGACGATGAAGATGAGCAGGAAGCTCAGCGTCTTCAGGCGCAGTTTATGCAGATGCAGCAACAGCGCTACAGCGGGCAGGCTGACGCTATTTTATCTGATCTGGCCGAACTGAAAGCCTTCTCTCCGGTGGAGGATCTGGTGGATCCGGAACCGGCAGTGCCGCTGTTTATCCCGACACCGGTCACCGCCCCTGCGGCAGAACCGGCTCCGGTTTATGCCGCACTGGAGACCGCTGCTCAGCGCTTTGAACCTGTTGCCGCACCACAGCAGAATGCGGCACCGGTAATGTCACAGGAAGCACAGTTACAAAAACAGATGGAAGAGAGCCTGTTCCATCCGTTCCTGGTCCGCAATGACCAGCCGCTGCCGAAATCAACCACCCCGATGCCGTCTCTGGATCTGCTGGCTTCACCGCCGGGTACCATTGAGCCGGTGGATGAATTTGCGATGGAGCAGACAGCCCGTCTGATTGAGGCGCGGCTCAATGACTTCCGCATCAAAGCCCGTGTGGTCGGTTATGAACCGGGTCCGGTGATCACCCGCTTTGAGCTGGATCTGGCACCGGGCGTGAAAGCCTCGCGTATTTCCAACCTGTCCCGCGACCTGGCGCGTTCACTCTCGACTGTAGCGGTGCGTGTGGTGGAAGTTATCCCGGGCAAGCCGTATGTGGGGCTGGAACTGCCGAATGAAAAACGTCAGACCGTCTATCTGCGCGAAGTGCTGGACTGCGATGAATTCCGCGATACGCCATCACCGCTCTCTGTGGTGCTGGGGAAAGATATCTCCGGTCAGCCGGTGGTGGCGGATCTGGGTAAAATGCCGCACCTGCTGGTCGCCGGTACAACGGGCTCCGGTAAATCGGTCGGCGTAAACGCCATGATTATCAGCATCCTGTATAAAGCGAAACCGGAAGAAGTCCGCTTTATCATGATCGACCCGAAAATGCTGGAACTCTCTGTTTATGAAGGTATTCCGCACCTGCTGACCCAGGTGGTGACCGACATGAAAGACGCCGCCAATGCTCTCGGTTGGTGTGTGGCGGAAATGGAACGGCGCTATAAACTGATGTCTGCTCTCGGGGTGCGTAACCTCGCGGGCTATAACGAAAAAATCCTGATGGCGGAATCCATGGGACGGCCGATTCCGGATCCGTTCTGGAAACCGACAGACAGCATGGAAATGACGCATCCGGTTCTGAAAAAAGAGCCGTATATTGTGGTCATGGTGGACGAATTTGCTGACCTGATGATGACCGCCGGTAAAAAAGTGGAAGAACACATCGCCCGTCTGGCACAGAAAGCCCGTGCAGCGGGGATCCACCTCGTACTGGCGACACAGCGTCCGTCAGTGGATGTTATCACCGGTCTGATTAAAGCCAACATCCCGACCCGTATTGCCTTTACCGTATCCAGTAAGATTGACTCACGAACCATCCTCGACCAGGGCGGCGCGGAATCTCTGCTGGGTAACGGGGACATGCTCTATCTGCCGCAGGGTGCCAATGCGCCGCTGCGTGTTCACGGCGCGTTTGTCCGTGACCAGGAAGTGCATGATGTGGTGAATGACTGGAAAGCCCGTGGTCGTCCGGAATATATCGATAATATCACCCGTGGTGGCGATGACGGAGAAGGCGGCAGTTCTGTCAGCGGGGAAGATCTGGATCCGTTGTTCGATCAGGCGGTACAATTCGTCACAGAAAAACAGCGGGTCTCCATTTCCGGTGTTCAGCGTCAGTTCCGCATCGGTTATAACCGGGCGGCGCGGATCGTGGAAGAAATGGAAGAACAGGGCATTGTCAGTGAACCGGGCCATAACGGTAACCGCGAAGTACTGGCTCCGTCCTCAAATAACTTTTAATGACGCCGCTGCCTGCAAAGGCGGCGTCTGATTTATCCGAACGCATCATCAGGAATGCATACATGAAAAAGGTGTTTATCACAGCCTGCCTTCTGGCAGGTGTCGCAGTCAGTGCAGCACACGCAGATACCCGCAGTGACCTTCAGTCACGTCTGGGAAAAGTGAACAGTTTCCATGCGAATTTCGCACAGACCGTCACTGATGCTGACGGCGCACTGGTTCAGGAAGGAACAGGGGATTTATGGGTGAAACGCCCGAACCTGTTCAACTGGCAGATGAGCGCGCCGGATGAAAGTGTGCTGGTCTCTGACGGCAAAACACTGTGGTTCTATAACCCGTTTGTTGAGCAGGTTACTGCCACCTGGCTGAAAGATGCCACACAAAATACCCCGTTTATGCTGATCACGCGTAACGACCCGGCTGACTGGCAGCAGTACATGGTGAGCCAGCGAGGCGACAGCTTTGAGCTGAAACCGAAAACCAGCGACGGCAATCTGAAATTATTTACTATCACTGTAACTCCGGACGGTATTATTCAGCAGTTTGCCGCCGTTGAGCAGGATGGCCAGAAAAGCAGCTATCAGCTCAAAGGGCAGCAGAGTACTGATGTGAATATGAGCAAATTCACCTTTACACCGCCGAAGGGGGTTACGCTGGACGATCAGCGTCAATGAGGCGTCAGTGACTAACTTTTCTCTCGATTTTTCGCAAAACGATTACCAGCCTCTGGCCGCCAGAATGCGGCCGGGGACACTGGAACAGTATATCGGACAGACTCACCTGCTGGCAGAGGGCAAACCGCTGCCGCGGGCTATCCGCGCCGGACAGCTCCACTCCATGATTCTGTGGGGACCGCCGGGCACCGGGAAAACCACCCTGGCGGAAGTGATCGGCCACTATGCGGATGCGGATATCGAACGCCTGTCCGCTGTGACCTCCGGGGTAAAAGAGATCCGCGAAGCTATCGAGCGGGCGCGTCAGAACCGTAATCTGGGGCGCCGCACCATTCTGTTTGTGGATGAGGTACACCGCTTCAATAAAAGCCAGCAGGATGCATTTCTGCCGCATATTGAGGATGGTACAGTCACCTTTATCGGTGCCACCACCGAAAACCCGTCATTTGAACTCAACTCCGCACTGTCTGTCTCTTATACACATCTGACGCTGCCGACGAATAGAGAGGTGTAGATCTCGGTGGTTGCCGGAACAATAAAAAAAAAAACAAAACAAAACAACAAAAAAGATGGAAAAGAAAAAAAAAAAAAGAGCAACATCGTATGACCAAAACACCATCTAAACAAATAAATAACCATACGAAGTATCAAACACAATAAAAACACACAATTATCATAG
>OJJN01000176.1_pt1 | contig 17865 bp, 16 predicted proteins | sample 1596321 | NCBI WGS metagenome assembly OJJN01 (sample SAMEA4350123, study PRJEB24818) | metagenome | biome: human; feature: gut; material: faeces | place: Denmark | collected 2013-09 | reverse complement strand
TCCGCTTCTCTTATCTTGATTCATGTCAAGTTTATTTTATCCTGTATAGTACATTTCTTACTGTCACTTGTCACATCGCCTGCTCAATGTACATACGCTCGTTTCACTTTGTCTCCTTTGTTTTTTTTTTTTTCTGTTTTTTTTTTTAATGACACGGCGACAACCGAGATCTACACCTCTCTATTCGTCGGCAGCGTCAGATGTGTATAAGAGACAGGTGGAGAACACCTGCGACTTCTTGGTCGGGATGGTGGTGTTCTTCTCGATCAGACCGGTCATCACGCCGCCCAGGGTCTCGATGCCGAGGGTCAGCGGGGTCACGTCGAGCAGCAGCACGTCCTTCACGTCGCCGGCCAGGACCGCGCCCTGGATGGCGGCACCGACAGCCACGGCTTCGTCCGGGTTGACGTCCTTGCGCGCTTCCTTGCCGAAGAACTCGGCAACGGTCTTCTGTACCAGCGGCATGCGGGTCTGGCCGCCGACCAGGATCACTTCATGGATATCGGAAACATCCAGGCCGGCATCCTTCAGCGCGGTGCGGCACGGCTCGATGGTGCGCTGCACCAGGTCTTCGACCAGGGACTCCAGCTTGGCGCGGGAAACCTTGACGTTCAGGTGCTTCGGACCGCTCGCGTCGGCAGTCACATACGGCAGGTTGACGTCGGTCTGCTGGGTCGAGGACAGCTCGATCTTGGCTTTCTCGGCCGCTTCCTTCAGACGCTGCATGGCCAGCGGGTCGCCCTTCAGGTTGATGCCGCTTTCCTTCTTGAACTCGTCGACGAGGTAGTCGATCAGGCGGATGTCGAAGTCTTCGCCGCCGAGGAAGGTGTCGCCGTTGGTGGCCAGCACTTCGAACTGGTGCTCGCCGTCGACTTCGGCGATCTCGATCACCGACACGTCGAAGGTACCGCCGCCCAGGTCATAGACGATCACGGTGTGGTCGCCCTTGGCCTTGTCCAGGCCATAGGCCAGCGCCGCCGCGGTCGGCTCGTTGATGATCCGCTTGACGTCGAGGCCGGCGATGCGGCCGGCGTCCTTGGTGGCCTGGCGCTGGCTGTCGTTGAAGTAAGCCGGAACGGTGATCACCGCTTCGGTGACCGGCTCGCCGAGGTAGTCTTCGGCGGTCTTCTTCATTTTCTTCAGCACTTCGGCGGAAATCTGCGGAGGCGCCATCTTCTGGCCCTTCACTTCCACCCAGGCGTCGCCGTTGTCGGCCTTGACGATGCTGTACGGCACCATCTGGATGTCTTTCTGAACCACGTTCTCTTCGAAGCGACGGCCGATCAGGCGCTTCACCGCATACAGGGTGTTCTGCGGGTTGGTGACCGCCTGGCGCTTGGCCGGCTGGCCCACCAGGGTTTCGCCATCGTTGGTGTAGGCGATGATCGAGGGGGTGGTACGCGCGCCCTCGGCGTTCTCGATGACCTTGACGTTACCGTTCTCCAGGATAGCCACGCAGGAGTTGGTGGTACCCAGGTCGATGCCAATGATTTTGCCCATATTCACTCTCCAGAAACTTTGATTCCGTGCGACCCGCCCGTGGGTCTCGTGCTCGGTTGACTACCCAGATGGGGTCGTCGCGTCGAATTTCAAGCCTGCTCGTCGATGGACGGCGGGGTTTCCGCCGGCGCCTTGCTGACTACCACCATCGCCGGACGCAGCAGGCGGCCGTTGAGCAGGTAGCCTTTCTGGAACACCTTGAGGACACTGCCCGGCTCGGCCGAAGCGCTTTCCTGCATGGCCATCGCCTGGTGCTGCTCGGGGTTGAAAGGCTCGCCTTCCGGGTTCAGCGCCTCCACCTGGTAGCGGCGCAGGGTGTCGTCGAACATCTTCAGGGTCAGTTCCATCCCTTCGCGCATCGGCTTGATCGCCTCGTCGTTGGGATCGGACATCTCCAGGCCGCGCTCGAGGGTGTCGACCACCGCCAGCAGGTCGCCGGCGAATTTCTCCAGCGCGAACTTGTGCGCCTTCTCGACATCCTGCTCCGCACGCCGGCGTACGTTCTGCAGATCCGCGACCATGCGCAGCGCCTGGTCCTGGGCGGCAGCCAGCTGCTCTTCCAGTTCCTGCACGCGGGCGGTCAGGTCCTCGGCGGCGCCGGTGGGCTGCTCGGGGGTCTGTTGATCCAGGGTCTGCTGTTCGTCAGCCATGCCACTCTCCTTCAAAAATAAGCTGGCAAATACAAGGCGAACGCATAAGTTCGCAACGTTGCCGGCTATATGGGGACGGCTTTCCACGGTTCAAGGGGCGAGCGGCAATTGCCAGCCGGAAAAAATACTGTATAAATAACCAGACAAAACCCACGGAGCCGCCCGCCATGCTGGTTCACCTGTCCGTTCACAACTACGCCATCGTCGAGCACCTGGATCTCGAACTCGCTACCGGCATGAGCGTGATCACCGGCGAAACCGGTGCGGGCAAGTCGATCATGCTCGACGCCCTCGGCCTTACCCTCGGCGACCGCGCCGACAGCGGCGCGGTACGTCCCGGAGCGGACAAGGCCGACATTCTCGCCAGCTTCGACGTCAGTGCCATCGCCGAGGCCCGCGACTGGCTCGCCGAGCGCGACCTGGAACAGGACGGTCCGTGCATCCTGCGCCGGGTGATCACTGCCGAAGGTCGCTCGCGTGCCTACATCAACGGCACGCCCTGCCCGCTGGGCGACCTGAAGAGCCTGGGCGAACTGCTGATCGACATCCATAGCCAGCACGAGCACCAGTCGCTGCTGAAGAGCGAGACCCACCGGCGCCTGCTCGACGAGTACGCCGGCTGCCAGGAGCTGGCGCGCCAGGTGCAGCTCGCCGCGCAACGCTGGAAGCAGACCAGCCAGGAACTCGAACGCCTGTCGCGTAGCGGCGACGAACAACGCGCCCGCCACCAGTTGCTCAGCTACCAGCTGGAAGAACTGGAAAACCTGTCCCTCGGCGAAAACGAACTGGAAAGCCTGGAGCAGGAGCAGAAGACCCTGAGCAACGCCGAAAGCCTGCTCGCCGCCTGCCGCCAAGTCGTGGAAATGTGCAGCGAGAGCGATGCCGGCAACGTCCTTTCCGCGCTCAATGCCAGCCTCAACCGCCTGACCTCGTTCAGCGGCCAGCCCGCCGCTCTCGGCGAAGCGGTCAACCTGTTGTCCAGCGCGCAGATCCAGGTCGAGGAGGCGATCGGCGAACTGAACCGCTTCGTCGACCACTTCGATGCCGATCCCAATCGCCAGCAGCAGGTCGAGGAGCGCCTGGACGTCATTTATTCCCTGGCGCGCAAGCACCGGGTCCAGCCCGCCGAACTGGCCGACCTGCAGCAGCGCCTGTTCGACGAACTGGAGGCGCTGAACGCCGACGACGAAGCGGTCGGACGCCTGGGCGACGAGCTGGCCGCCTACGCCCGGCATTACCAGGAAAAAGCCGAAGAACTGAGCCGCCTGCGCCAGGCCGCGGCCGCACCTCTTGCCGCCAGCGTGGAGCAGGAGATGCAGCGCCTGGGCATGCCCGGGGGGCGCTTCGCCATCGTCCTGCATCCCGGCGACAGCGCCGAGCCGCAGGCCAACGGACTGGAAAGCGTGGAGTTCCTGGTCAGCGCCAACCCCGGGCAGCCGCTGAAAGGGCTGGCCAAGGTCGCCTCGGGCGGCGAACTGTCGCGGATCAGCCTGGCGATCCAGGTGATCACGGCACAGACCTCGCGCATCCCCACCCTGGTCTTCGACGAAGTCGACGTCGGCATCGGCGGCCCCACCGCCGAAGTGGTCGGACAGTTGCTGCGCCGCCTCGGCGAACGCGGCCAGGTCCTCACCGTGACCCACTTGCCGCAGGTCGCCGCCCAGGGCCACCAGCACCTGTTCGTGCACAAGGAACGCGGCAGCAGCGAAACCCGTACGGCGGTCGCCACCCTGAACAAGGCCCAGCGGATCGAGGAGATCGCCCGCATGCTCGGCGGCGTCGACCTGACCAAGGAATCCCTGGCCCACGCGAAGAAACTGGTCAACCTGGCCGCCCAGAACTGAACGTTCCTTCAATGGAAAATGAAAACGGCGACCCCAGGGTCGCCGTTTTCGCATGGAACCGTTGCGCGACTACTTCTTCTTGCGCACGTAGAGCACCAGATTGTGATCGACCAGCTCGAAGCCGCGCTCGCGGACGATTTCCTTCTGGCGCTTCTCGATTTCCGCATCCATGAACTCGATCACCTCGCCGGTATCGACGCAGACCATGTGGTCGTGGTGGCCGCTATCGGCGAGCTCGAACACGGCATGGCCGCCATCGAAGTTGTGACGCACCACCAGGCCGGCGGCCTCGAACTGGGTCAGCACCCGATAGACGGTTGCCAGGCCCACGTCCTCGCCTGCTTCCATCAGCGCCTTGTACACGTCTTCGGCGCTCATGTGGCGTTGCTCGGCCGAGTCGAGCATCTGCAGGATCTTGACCCGCGGCAGGGTCACTTTAAGGCCGGCTTTTCGAAGTTCGCTATTTTCAACCATGTCTGCTTTCTCAGCGCGGGATGTTTCGCAGTATCCCGGAATACGGGTATGATCGGGCTTTTATTTGCCCAGCCAAGATAGTGGAAGTCGCTCACCGATGCAAAACGCCAAGCTCATGCTGACCTGTCTCGCTTTCGCGGGGCTTGCCGCACTCGCCGGTTGCTCGTTTCCTGGCGTCTATAAAATCGACATCCAGCAAGGCAACGTCGTAACGCAGGACATGATAGACCAGTTGCGTCCCGGAATGACCCGACGCCAAGTGCGGTTTATCATGGGCAACCCGCTCATCGTCGATACCTTCCACGCCAATCGTTGGGACTACCTCTACAGCATCCAGCCGGGCGGCGGTCGTCGCCAGCAGGAGCGCGTCAGCCTGTTCTTCAACGACAGCGACCAGCTGGCCGGCCTGAACGGCGACTTCATGCCCGGCGTCAGCCGCGACGAAGCGATCCTCGGCAAGGAAGGCAGCACCACCGTCACCCAGCCGGCCGACCAGCAGAAACCGGAAGCGCAGAAAGAAGAGCCGCCGAAACCGGGCTCCACCCTGGAACAGCTCCAGCGCGAAGTGGACGAAGCCCAGCCGGTACCGGTTCCGACTCCCGAACCTCTGGATCCCAGCCCGCAATGACGGCTGGCGTTCCACGAAAAAGCCCGGCATTCGCCGGGCTTTTTCATTTCCGCAGGAAACCCCGCGGCTAACCGCCTTCGCGCTCGCTCCGGGCACGTGCGGCACGCTGCTTGCGCACCTCCTTGGGATCGGCGATCAGCGGACGGTAGATCTCCACCCGCTCGCCAGCCTCCAGCATCCGCTCCTCCGGGCGTGCCAGGAGCTTGCCGAAGATACCCAGCGGGCAACCTTGCACATCCAGCCCTGGAAAGGCCTCGCCGATGCCGGAGAGCAGCACGGCCTCGCGTGCGCTGGTACCTGCCGGCACGCTCAGGCGCAGTAACGCCTGTCGCTCCGGCAGCGCGTAGACCACCTCGACGGCGATCTCAGCCATAGAGTTGCTTGGCGCGCTGGCAGAACGCGTCGACCATGGTGTTGGCGGCCTGGGTGAACAGCGGCCCGAGGGTCGCCTTGACCAGCGGCCCGGCGTAATCGAAGGTCAGGTCGAGGGTGATCTTGCAGGCCTTCTCGCCCAGCGCCTTGAACTGCCAGACGCCATGCAGTTCGGTGAACGGTCCGTTTTCCAGGTTCATCTCGATGGAAGCTCCCGGCACCAACACGTTGCGGGTGGTGAAGCGCTGGCTGAGGCTACCCTTGGCCACGGTCAGCTCGGCGCGCATCAGGCTTTCGCTCTCCTCCAGGACCTGGCTGGCCGAACACCAGGGCAGGAACTCCGGATAGCGCTTCACGTCGTTCACCAGATCGAACAGCGCGCGGGCGGGATAAGGCAACAGCGCCGAACGCTGGATATGGGTGCTCATAGAACTCTCACTTCTGCTGTCGAGCGGGCGACTCCCCAAGCATAGCCGGCGGGACGGCGGCATCCGCCACGGCGGCGCGCTGCGCCCGTCGACCGGGGCCAGGGTTCGGCAGAAAAAACGCTCAGCGCAGCCTGACGCCACTTGAAGACTTTTCTTACAAAACCTTGGCCAGCGGCCAGGAAAAGAGTGGGCATTGTCCGAAATTCGCCTCTATCCCTCAAGCGCGACGCCGCCCCATAGCGGTGAAGCCGGCGACTCCCTATAATGCGCCGCCTATGGCTAAGCAGAAGAAACACCCTTCGGGGACCATCGCGCAGAACAAGAAGGCTCTGCACGACTATTTCATCGAACAACGCTTCGAGGCGGGCGTCGCCCTGGCGGGCTGGGAAGTGAAAAGCCTGCGCGCCGGCAAGGCCCAGCTGGTCGACAGCTACGTGCTGCTCAAGGATGGCGAGGCCTGGCTGCTCGGCAGCCACATCACGCCCCTGACCACCGCCAGCACGCACGTGATCGCCGACCCGGTGCGCACGCGCAAGCTGCTGCTGCACAAGCGCGAACTGGGCAAGCTGTTCGGCGCCGTGCAACAGAAGGGCTACGCCTGCGTCGCCCTGTCGATGTACTGGAAGAAGCACCTGGTCAAGTGCGAGATCGCCCTGGCCAAGGGCAAGAAGGACTTCGACAAGCGCCACACCGAGAAGGAGCGCGACTCCGATCGGGAGATCCAGCGCGCCATGCGCCACGGCAAGGACGACTGAGCGCGTCCCTGCCCGCGCCTCGCTAGTCTTCCTGCACGCTGCGCCGGCGCTGCGAGCGCTTCATCCTGCGCGCCTCTTCCTGGACCTCCGCCAGGACCTCCTGCACATAGTGGATGTGCTGGTTGGACACCTCCCGGGCCAGCTCCGCCTGACCGCTGATGATCGCGTCGTATAGGCGCTGGTGCTGCTCCATCAGTTGCGCGCGGGTTTCCGTGCGCTGCGCGTACATCCCGCCGATATTGGTCACCACGTTGCGCCGCAGCAAGTCGAACAGGCCCTTGATGGTGTGCAGCAGCACGGTGTTGTGGCTGGCCTCGGCGATCGCCAGGTGGAAGCGCGCGTCGGCGGCACCCTCTTCCGCGCTGACCTGGTCGTTGCGCGCATAGCAGGCCTGGAGCGCCTCGAAGGCCTCGGTCAGGCGCTGGTGATCGAGGGAGGTCGCACGCAGCGCCGCGTAGTAGGCACAGGACCCTTCCAGCGTGTGGCGAAACTCCAGCAGGTCGCGCTGGGCCTCCGGGTTACCCTCCAGCAGGTGCAGCAGCGGATCGCTGAAAGTCGCACCCAGCGATTCGGTCACATAGTTGCCGCCACCCTGGCGGCTGACCAGCAGCCCCTTCGCCACCAGTTTCTGGATCGCCTCGCGCAGCGACGGCCGGGAAACCCCGAACTGCTCGGCAAGCACGCGCTCGGCGGGCAGCCGCTCGCCGGACTTCAGCGTGCCCTCCAGGATCATCGCCTCCAGTTGCGCAACGATGTCATCCGACAGACGGCGCTGCCTGACCTGACCAAATTCCATATCCCGACACCCTTACCCGAAGTTTCGTCGCAAAGCCTCTGCCATGCGCCCAGCGCGAAAAAGAGAGGAAGCGTACCGAGCCGCTCCCCGCACCACAAGCGAGGCGCCACGAGCCCCGCACGAGCATCCCTAGACAAAAGTCGTAGACGGGCAAATTGACACGCCGAACGCTCGACTCTTAACCTGAGCGCTCGCTTTTGTAAATTGGTCTTACCAATTATGCGAGCTTTGCCAGGTTCGGCTGCCCAGCGCCCTTGCACACACAGGTCTTGGCGCGTATCCGATCTGGTCACAGGCAAACCCAACAACAATTAGGGAGCCACCCCCCATGCAAGCCTGGCAACAACTCTATACCCCCCTGGGCAGTCTCGGCCTGTCGGCCGCCGCGGCCGTCATCCCGATCGTGTTCTTCTTCCTCGCCCTGGCGGTATTCCGCCTCAAGGGCCACATCGCCGGCAGCATCACCCTGGGGCTGGCCATCGCGGTGGCCATCTTCGCCTTCCACATGCCCGCCGACATGGCCTTCGCCGCCGCCGGCTACGGCTTCCTCTACGGTCTCTGGCCGATCGCCTGGATCATCGTCGCCGCGGTCTTCCTCTACAAACTGACGGTGAAGAGCGGCCAGTTCGAGGTGATCCGCAGCTCGGTGCTGTCGATTACCGGCGACCAGCGCCTGCAGGTACTGCTGATCGGCTTCTCCTTCGGCGCCTTCCTCGAAGGCGCCGCCGGTTTCGGCGCGCCGGTGGCGATCACCGCCGCCCTGCTCGTCGGCCTCGGCTTCAATCCGCTCTACGCCGCCGGCCTGTGCCTGATCGCCAACACTGCGCCGGTGGCCTTTGGCGCACTGGGCATCCCGATCATCGTCGCCGGCCAGGTGACCGGCATCGACGCCTTCAAGATCGGCGCCATGACCGGCCGCCAACTGCCGTTCCTGTCGATCCTGGTACCGTTCTGGCTGGTGTTCATGATGGACGGCTGGCGCGGCATCCGCGAAACCTGGCCGGCCGCCATCGTCGCCGGCGGCAGCTTCGCCATCACCCAGTACCTGACGTCCAACTTCATCGGCCCGGAGTTGCCGGACATCACCTCGGCACTGGTCAGCCTGGTCTCCCTGACCCTGTTCCTCAAGGTCTGGCAGCCGCAGGGCGCCAGCGAAGCGCTCGCCGCAGGCGGAGGCGCGGCCGTGGCCGTGGCCGGTGGCGGCTTCGGCGGGCAACGCAGCGTCGAACCGTCCGCCTACAGCTTCGGCGAGATCCTCAAGGCCTGGTCGCCGTTCCTGGTGCTCACCGTACTGGTGACCATCTGGACCCTGAAACCTTTCAAGGCCCTGTTCGCCCCGGGCGGCGAGCTCTACTGGCTGGTGTTCAACTTCGCCATCCCGCACCTCGACCAACTGGTGGTCAAGGGCGCGCCGATCGCCACCAGCGCCACGCCGATCGCGGCGGTATTCAAGTTCGACCCGATCTCCGCCACCGGCACGGCGATCTTCCTCTCGGCGTTGGTATCGATGTTCATTCTGCGCATCGGAGCGAAAATTGGTATTACCACTTTCAAGGAAGTCCTGGTAGAGCTGAAGTGGCCGATCCTGTCCATCGGCATGGTCCTGGCCTTCGCCTTCGTCACCAACTACTCGGGCATGTCCACCACCCTGGCCCTGGTCCTGGCCGGTACCGGCGCGGCGTTCCCGTTCTTCTCGCCGTTCCTCGGCTGGCTGGGGGTATTCCTGACCGGTTCGGATACGTCCTCCAACGCCCTGTTCAGCTCCCTGCAGTCGACCACCGCGCACCAGATCGGGGTCAGCGACACCCTGCTGGTGGCCGCCAATACCAGCGGCGGCGTGACCGGCAAGATGATCTCCCCGCAATCCATCGCCGTGGCCTGCGCCGCGACCGGGATGGTCGGCAAGGAATCCGACCTGTTCCGCTTCACCCTGAAGCACAGCCTGATCTTCGCCGCGCTGGTCGGACTGATCACCCTGGCCCAGGCATACCTATTCACCGGCATGCTGGTGCACTGACCGCGCCCTGATCGGCCGCGCGTCGGCGATACTGCGCAGGAAATGGCCCGGCTCCCTCGGCCATTTCCGCCGTGTCCCGCTCCACTGCGCTCGATGCGAAACCTTTCGACACAACGGAAGAGCCCAATGATCATTTCCGCTTCCACCGACTACCGCGCCGCCGCCCAACGCAAGCTGCCGCCGTTCCTCTTCCACTACATCGACGGCGGCGCCTACGCCGAATACACCTTGCGTCGCAACGTCGAAGACCTGTCGGCCATCGCCCTGCGTCAGCGGGTGCTGAAGAACATGTCCGAGCTGAGCCTGGAAACCCGCCTGTTCAACGAGACCCTGGCGATGCCGGTGGCGCTCGCCCCGGTCGGTCTCACCGGCATGTACGCCCGCCGCGGCGAGGTCCAGGCGGCACGCGCGGCGGCGGCGAAGGGCGTGCCCTTCACCCTGTCGACGGTATCGGTGTGCCCGATCGAGGAGGTCGCCCCGGCCATCGACCGGCCGATGTGGTTCCAGCTCTACGTGCTGAAGGACCGCGGCTTCATGCGCAACGCCCTGGAGCGGGCCAAGGCCGCCGGCGTCACCACCCTGGTGTTCACCGTCGACATGCCGGTCCCCGGCGCCCGCTACCGCGACGCCCATTCCGGCATGAGCGGCCCCTACGCCGCGCCGCGCCGCATCCTGCAAGCCATGACCCACCCGGCCTGGGCCTGGGACGTCGGCCTGCTGGGCAAGCCCCACGACCTCGGCAACATTTCCGCCTACCGCGGCAACCCGACCGGACTGGAGGACTACATCGGCTGGCTGGGCGCCAACTTCGACCCGTCGATTTCCTGGAAGGACCTGGAGTGGATCCGCGAGTTCTGGGACGGCCCGATGGTGATCAAGGGCATCCTCGACCCCGAGGATGCCAGGGATGCGGTGAAGTTCGGCGCCGACGGCATCGTCGTCTCCAACCACGGCGGCCGCCAGCTCGATGGCGTGCTGTCCAGCGCCCGCGCGCTGCCGGCGATCGCCGACGCGGTGAAGGGCGAACTGGCGATCCTTGGCGACTCCGGCATCCGCACCGGTCTCGACGTGGTGCGGATGATCGCCCTCGGCGCCGACAGCGTGCTGCTCGGCCGCGCCTTCGTCTACGCCCTGGCCGCCGCCGGCGAGGCCGGGGTGCGCAACCTGCTCGAACTGATCGAAAAGGAAATGCGCGTGGCCATGGTCCTCACCGGGGCCAAGTCGATCGGCGAGATCAGCGCCGACTCGCTGGTCCGCGAACTGGGCGCCTGAGACGCCCGCCAGAAAAGCCTGAAAACGCCCGGGGCGTGACCGTCGTCCCAGGGCCGAGGAAAGCCGATGAGCCTGCCGATTCCCTTTCTCGAGACCGTCGAGCGGCTGATACCGCGCGAACGCCGCTTCGACGACCCGCTGTCGACCCTGGCCTTCGGCACCGACGCCAGCTTCTACCGGTTGATTCCCAAGCTGGTGCTGCGCGTCGAAAGCGAGGACGAGGTCGCCGCGATCCTATCCGCCGCCTACCGCGAGCAGGTCCCGGTGACCTTCCGCGCCGCCGGCACCAGCCTCTCCGGCCAGGCCATCAGCGACTCGGTGCTGCTCGTCCTCGGCGACAACTGGAACGGCCGGGAAATCCGCGCCGACGGCGCGCAGATCCGCCTGCAGCCGGGTGTCATCGGCGCCCAGGCGAACGCCTGGCTGGCGCCGTTCGGCCGCAAGATCGGTCCCGACCCGGCCTCGATCAACGCCTGCAAGATCGGCGGCATCGTCGCCAACAACGCCAGCGGCATGTGCTGCGGCACCGCGCAGAACAGCTACCACACCCTTGCCGGCCTGCGCCTGCTGCTGGCCGACGGCACCCGCCTGGACAGCGAGGACCCGGCCAGCGTCGCGGCCTTCCGCGCCAGCCACGGCGAGCTGCTGGAACGGCTCGCCGAACTCGGCCGCGAGACCCGCGCCAACGCCGAACTGGCCGCGAAGATCCGCCACAAGTACCGGCTGAAGAACACCACCGGCCTGTCGCTGAACGCGCTGGTCGACTACGACGAGCCGCTGGACATCCTCACCCACCTGATGGTCGGCTCCGAGGGCACCCTCGGCTTCATCAGCGCGGTGACCTACGACACCGTCCCGGAACACCCGCACAAGGCCTCGGCGCTGCTGGTTTTCCCCACGGTGGAAACCTGCTGCACGGCGGTCGCGGTGCTCAAGCGCCAGCCGGTCTCGGCGGTGGAACTGCTCGATCGGCGCAGCCTGCGCTCGGTGGAGAACATGCAGGGCATGCCGGAATGGGTGAAGAGCCTTTCCGCCGGTGCCTGCGCCCTGCTCATCGAGTCCCGCGCGGCGAGCCGCACGCTGCTGCACGAACAGCTCGGGCGGATCATGGCCTCCATCGCCGAATATCCGCTGGAGAAGCAGGTCGACTTCAGCGAAGACCCGGCGGTCTACAACCAGCTCTGGCGCATCCGCAAGGACACCTTCCCGGCTGTCGGCGCGGTGCGCGAGACCGGCACCACGGTGATCATCGAGGACGTCACCTTCCCCGTCGAACGACTGGCCGAGGGAGTCAACCGCCTGATCGAGCTGTTCGACAAGCACCGCTACGATGAGGCGATCCTCTTCGGCCACGCGCTGGAGGGCAACCTGCACTTCGTCTTCACCCAGGGCTTCGACTCGCCCGAGCAGATCGCCCGCTACTCGGCGTTCATGGACGACGTGGCGCACCTGGTGGCGGTGGAGTACGGCGGCTCGCTGAAGGCCGAGCATGGCACCGGGCGCAACATGGCGCCGTTCGTCGAACTGGAGTGGGGCGAGGACGCCTATCGCTTGATGTGGCAGCTCAAGCGCCTGCTCGACCCGCGCGGCATCCTCAACCCGGGTGTGGTCCTCAGCGACGACCCGCAGAGCCACCTGAAGAACCTCAAGCCGCTGCCGGCTGCCGACGAGATCGTCGACAAGTGCATCGAGTGCGGTTTCTGCGAACCGGTCTGCCCGTCGCGCGGACTGACCCTCACGCCACGCCAGCGCATCGTCCTGTGGCGCGACATCCAGGCGAAGAAGCGCGCCGGCGTCGACACCACGGCGCTGGAGCGCGACTACCGCTACCAGGGCATCGACACCTGCGCCGCCACCGGCCTATGCGCCCAGCGCTGTCCTGTGAACATCAACACCGGCGAGCTGATCCGCAAGCTGCGCGGCGCCGACGCCCGCCACGCCGAAGGCGCCACCTGGCTGGCGCGCAACTTTGCCGGCGCCATGCGTGCTGCGCGCTTCGCCCTGCTCGCTGCCGACGGCGCCCGGCGTCTGCTTGGCGCGCCCCTGCTGGCCAGGGCCAGCCGCGGCCTCAGCCAGGCCAGCGGCGGCCGCGTGCCGCAATGGACGCCGGCGCTGCCGCAGCCGGTACGCCTGGCGCCGCCGCCCACCCCGCTCGACGACGAGCGGCCACGGGTGGTCTATCTCGCCGCCTGCGTCTCGCGCGCCATGGGCCCGGCCTTCGGCGACGAAGAGCGCGAGCCGCTGCTGGACAAGACCCGCCGTCTGCTGGAAAAGGCCGGCTACCAGGTGGTATTCCCGGATAACCTGGACAACCTCTGCTGCGGCCAGCCGTTCGCGTCCAAGGGGTATGCGAAGCAGGCCGACGACAAGCGCGACGAGCTGCTCGCCGCCCTGCTCCAGGCCAGCCGCGGCGGCCTCGACCCGATCTACTGCGACACCAGCCCCTGCACCCTGCGCCTGGTCCAGGGTCTGGACGATCCGCGGCTGCAGATCCACGACCCGGTGAAATTCATCCGCAGTCACCTGCTCGATCGCCTGGAGTTCATCCCGCAGGACAAACCGGTAGCGGTGCACGTCACCTGCAGCACCCAGCACCTCGGCGAGAGCCAGGCGCTGATCGACCTGGTCGGCCGCTGCACCCGCGAGGTGGTGATCCCGGAAGGCATTCACTGCTGCGGCTTCGCCGGCGACAAGGGCTTCACCACGCCGGAACTGAACGCTCACTCCCTGCGCAGCCTGAAGGATGCCGTGCAGTTCTGCGAGGAAGGCGTGTCCACCAGCCGTACCTGCGAGATCGGCCTCAGCGAGCACGGCGGGATCGACTACCGCGGGGTGGTCTACCTGGTGGACCGGGTGACGCAGGCGAAGGGCGCGCCTCGGTAGGGCGAATAACCGCCTCGCGGTCATCCGCCGGGCCATGCTCCGCAGAAGCGGCGGATAGCGCCGCTGGCGCTATCCACCCTACGTCAGGCGAAATGGGTGCTCCGACGTCGTCGGCCCGCGCCGGGGCGGGCAAAAAATCCGTCGTTAAGCACCTCTTAAGTCAGCCGCGCCTATCGTGCCTTCCACCGCGAGGACATCCCTCGCCGAAACGGAAGCAGGAGGCCTTCATGGCAATTCAACCGTTGCGACTCGATCCGATCACCGTGCTCGGCAAGCAACTGGTCATCGAGCTGTTCGACTGCGTCGACCAGCGCTTCGACGATATCCAGTGGATCGAGGAAAGCATGCTCGAGGCCGCCCGCCAGGCCAACGCCACCATCATCACCTCGGCGTTCCACAAGTTCAGCCCGATCGGCATCTCCGGCGTGGTGGTGATCGCCGAATCGCACCTGGCGATCCATACCTGGCCGGAGTACGGCTACGCCGCGGTCGACGTGTTCACCTGCGGCGACGTGCTCGATGGCCCCCAGGCCGTGCGCGTGCTCCGCGAACGCCTGGGCAGCCGTCGGCACCTGATCTCGAGCATGGACCGCGGCCTCGGCGGCCATCGCCTGGGGCTGCTCAGCCGCAGCCTGGCCGGCAATGGCCCGGTCGACGAAGACAGCCCGACCCTGCGCTGGGCGCTGGGCCAGGGCACGGGGGTGGCCTGATGGATACGCCGATCGAACGCGCCCCGCTGGCTCCCGACCTGAGCCAGGCCCGTTACGCCGTCGACCTCACCGGCCTGGTGCCGGCGGAGGTCGCCGCCGGGCTGCCGCCGCTGCCGCCGAACCACTTCTATTTCTATCCGCCGGACCCGCTGCTGGAAGGCGACGGCGCGATCACCGCGATCGAGGACAGCGACCCCTTCGACCAGTACGTCTATCGCCTGCGCCGGGTGCTCTACCAGGGCCGCACGCGCTGGCAGAACGTGCTGATCGCCGACACCTACAACTACGACCGCGTGCTGATGCTCGACGGCGCGATCCAGAGCGCCGAGAGCGACGAGTCGCTGTACCACGAGCTGCTGGTGCAGCCGGCCATGCTCGCCCACGACGAGCCGCGCGACGTACTGATCATCGGCGGCGGCGAAGGCGCCACCCTGCGCGAGGTGCTGTCCCATGCCAGCGTGCGGCGGGCGGTGATGGTCGATCTCGACCGGGAGCTGGTGGAACTGTGCCGCGAGCACCTGTTCCAGTGGCACCAGGGCGCCTTCGACGACCCACGCTGCGAACTGCTCGCCGAGGACGGCCGGGCCTATCTCGAGCGCGACCCGTCGCTCTATGACGTGGTCATCATCGACGTCGTCGACATGCTCGACAACGGCCCGGCCCAGGCTCTCTATACCCGCCAGTTCTACGAGCTGCTGCATTCGCGCCTGCGACCGGGCGGGGTGGTCGCGGTGCAGGGGCTGGAGTTCTCCCACAGCGACGACAAGCCCCACGCGGCCCTCGCCCGCACCCTGCGCAGTGTCTTCTCCCAGGTCCACAGCTACCGCGCCACGGTGCCCTCGTTCCTCTCCTCCTGGGGCTTCCTGCTGGCTTCCGACTGGCTCGACACGAACCACTGGCAGGCCGAGGACATCGACCGACGCATCGAACGCAAGCTCGGCCCGCTGTGGCTCGACCACCTCGACGGCGACTACCTCAAGGCCTGCTTCGTGATGGACCGGGAAACCCGCTTCCTGCTCGCCCAACCGGGACCGGTACTGGAAGACGGCGTACCCTTCGTCGCACCGCCGGATATCGAGGAGATCGAGTTCGGCCCGGCACAATTGCCGGCCCTGGCGAGGACCTGAAGATGTCCGCCGCTCCCCTGGCCAGCGTACCGCTGGCCGTCAACGGCGCGCCCTGCCTGCTGCACCGGGTACGCTTCCGCTCCGCCGCGGACGGCGGCGGCCTGCCGCTGCTGGCCACCCTGCGCGATCCGCAGCCGGCGCTGGCCGTCCTGGCGCAACGCATCGAGCTGAGCGAAGACGCGGAACTGCCGGAGACCGCCGTCGACGACGAGCTGCTGGTGATCTTCGCCAACGCCGGGCTACAGACCGGGCACGCCTGGCGCCAGCGCCTGGAAGCCTGGATGGCCGCCGGCGAGGACGAGCGCCAGCCGACCCTGGAAGCGCCCTCGTTCGGCGAGCGGGTGCTGTGGCGCCCCGGCCGCGCGCTGGTCATCGGCAACCCCGAGCGCTGCCAGGAGCTGCTCGAAGGCCTGGCCGTCTTCGCCTGGCACGAAGGTCACCTGCGCCGCCTGGAAGGCGAGACCGCGGCGGCCTGGGAACCGGCCCAGGCCGATGTCGAACTGACCCAGCTACCGCGCCGTGCCGCCCTGCGGCGCCAGGAACATGTGAACCGGCAGGTGCGACGCACTACACTCTGGCGCATGGCCTATGCCCGCCTGGAGTCGCACCTGGAGAAGCCGCCGCTGCAACTGAACGGCGCTGTGCGCCGGCTCTACAACGAACTGGCCATGCAGGCCGAAGTGCACGATCGCCTGGCGACCCTGGACGACCGCATCGAAGTGCTGCAGGACCTCTACGAACTGGCCGCCGACCGCCTCGGCGAATACCGCTACTTCCGGGGCGAACTGCGGGTCGAATGGCTGATCGTCGTCATCCTCCTGCTGGAGGCCGGCCTGAGCCTGTGGGAATTGTGGAATCACTGAAACGAGGCTGCCATGAGAATACTGCTGGCCGAGGACGACCTGCTGCTCGGCGACGGCATCCGCGCCGGGCTGCGCCTGGAAGGCGATACCGTGGAATGGGTGACCGACGGCGTGGCCGCGGAGAACGCGCTGGTCACCGACGAGTTCGACCTGCTGGTGCTCGACATCGGACTGCCGCGCCGCAGCGGCCTGGACATCCTGCGTAACCTGCGCCACCAGGGCCGGCTCACCCCGGTGCTGCTGCTCACCGCGCGGGACACGGTGGCCGACCGGGTCGCCGGGCTCGACAGCGGTGCCGACGACTACCGGCCCAAGCCCTTCGATCTCGACGAACTGCAGGCACGGGTGCGCGCCCTGACCCGCCGCACCACCGGTCGCGCCCTGCCGCAACTGGTGCACGGCGAGCTGCGCCTGGACCCGGCGACCCACCAGGTGACCCTGTCCGGGCAGGCGGTGGAACTGGCGCCGCGCGAATACGCACTGCTGCGCCTGCTGCTGGAGAACAGCGGCAAGGTGCTCTCGCGCAACCAACTGGAGCAGAGCCTCTACGGCTGGAGCGGCGACGTCGAGAGCAACGCCATCGAAGTCCACGTCCACCACCTGCGGCGCAAGCTCGGCAACCAGTTGATCCGCACCGTCCGCGGCATCGGCTACGGCATCGACCAGCCGGCGCCCTGAAAACCGCCTACCGGAGTCCCCCGATGTCCCGTGCCGCCGTCCCCTCCGTCCGCCGGCGCCTGCTGGTCAACCTGCTGGTCGGCTTCGTGCTGTGCTGGCTGAGCGTGGCGGCGCTGACCTACCACCTCTCGCTGAAGCAGGTGAACCGCCTGTTCGACGACGACATGGTGGACTTCGGCGAAGCCGCCCTGCGCCTGCTCGACCTTGCCACCGAAGACCAGGCCGGCGAGGACGGCTCCATCACCGAGATCATCGAACGCAGCCGCGAAGCGATCCAGGGTCTGCCCCTGCTGCGCCGCGAAAGCGCCCTCGGCTACGCCCTGTGGCGCGACGGCCAGCCGCTGCTGTCGAGCCTCAACCTGCCGCCGGAGATCACGGCCCAGGGCCCCGGCTTCAGCACCGTGGAAGCCCAGGGCACCCACTGGCGGGTGCTCCAGCTGAACATCGACGGCTTCCAGATCTGGATCAGCGAAAACCTGATCTACCGCCAGCACACCATGAACCTGCTGCTGTTCTACTCGCTGTTCCCACTGCTGCTGGCGCTGCCGTTGCTCGGCGGCCTGGTCTGGTTCGGCGTTGCCCGCGGCCTGGCGCCGCTACGCGAAGTGCAGGCCGAGGTCCAGCAGCGCTCCGCGCGACACCTGCAGCCGATCGCGGTGGAAGCGGTGCCGCTGGAGATCCGCGGCCTCATCGACGAACTCAACCTCCTGCTGGAGCGTCTGCGCACCGCCCTCGAGGCCGAACGCCGACTGACCAGCGACGCCGCCCATGAAATCCGCACGCCACTGGCCAGCCTGCCCACCCATCCCCAGGCCGCGCCGCGGTCGGAAGACCCCCACGACCACGCCCGCGGCCTGCTCCAAGTCAG